>Ga0364859_10099_pt1 | contig 60602 bp, 44 predicted proteins | sample ExccelAu500001D3_FD_206911 | JGI IMG/M metagenome (GOLD analysis project Ga0364859, IMG submission 206911) | Enriched cells from Trout Bog Lake Hypolimnion, Wisconsin, USA - BchlTB.Aug20.5000.01 .D3 | ecosystem: Environmental > Aquatic > Freshwater > Lake > Hypolimnion/Profundal zone | place: USA... | reverse complement strand
CAATAATGCCTAAAGAAAAATTAAAATCTTCATTCTTGAATATTTCATTTGGAAATTTAAAATAACTGTATAGAAAAGTAATTAATAATAAAATCCAACCTGAAGTATATATGTAATATCCAATTCGTTTTAATGAAATAAACATAGTCAATAGTCCACTAAAAGAAATAACTAGACCGACAATGCCGATTATAAGTACAATAAAAAAATGCTGATCTGTAGGTGAAAAACTTGACCAGATTTCTCGACTACTTATTTCAGTCAACGTATTTACTACCTTCAAGATATTCTTTAAAAGGTAGATCTCAACTCCTATAAATACTATAAGAAATAAACCAGTCCATATTGTCAAAAATACAAACCATTTTCCGCGTTTTTTTACCTTTTTCATTTCACTCATTTTATTTATTTTTCATTAATTTGGTATCTATTCTTAATTGAATATCTGCAAATTTTCTCATAAATTCAGGGTCTTTTGAACAATCATTTGAGACCTGAGACCATTGTGCATATTCACTTAACAATTTAGTGTACTCAGATATAACTGTTAGATCTTTAGGATTCTCTTTCATTTTATTTACAATCTCAATGAGTTTATTACCAAAATTCTCATATCCCTCCAAAAATTTATCACAACTTGATTTAGTAGTACAAGAAATTAGGATCACGACTAAAAAACCGATGGCGAGCAGACTTTTAATTTTTTTCATAGCTTTTTAATTTTAAATTTATTTGACTGTTGGAAATTAAATTCTTAGTTATCACGTTATGTTTGTATTATCCAAAAATATTTAAGTTTTTTCGGTATTATTGGATGAATGTATAATCGTTGAGTTTTGAATGATAAACGAACTGATTCATTGATTTAACGCGCAAGTTCATTTCACACCAATAATATTGCCAAGTATGAATCGTCAACGTCAGAATAATGGAGCTTCTTATAAAATACGGACTCTGTTGGGAAAGCAGACCTTAAAAACCACCTTAAGCCGGTGGTATTATTGAATCATCTAAACTGAATTTATATTATTAATATTGAGATAATTATGAGATATTTGTAGCGAATGGCATAAGGTGGTAAATCTAGTCGGCACCTCAATCTTAAGGGAGATTTAGAGGTTTCGAAAATGGAAAAGACCAAATTGGAAACGGCAACTTATATCTTTCAGATTATTCAAGTCTAAACCTTTCTCAATAGCATTGGTAAGTAAAGTTCGACCATCAATCCGGATGGATTACCATTTTCCGACAAATCGGTATAAACTATTTTGTATCTGGAGGGTAATCCAGGAGAATTAAAAAGACGCAACCGCGTTCCAGTGATCCCTGTACTGTGGGGACGGTCATCAGTTGGTAAGGCTCCCCGATAATTCCTGGCTTTATCTCTGCCGATCCCATTATCAGTGATGGTGCACTTGAGCAAATCCTCCCCTCCCTTCTCAAAAACAATGGAGAGATGCCCTTTTCTCATCAAAGGGCCGAATCCATGGCGGATCGCATTTTCTACGCATGGCTGCACCAACATAGGTGGAAGCTGTACAATTCCATCCTCTTCCATCTCGATGCAACGGATGTCGTAATCAAACTTATCGGGAAAGCGCATCTTTTCCAGCCTCAGGTAACTATTCAGAAAATCAATCTCCTGTTCCAGCGATATCATCTTTTGTGTCGCATTCCCCAGCGACTCCCTGACCACCTTCGAGAAATCGGACAGGTAGGCAAGCACCTCATCCATTTTATTGGCCAGCACGTAATACTGGATTCCATTCACACAGTTAAAAATAAAATGAGGGTTCATCTGGGCCTGAAGTGCCTGCATTTCGAGATGCACAATTTTCATTTCAATCTGCGACTTCTGAAACTGTTTTTTTCTATCTATTTCCATGTATTTCCATACGATCAATAGGCCTATAGAGAGCAAAAACATGAAAAACAGAACCTGCAAATACCATAATCCCCACCATGGTTGATCAATGGTGAATTTAACTTCCAGCGGATCAATAGCTGCAAGTGATCGAGAATTGACTGCCTCGACACGGAAAGAATATTTTCCAGGAGGAAGGTTCGTATAAACTGCTTTTCTGCCAGATCTCCACTGACTCCAGGTCTCGTCGTAGCCTTTGAGCATATAACGGAACTTGTCTTTTCGGGGGTTATTATAATTCAGGAGGTCGTAGTAAAAGGCCAGGTCGCATTCTGAATATTTTAGCCTAAAATGACTAGTTGGTAGCGATGTCCGCGGATCCAATCCCTTTATTAGGATGCTGTCAGCGATTGCACCATTTATCTCTAGTGATTTTAGTGTAATTTTACCGGAGTTGGCATCGTTCGCAAGAAAACTTTTGGTATCCAGCCGGATAAGCTGGTCGTCGGCACCAATCCAAAGATTGCCATCTTGATCCATCACCCCCTTCTTGGAAGACTGCCCCATATAACCCTCTTCCTCATCCAAAACACGGATATTAAATTTGCCATTTGTGTAAAGCTGATTAAGGTCGATGCAGTTCAGCCCCTTGTTGGTGCCTGCCCATAAATGGCCTTGCTGATCGGCCACGAGCCACGAGATGGTGCTGCCCAGCAGTCCATTATCGCCAGTAATACGATAATCAATTTTCAGCCGGCTTTTTTCATAAGTTGCAAAACATATCTCACCTGTATTGGACCCGAAGATAATATGTTCCTTTTCATCAATGCAGATGTCGTTCAGATCATTGCTGATCATTGAATCGGCTTTATTGAAATTAACCAGATGCATCCCCTGACTCATCCATAATCCACTTCCCCGGCAGGCATACCAGCAACGATTATTGTGACTAATCATCCGATTAACATCCTTAGGATTACCATCTTTTGTAAATGGGAAATAATAATCCGGATCAAAATCCTTATAGTGATCAATTTTAAAGGGAGAAATTCTGAAATTTGGATGTATATTGGTTCTTCCCCATCCAGCCATTATTAAAGTATCTCCTCCTGTAACTGCAAGTTCTTCAAAAGTTAGATTCCCATCCAGGTATTCTGCTTTGTGATTATATTCATGCAGATTAAAGAATCCTAACCTATTGAAAATAAATATTGAATGATTTTCATCCTCAATAACCTTGACAAAATCAAAATCAAAATGTTTCTCATAATCAGGAAGCAACGACACATTCATCTTTTGGATATTAAGTATCTCATTAGATAAAGGATCCCTAGACCCTGGTTTGAGTAGGTTCCAGACATTTCTATAAGATAATACCATTGGGTGTTTGTTAATAAACAAAAATTGGCCATCTGGGGATATTTGTATCAGTTCTTTATTCCCTGACACCCATAATCTATTCTTTGAATCCACAAACAGATCATTAATTTTCTGCTGCTTAAGATTGAAGTATGAAGATGGGAAATTTGTGATGCCAGAAAAAGGAATCCTGAATAACCCCTCATTTAGCGTACCAACCCATAGTATATCCTGTTCCCTGTCATAAAATACCGTCCACACTTCAAGGTCAGCAATTCCAAATGCGGCTTTGTAACTTTTAAAATTCTTCCCGTCATACCGAAATACATCCCCTTTGGTATTCCTATTGGGATACGACCAGCTAGCCAGCCATAAGTCGCCCCTTTTATCTTCGGTAATGCCGTAAATCTGGCCTATTGAGTCATTTTGAAGTATTCCCTCCTTTTGATAAATTTTCACTCCAGCATCATACAGAGAAAACAGTGTATCGCCCTTCGAGGTAAGAAAGCAGGAAAAGCTGGCTTTGGGATAGTACTTCCCTTGGTCATTTAGACTGATGAATTTATTCTGATCGGGGTAATAACGTGTAGGATTATTATCGCCATAAGTTGTGATATAGATGAATTTTCCTGCATCAGTCATGCCTGTTACAACGCTAAAGGAATTTTTCTCTGACAATTGCTCAGGAAAGTGTGTAATTATCTTTCCTCTGATTGTACTTATACTACTATTACCCCCTGCAATAAGACAGTGAAAGTTTTTTGAATAGCAAAGAACCCTTATGTTGTCTTCGACGAGTCCATTCTTTTTAGTAAATCGATCAAACTGTTTACCATTGTATTTGTAAAGCCCTTCACCCATACTTCCGAACCACATATTCTGCTCTTCATCCTCGGCGATTGACCATACCTGATTGGCAGTCATCCCGTCCGAAGGTTTAAGTAATCTGAAAGATTTTCCGTCATAGGTGCATAGTCCTGCATCGGTCCCAATCCATAACAAACCCCTCGTATCCTTATATATGCATCGGATAGACATGCTTGGCAGGCCGTCATGCAGGGTAAAATGTTGGGATGGATAATTTTGAGAAGCAAGAGTATAGGGAAGCAAGCAAGCAAAAAGCAGTAGCCAGCAAACATAAGTTTGCACTCGAGTTTGGCATATAACTAGATAAAAGTAATTTAAGTTCAAAAATATATTGCAATTAGCCTGTGCTTATTGCAATTTTTTATTAGATTTGTATCTAGTTATATAACTAGTATAAATTTAAAGCCATGGGATTTCCTACAAAAATTCAGCTCATTAAACGAGCTAAAAGCGAACAGTGGTATATCAATTTTCCTTCAGCTATTGCACAGGCGATGGAGTTCGAGCGGGGTGAAGTGGTTGAATGGCTTATTGAAGACAAACACAAAATGGTTCTTAAGCGGGATGAATCAGTTTCTGATTCTGAGAAAAAAAAACCTCAGACGGATCTTTAATTGATGAGTTTGATTTGCTTCTAACTCAATGTGCCGATGCTTTCAATCAGGATAGTGCATGGAAGACAGGTCGTGATCTTGCCTTTGGTGCACTAACCTGTATGGGCAGGCATACCTTAACAGGTCTTCTTACGGCAAGTGGCCATCAGTTTATGGATTGGTCATCTGCTTATCGGTTATTTAGTCAGCATCGAGTTGACATCTCCAGACTTTTTGATGTCGTGCGCTCAGGTGTGCTTCAGGAGCTGGATCAGCAAACGATGATTGTTACTCACATGGATGATACCCTATTGAAAAAGACTGGCAAACATATTCCAGGCACCGCATGGCGAAGAGATCCACTAGGGCCGCCCTTTCAAACCAATTTTATCTGGGGGCAGCGTTTTCTGCAAATCTCGATGGCTCTTCCCGATCATCAGGGATGCTGCCAATCCAGAGCCATACCGATCGATTTTCATCATTGTCCTACAGTAAAAAAGCCTGGACGGACAGCTGCAGAACAGGACTGGACAAATTACAAAGAACAACAACGAAAATTAAAATTGAGCAAACAAGGAAGTGAGCGATTAACACAGCTTCGAAACTCGCTTGACAAACAAGGTATTCCAGACAAACAGCTTGTTGTAAGCGTTGACGGTAGCTACACCAACGAAGAAGTACTAAAGCATATACCCGAAAGAGTGACCCTGATCGGACGTATCCGAAAAGACACCAAACTGTATGCGAAACCTGAAAAACAGCCAGAGTTTGGAAGAAAGCGCGTTTATGGAGACAGATTACCAACACCGGAACAAGTCAGACAGTCCGATCAATACCCTTGGCAAGAAGTAAATGCATGGGCAGCAGGGAAGCAACACAAGTTTAATGTCAAAATAATGAAACAGGTAATGTGGCGATCAGCAGGCCAGAAACACAATTTGCAACTTGTGGTAATACGACCATTGGGATATCGACTAACCAAATCATCAAAAATGCTGTATCGTGAACCAGCCTATCTGATTTGCACCGACAATGAACTTCAAATTCAAAATCTATTACAGGATTATTTGTGGCGCTGGGAAATTGAAGTCAACTTCAGAGAAGAAAAAACAGTACTCGGATGTGGCCAGGCTCAGGTTAGAAATCCAGAATCTACAGAACGTGTTCCTGCTTTTATTGCAGCAATATATGCTATTCTGCACCTTGCAGCACACCGGGCACTCAGATCATCGAACCAGGTGTTGTTGCCAAGACCTAAATGGTATCTGAAAAAAGGGCAAAAACGACACTCTACAGGAGATCTGATCAACAACCTTAAAGCTCAGGCATGGTCAAGAGCATTAGGAATGAATTTCTCCGGCTTCGTGAATAATGAACTGAAAACGCAAAGCCACAGAAATGCCGCTAATCCCCTTACTTCCGCAATGTTTTACCTAAGAAATTAGCCAAACTCGAGAGCAAACATAAGTTTGCAGAAAAGATTTAATTCTCCAAATTCCGTTAAAGATGTCCACTTAAGGGGTTATTTTATAGAATCCGTAAATTTATATTTCAAAACCTTAATTGATTATTTTTTAAAATGGTTCGGATGTATCGTGAGAATCTAACTTCAAGTCAGGCTTTCACCAAATTGCACTTCCTTACCCTATTTTTGGGTTAGTGCCCGAATAAAATCATCGTTGCGTCGACTAGCCACATCTAGTTTGGTTCCATCTTCCAGCACAACATGAAATCCTTCGGTTCGGCTATACGACTTAATGTAATTCAGGTTTATCAAGTGGGATTTATGGATCCGATAAAACAGATTCCTAGGGAGCATACTCTCTATCGCATTGAGCGGTTTGGAGATCAGCAGTTCTCCGCCGTTAATGGTATAAACCTTAGTGTAATTCTGATCCGCACGGCAATACATGATCGCATTTACCTTTTCAACTTGAAAACCCTGAAAGGTAGGAAGGGCGACCTTTGTTATGGTGCCTAAAACAGGATTAAGGATATTGATCAGCTTTTCAATGCTTTCGACAGGGATGCCTGATGACAGCCTCTTTTCATATAGCGCGATGGCTCCCTTCAGGTCTTCCAAACCTATCGGTTTAAGAATATAATCAAGTGCAGCTACTTTAATGGCCTTGATGGCATACTCCTTGTATGCAGTAGTGAAAATGACAGAAAAATTAACCTGCTGGAAATAGTCAAATATTTTAAAGCCATTTTCTACAGGCATCTCGATATCGAGGAATACCAGTTCGGGGTTATGTTTATAAATGGCAAAAACCCCCTCTTTCAGCGACTCAGCCTTGGCAACCACATTGATCTTCTCCTGGAAATAGCGGGAAAACATCAGTTCTAGGGAGTCCCTGGCCAGTTTTTCGTCGTCGATGATGACACAATTTATCATACCGTATAGAGTTTGTATTGTTACAAATATCCGGATAAAAATTGTCAATCCAGTTGCCATCCATCATTTACCATTTCTTTGATGGTATTATATTCAGCGATAATATCCCTTTGTCCTGAATCATTTAAATTGTTTATGCCAATAGGGCATCCACGGATAATAATCTTCTTGTTTATGATGTCTTTATAGGAAATGTAAGGAGTAAGTTCAGCAAACTGATTGACACAATGTTTAAGATTTTGTTTCAAAATAGGAGCAAATTCAGGAGCCCTGAATATGGCTTCTAATCTCCTTTTCTGCAAATCTCTGTTATCCATATTGTTCAAATATTAATATTTCGGGGAAACTTACTTCCATGGTTGATGGCATCTTAGTCGACCAATTCTATGATTACCGTATGTAAACGAAAACTTGTCTCAAAATACCTGGAGACAATTGCCTATTTTCAAAAATTTATGGGATTTCTAGTTGAGTTATTGTTTTTACAATTAACAAATAGTCCAAATGAAAACGCCAATGTTTACAGGCGTCTTCATTTAATTGATTGAAATCTAGTTCAAAAGTTTAACATTAAAAATGCCACTTTTGGATCCTATGATAAAACCCAATTAATAAATATAAAGAGCTGTAACTTCAGCTGTTGTAAGTGGCCTATTATAAATACGAATATCATCCAAGCTTCCGTTGAAATATGGGCCTGGATTTTGAGGAGTATTTCCACCGAATCTTAAAATTGCTGTATTTGCTCCAATATTAAAATTGTGTTTTGTAGTATTTGATGAAACTAAATTACCATTTAAGTATAATTTATCATAACCTGAATTTGTTGTAACTACGATATGGAGCCACGTTCCTAACGAAGGGAAATATGAGTACGATAGCGATTCGATTCCCCACCCTCCAGTCGTAGATGCATCTGCGTACCTATATATAAATTGGTTTCCATTAGAATCTAATACAAGCATGAAACCTTTGTCAGTCGCTCCAATTCCCGAATATTTATTGATAAATTCACTACCAGTGCCATTTACTGGATAAGCTGATATTCTCATCCAAAATGAAAATGAAAACTGATCGGACGAAAAATCTAATGTGCCTGAATTTGGGACATCAATTGTATTATTTATTCCATTAAAACTGTAGGCTTGATTTGAATTTCCAAATCGATCAGTGGTTAAGGATGCACCATATACAGTTCCATTATTCGCATTTCCACTTAAATCATTAGCATTACCATTAAAAGGATAGTAGGCAACCATTCCACTTGTAGGAAGCGATTCATTATATATTGCAAGTATTTCGGAACTAGTGAGAACACGATTGTAAATCCGAATATCATCAATCTTGCCATTAAAATAGCTTGTCACATTAGTATTTCTTCCAATATTTAAAATTGGGTTAGTTGATTTATGCAACACCGATGAGTAAGTACCAAATAATGCACCATCAATGTAGAAGTATTCTTTGTTATTAGCATAATCATATACAGTGGTAAAAAAGTGCCACTGATTAAGCGACATAACATTAGATTTTACCCCAAAGAAAGGTGTCTGATTTGCCCACCAGTTTTGCATAGTCATTTTCAAATCATTAAGGGAGTTAAACCACACTTCTTCTCCAATTCCTCCACCAGTGCCAGTAGTTCCATGCCGAACAATAAAGCCACCAGGAGTGCCCGTGGATGGGCAACTAAACCAACCACAGATGGATGTGGCAGTCACATTTTGCGTGTTGAGAGAAGTTGAAGCAGGAACACTAATATATGACGAAGTGCCGTTAAAACTATAAGCTTTATTAGAATTTCCAAATCTGTCAGTAGTTAGAATTGCACCATACACTTTGCCGTTATTCCCTTTACCACTAACATCATTGGCATTTCCATTAAATGGATAATAAGCAACCAGTCCATTTGTTGGGATAGATGGAAAGGCAACAAGACTTGCAAGCTTAAGTGGAGAACTTCCAAGAGTAGCCGGTTCTGAAAGGGATATCTCCTTTGAACAATTCACAAACAAAAGCACCAATAATAAACTCGAAAAGAATAATTTAAATGATAAGGTTCTCATAGATAATGATTTTAAAGTCTAAATCGAAGTACAATACTATTCTCAAAACTTGGTTATAAAATGATGGCAAAACCTTATTTCAAAACAAAGTTAATGCGCCAATTTTAAAGTTGTGAGGCTAATGTATAAGTGCACCTATTTGAATGACAACCGTCTGAGATTACCTTTTTAACGTTAGATATTCATGTGGAATTCATCAAAGATGATAAGGTTTACAAGAACTCTATTGACTACTTATTTTAACATTTGGATCTCAATTTGACTAATTTAAGAAGATTGCGAAATTGAGAACGGTAAATGAACTGTAAATGGATGGTTTGATGTGTCTAAGTTTAGGCTTCGCCAGATAGTCGGAACAATTTTGCCCTTGACGGGTTTAATTCCAAGTTTGGAAAAGGTTCGTCACAGACAGTACTTTCCAGAGGGATAGTGTTCATTATCAAACTATTGTATTATATTCCATTTTCATTCTGTTCATGATTTACAATGGTTAACGAAAGTAGATTAATCAGTCGATTTCGTTTCTGACTTGTTGTCTTTGGTTATTTTTCATAGTACTTATCTGCAACTCTTTATAAATTATTATTCTCATTCCATAACACTTCAATTTTCACATGATCTTCTTCAGGTAAGAAATCAAATTGTTCCATTAACTCTTCTAAATCTGTAAATTCTTCATCTTCAATCATCTGACTTAGTTCTTCCCAAAACGCACCATGGTCATAAAGAAAAATAGCTTCCATATAACTGCACTGATGAACAAAATCTCTCCCAAAAGAATCGATTTGGGCTCTCCCCCCAAAATCGCAACCAGGTTCGTAAAAATCAATTATTGCATCTACCTTATATTTTTTGCAAAGTTTTGATAAGAAAGGTATTATAGGACTTCCAGCAGAACCAGCTACAATTGATATTAAATCTTCTTCAATTTTTAAATCTAATTCTGAAAAAGGAATATCCCTCTTTGTACCAAATCTTTTGCAATTGTAATCATACCATCCTCCAGTGTAGTAATTGTCAGGAATATTAGGTAGACCAATTAAATACTCCATGAAATTGATTGATTCATCTTTTGGCTCATTTAGCTTGCTTTTTAGGACGTCTAAATGAGACCCCGCCCCTGTTATTTTAATAATATTTCCACACAAATTCGACATAATAGTTTATTTTTTTTTGTTTACAATTCTATTTTAGCATATTTTAAAATATCTGATTCTCTACTAATTCAGAACCAGCTTTTTGTATTACTATTTCATATTTCACACTCATATTGTTTGATTTTATATATGTAGTTTATATTCTGCCAAAAGTTTAAAAAATGTAGCTATCTATATACTCTTTTTCATTCAACGAAAATTCACGGTGTTCATACAATTACCAGTGGCTAATGAATTGATTTCATAATTGTTTTTATTGTAATCAGACGTAGCTTCCAAAAACCAGAGGCATATTCAGTTTCCCCCAGAGATATTCTTGTTATTATTGCCAGAATTATGTCCCATAATATGAGGTATTTCAATAGCCCTAAAAAATGGCATCAGGTAGTCCATTGGGATGGTGAGTCCATTCAACTCCGTAAAGAATGATTTTCTTCAGTCTCTTTAACAACTTCCGCTCCTAATCCCATTGCTATGAATTGGTAAAAATTCATCTTAAACTTTTCAATTATTTTATTCTATACAGACATAAAATAACTAAGTAATATGTTTTCTATATTCAAAAAAGGTATCAAAAATGTCTATCCAGAAAAACAACCGATTATTCTTTCCGACCTAGCCAAGCTGATCCGGAATAATCCAGCTTCTGAAAAAATTAATCAAATAAGACAGATGCGTGAAAGTGGTGATCAAGCCTACAAAAACATGAAACGCACTTTAGAGTACATTACCCCCAACTGCGTGGTAAAAAAACGCAACCTGAAAGACAATTCTGAATTTGATTCGAACTTTATCAACTTCTCAGGTTACATTTATTTTGACTTAGATATCACCGATGCAGTTCAATATAAACAAGAATTTATCCGCAAATTTAAGCACATAGTATCGTTGGTATGTATTTCTTCCGGTGGTTGCGGTATATCAGTCCTGGTAAAAGTCAACACCAATCTTACCAAAGATAATTTCAATTCAGTTTGGGAGTATATTGCATTTGAAGTTTTCGTTGACGAACTACTAGATACCAAGACTAAAGATATTGGACGAGCCTGGTTTATATCATCAGATCCACAAGTGTTTATTAATTACGAGAATGAATTAGTAATCAATCCAGCTGATTTGAAGAAGTATGAAATTACAAATTCTATTCCAAAAGGTACAAATCAGTGTATATCCTCCCATGAGATTTATAATACACCTTCATGTACTTTCCCCTATCAATTATTACATTACCAAGAAATCAAAAAGGTTATTTTAACCACACCAATTGATTCAAAGAATTCGGTCGTTGATTATCAACCAATAGATTTCATGGAAATTAAGTGCCCACAACAAATAAGTGATGGAGCCAAACACAAATTTTATTCTTATTGCATTCACCGATTAGTGTATCTGAATCCGGATTTAGATCCAAGTTATTTGTATTCATATATTTTTTATACTAATAAGTATAGAGCTGAACCACCAATGGAATCAAGGTCACTGAAAAGATTGTTTGAATACGTTTATAGTCAGACCCAGCAAGATGGTTATACCTTTAAAAATAATCGAATCAAGAATTTCCATTTAAATAAATCGGTAACCCTTTCAAAGGAGGATAAAATAACGATCATGAATAAGTGTAATGGTAAGGTCAGGAGTAACAAATCAATACTTAAAATTCTGGAAGCAAAAGCAGAACTAAGATCCCAAAATATAAAGATCACCCAAAATAAAATATTTGAAATCAGTGGCTTAGGAATTCAAACCGTAAAAAAGTACTATTGGGTTGAAGATACATGTGATATAAGTTCACTGGTGGATGATATAAACAGTCAATACTCAAATAATACAGGTTTACCAATTAATTACAACACTGGGTTTACATCTACTAGTACTGACGGATTATTTAATGATCAAGGTCTTGGATTTAAATATTGACAATATCAACCTGCCTGAAATATCAATAAGGGCACTCTACTGCACCTCTGTAAGGAAACAGTAAAAGATTTGACAGATCAACAAAGGCTGCGAAGACAAAGAGAGCTGAAAATAAAACATTTAAAATCTTTTGAATTGAACGATAATGAATCAGCACTCTATCGACCAGAATAATGTTGAAACATAGATGATTTCCCGGCGCTGCCGTGAAATTTTAGCCTACAACTTTCAAGGATCCTTTCAAGAGAAGATGCCTTCGAAAATGCATTGCCTGAATACAGTCAAATATCTCTACTGTCAGACGGAGTCTGAATTTTCACATTTGGGCTGCAAAACCTTCACCACCAGTACTAGTGGTTTTCATTCGCCTAATAAGGTATTCGCGCTTCAATTTTGCAAGTTCATAGTCTGCAATTAGTTTGTCCAGATGATTTTTAGTTGGCGTATCTAACTTAATATTTCTTTTGACCTTGTGCTTTTCATCAAGCTCTATATGTTGGTAGAATGCATCAAGTTTTTGTTGCTTTTTCATTTGCTGATCCATATCTGAGATGCTCTTATGGAAGTCAGTATCCGGGGCTAGTAAGTGCCACCAAAATTCGTCAAATCCCAATATTTTTTCTCTCATTACCATTGTTTTTTTATCTATATATTAATTTTTAAAGTGGCTTTTTTGAAATAATATGGTGAATAATTCAGTATTTGGGTAAACCGCTTGTAAAAAAACACGGCTCCTGAACGGTGGTAAAGGAAAAATTACAATATCCTAAAGTGTGTCTCTAATTCCAAGGGCAGTATTCCGAAACCTTCTGTCAACATCAAATCAATTTTAGAATGAAAATAAATAGTGTAATAACTGCACTTTTTTAAAACTTCCCTTGAAAACAGGCATATAAGTAATAAGACGGATATAATGTCGTATTTCCATAACTGACTGATTTCTGAAACGTCCAAAATGAAAAAATGCCACCAAAACACCAAAGCACCAAATTACACCAAAATCAAACCTTTGGTGCCTATTAAGTGTTTTGGTGGCGATTTATTTTATCGACTTCATGACTTAATACTAAATGCGACAACTTTTTATTCTCATTACTTAACTTATATTGAAATTAAAATAAGTATTAATTAAAAATTTTAAAAACCATGACACAAAATCTTACTAAAAATGAAGAAAAAGAATATGAATTAAACTGTATGGAAATTAAGGACTTCGTCAATACAGACTGGCCACATAAACAATCCCTATTGCATCTTGCTGTATCACAGAATAATATAATGGTTATTAGACAATGCCTTTTCTATGGAATTGATGTAAATAGGGTTGACTTTATTGGAAATACAGCTTTATATTACTGCCAAAGCTTAGAAGTTGCTAAATTCTTAGTTGATCACGGAGCTGACGTTAACTCGCTAAACCATTACGGCAAAACAGCAGTTGTTGATCTTTATGGCACAAGTAATCAAGAGATAATCAAATATCTAATTCCAATTACTGACCTAGATTTGACAGGGATTAACTCAAGATCATATAAATTATTAGACAGGATGATTTATCATGGAGAAGAGGATTTGTCGCTTCTTAAAATGGTGATCAATGGAACAAAAAACCTAAACAGAATTGATGATAGAGGTGATTCATATTTAACACGTGCAGCACAGATGAAAAAAAATAAAGATGTCATTATGTTATTAGTTGAATCTGGTGTCGACTTATATATCAGAAATCACTATGGAAAAAATTTCTACGATTTATCCTATAAGTATGTGAAAACCAAAATTGAAAAAAAATATCCTGAATTTATGAAATTAAAAGATATGACCGAAAATCAAAGACAAAGGTATTTAAAACTAAAGCATTTGGAATCTCTTGATATTAATGAGGATAACAATTAACTTAACGACATTGAGTCGAATATATTCAAGGACGTTCATACTTTGACGGTAGGGATATTTATGTTCATGGGAAAAGCATTCCAGGGGATTTTCTCTTGGAATGATCTTTTGGAATAGGGAGCTTTTGATGCCCTGACCATTCCAGTCAAACTGAATATTCTGAACATGTAGCGATTTCTACCAGTTACTTTATCTCATCTCTTGAATGACATTTTTTTTACTTCGCATCTATAAAGAAGTAAGTTGTATTATTTCCTTTTGAAAAAAGTGGAAGGAATGTCAAATTAATGAAATTCAACCCTTTTTTTCAACCTCTTTAATTTTTCCGTCATGTAATAATCTATTCCCTGTTTGTTTTTCTCGGTCAATGGGCATAATACTGGTAGACTACCTCCGGTCTGTAATACATGAAACACCTTCCAGCATTTTTTTGGTAAACAAACTGTATATTCCCAATAAGATCCTCTTAAAATCCTCAATTTATCTCCTGTAAAATTAGGTTAACAAGCAGATATTGGCTACTTTAGCCAATATCCAAAATGTGACTAATGAAACAATTAAACATAGAGTCCACCAAAACCATGAACATTATGGTTGGAATGGCCGAAGATGGTTATGTTAAAATCAATAATTCCGATGGTTCATTCATGTCGGTCATTTTGGAGGTAATCTTAGAGGACGAAAAAATTAAAATCATCTCGCTTGCTCACTATTATCTCCAGGAAGGGGATTTGATGGCTGACCCGGAGATGTGTTTCATATACAATAAAAGACAAGAGGTTTACTGGCCATCTTATTTTAAACAGGACAGTATTGGAATCGAAGAGGAATCAATTGAAATTCAGAATGGCAAGATTAAACGTGTAAATCTAATGATGCAAAAGGAACATACCATATTCGCCAATATGTGGCTCAAGAATATCAAATATCAACAAAATCTGTAATGGTTTCACTTATTTTGAAAGAAATGGAAAGTATAGTTATATAAACAGAAATGGAGATGAGATTGGATTTTTTAATCCAACTCCAAATAGACAGGATTAATTTAAAACAATTTAAAATAGACGAAACAATGAGATTAGCTATTCTTTCTGATATACATTCCAATCTGGAGGCCTTGGAGGCTGCATTTGAGGATCTTCAGCATCAGGGAATCGACGTAATTTATTGCACTGGCGACCTGGTTGGCTATGCCACAAATCCAAATGAAGTAATAAGCTTGCTTAAACAAAACAAGGTAAGATGTGTTCTGGGAAATCATGATTATGCCTGTATTTGTGCACCTGTAGTAGACGAGATGGTCCGGAAGGCCCGTCTGGCGATTGACTTCACCCGGAGTGTTTTATTGCCTGAACATTTAGATTTTCTTAAAGGGCTACCCTGCTTTATAAATGAGAACGGTGTCTGGTTTACGCATGGCTTACCGCCTGATTCGTTTGACGAATACGTTGATACCCAAAGCAAAAAAGAACTTCTGGCCGCGTTTACCTCTTTTAACGAGAAAGTGGCATTTGTTGGACATACTCACTTGATTGAGATTTACGAATTGTCTGAAAATGGAAAGATTGAAGAACCAAGTTTTAATGGTGATCTGTATAAATTAAATCCCGGAAGCCGTTATATTATCAGTTCCGGTAGCGTAGGACAACCACGCGACGACAATCGCGAGGCCGCTTACCTTATTTATGATACTATCAATCACCACCTAATTAAACGTCGGATTATTTACCACATTGATATAACTATTGAAAAAATCAATATTGTTGAATTGCTAAAGGCAAACGGATTTAGGCTGCTTAAAGACTAAAGTTGATTTCGTTGCAGGATATTGGATCAATTTAAAAATATAAGATGAAGACAGTCCTACCCATATGGGGCAGTTTAATCAAAATCGGAAGAGACTCAATATTTTTGTGCAAAAAGAGCAAAGCATTTTCCAAGGATTTTCTCTTGGAATGATCCTCTGGAATTGGGATCTATTGATGCCTTGAGCATTCCTGTTAAACATGAAATTCTGAACAGCTCGCGATCTCTATCAATACCTTGCTCTCATCTCTTGGATGAATGAATTTTAAATTCATTTTTTGTGTGGAAAACCCGACCTTAAAAAGCCCCCTTTCTGACCGAAATTAATGGATATTTCTAATTTTGAGGTAATTATCAATATTATTGCGCGCGGATCAAAATTGTCAATCTAGTCGGCGCATCCAGCTTCTATTGCTACTATTTCAATTACAACAAAATCATTTTCTCTAGTAACCTTAGATTGATGAACACCTGATATGTAGAAATTTTCTATGTACTTGATTATTGGATCTTGATCATTAATGTTTACTTCGGGAAATATCTGGAAAAGGGAATCATCCATTTAGTAAATAATCTTCATTAATTTATTTTTGGTATTTGTAACTATTAGAATTTTAACATCCAACGCACTTCAATTAAAACTTGTCAGGCAAATAATACCGAATCTTTATGCTAATTTTATTATTGGCTCTAATTATTTTTAAAAAATACACCTTGGTTTTGAATACCCTATATTAATATTCGTAAATTATCGATAATCCCTAAATCTATTACATCAAATTGAAGTATTTGCATTTAAATAAATTTCAAAAAATCAAACGATAATTATATGTCAAGCAACAAGTAATTTCTCTAGTTCAATTGAATTATTATCAATAAATTTGGTAGGTCTAGAAACTACATTTTGGACTGTGTTTTTGTGCTAAAAATTTAAGGTATGCATAATAATGACAATCGGATCGACCAGCTTGTTAAAATTAGATTAATTGTTTTCCAGTTAGGGGAAATGGATGCTTGGTGGCCAACAAAAATTGCTACTGGTCAGGGAGTTGATTTTTTATCATATTCGGTTCCAAAAACTGCACGAATCGCTTCAGTGCAGTTGGCAATAGAGGTTGCAAGAAAAAACCATGATTCTCAAATCCATTATGGGCAGTATCATTTGTTTCGTTTGAGACCAAGTGATGAAGAGAAAATGTTCGAATACATCAAGGCTAACAAAATAGGATTCCTAAATAATGACAAAAACTGGTTGATGAATGAACTCAACCAAATTTCAGAAAATATCTCAGTCGACCCCTCAAAGGGGGCAATCCAAATTGGAATAATTGATGAAATTGATGATGAAATAATCGTTCAAAGTCTTGCACGTCATTATTATGAGGCATTCAATGAAAGTTATAATACCTATCCCTATCTGAGCTAATGGAAGAAGTCAAATATACTTCAGAACTATTAAAAAGCACCGGGCTCATTCAGGAGACAATTACGCTAATTGAAACCTATGAACCTAGGATGACAAAAAATGAATTTTGTTCTTTAGTCATGGAATCAAACTTGTTATCCAAGGCTACAAATACACGAATCAAGGATATTATTAATCATGCCTTTTATCGGCGGTATATTGATGGGAATCCTGATGTAGTTGAAAACTTAAAATATTTAAGAACCAAGTATGTCAGTAATGATGCTTTTATTCAGCTCCTACTAGTTTATACTGGCCGAGCTAATGCCATACTTAGCGATTTCATTAAAATGGTTTATTATGATGCCATCAACAAAGGCTATCAGTTCATTGATGCATCCGATCCAAAGAAATTTATTGAAGATGCTATTAAAGATGGACGCATAGAAACACCTTGGTCTGACTCGACTAAAACAAAAGTAGCCAGACATATAATTGCCACAATGGCGGATTTCAAAATGCTGGATAAAAACAAAAAAATCTTACCCTATCATATTTTTGATTTGACAGTTAATTATCTGATTCATGAATTACATTTTAGTGGGTTATCGGACGACCAAATTATACTGTCGAATGATTGGTGTTTGTTTGGATTAAATACTGAGGATATTCTTAGAATTATTGAAAGACTTTCATTTCAAGGCCATTACATCTACCAGCATTCGGGTGAATTATTAAAAATATCATGGAAGTATAAATCAATGAAAGAAAGCATAGATGCCATCACTCAATAGCAAATTTACAAGCGTATTGGATTTTATTGAACATCCTGTAACGAATCATCATGCAGGCGATAAGCCTGTCTGCTATTTGACCTTCGAAGCCGAAGAAATCTTGCAGGTAAAAAAGAACTTGAATTCCTGGATTAGTTTAGCAAAAGGTAAAGGATTCAATATTCAAATTCTTTCCATAGTAGATATCCTTAATTCTTTCTTTAGATCAAATCCCAGGAGAGATACTTGGTTAAATTTTGATACCGGTTTGGGGAAAGATGAAATTGATGAATTGTTCGAAGGATTAGGCTCCAATGTGAGGGAAAACAAAATTATAGAAAATGCGATTCTCAACGCTCAGTCAGAAATTTTGATTCACCCAAAACCTGCACTAATAATTACGGACCTTGAAGCCATTCATCCGTTCTCAAGATTTGGTCGCATTGAGTCAAACATATACAACAAGATTGAAATCCCAATCATTATCTTATATCCAGGAAAATTAGATGGTTCAAGCCTTGAATTTTTAGGATTCTATCCTCCTGATGGTAATTATCGTTCAAAACATTTTTAGAGATGAATAAAATTAAAGAGGTATTTGATCCCAGTAAAGACATATATCGTAAGATTGAAAAAGTTGTAACCTTTGGTAATCTTGATAATGATTATTTAAAAAGGGAAGTTTCTGAATATGTTGTTACTGAAAAATTAAAGCAAAATTTCCAGAAGATTCTGGATGCTCTTCAATCAGGTATGGAATCTGAAAGTCACGAGATTGGTATTTGGATCTCTGGGTTTTACGGTTCCGGTAAAAGTTCATTTGCCAAATATTTTGGTCTTGCACTTGATAAAAGCCAGATTATTGATGGAGTATCATTCCAGGAAAGGCTAAGCAATCGGATTAATTCAACACCTATTGCCCAACAATTAAAAACAATCATAGCAAAGAACGATCCTGCTATTTTCTTAATTGACTTGGCAACCCAACAAATCAGTGGATATGAATTGGCTCCGGTAGGAACAATTCTCTACAATGAAGTTATGAAAATTGCCGGGTATGCCAAAGAGGCCAAAATCTCTTTGCTCGAGAGGAAATTGGAAATGGATGGCAAACTTGAAGCTTTTAAAAAACAGGCTAAAGAGATTGATCCGGCAAACATGGATTGGGATGAATTAAAGTTTAAAGATGTACTGGCTGCGAAAAGTATTGCATCTCAACTTGCTCCAAAATTTTATCCTGCAATTTGGAAAGATGAACGAGCCTACAATATCATTAGAATTGATGATATTGAAAATGATAAGGAGCGAACCATTCAGATGTTGGAATTAATCAAGAAAAAGACATCTAAAGATAATGTATTATTCATAGTTGATGAAGTCGGACAGTATATCTCCGCAAAGGACGATTTAATCCTCCAGATGCAGGGAACAATGCAAAACCTAAAAGATATTGGGAAGGGCAAAGCATGGCTACTCGCAACTGCACAGCAAACCTTGACAGAAGACAACCCCAATGCACGCTACAATTCCGATAAATTATACAAATTAAACGATCGGTTTCCGATAAAAATTGATATTGAAGCCTCTGATATAAAGGAGATCACTACGAAGCGATTGTTAGGAAAGTCTCCCGATGGAGCAAGTATTTTGTCCTCATTATTCGCTCAAAATGGTGAAAAATTAAGATTATATACCCGACTCTCGAATGTAGATCGTACTATTTATAAAGCTGATCTTGACGAGCCCAGTTTTATTAATCTTTATCCATTTTTGCCCCATCATTTTAATCTTCTATTGTCGCTATTAGGTAGATTGGCCAAGAAGACTGGAGGAATTGGATTACGTTCGGCTATTCGTGTAATTCAGGATGTATTGACCGATCATACCGGCGACCAACTGGCTGAAATTAAAATTGGAACTCTTGCTACCACAGTACATATTTTTAACGTTCTGAAATCGGATATTAAAAAATCTTACCCACACATCGTCGCCGCAGTTGACAAAGTAATTTCAATTTATGGAGAATCGAGCCTCGAAACGCGTATTTCAAAGTCGATAGCAACTCTGCAAATACTTGATGACTTTCATTTGTCCATTGAAAACTTATCGGTCATGATGCACCCTTCGGTTGATTCTCCATCAATGCTGGACGAAATTAAGATGAAGGTTCAGGATTTAAAAACGACTCCGGGTTTAACGTTAAAAGAAATAGATGGCCAGCTAAAATTTATGACCGATGCGATTATTCGCATCGAAAAAGAAAAGGATAAAATTTCTGCTCTTTCATCCGATATTCGAAGAATATTGGAATCGCAAGTTGAAGATTTATTTACTCCTGTTCCAACAGCAAGGGTATTAAATACCAAAACCGTTAAAACAGGTATTCAGTTAGTAGTAGATGAAAGGCAATATAAACTCTTAGAGCAAACTGAGGAAATTCAAACAGAAATTCATTTTATACTACGGGAGAAATATTCAAATTCATTAGATAAAATAAAGCACACCAGTACTGAAAGGGTAAATGAGAACCGGATCTATTTCCTGGGGATTATTGATGAACCCTTAGATAAAACCTTAGAGGAAATTGTACGATGTGAGGGTATTTATGGGACAAGAAATCGATATTCCGATAAAGAGATTAATGATTATCTGCGAAGTCAATTCGATGAGGCGGAAAGATTGAAGCAAACCATTAAACGTAAATTGGCTCAATCTCTTGAAAATGGAGAGTTTATTTTCAGGGGTGCTACAAAACCTTCTAAACAATTAGGAAACACGTTAAAGGAAGGTGCTAATGCCCAACTCAAGATTGTTGCTGATAAGGTATATCATAAATATGCACAAGCCAGTCAAAATATGGAAAGTGCAAGTGCCCAAAAATTACTGCAATATGATGATTTACGTACCGTGTCTAATTCTCAAAATCCATTTGAATTAATTAAACCGGATGGAAGTATTGATGTTTCAGCACCTGCATTGAAATCCATAGAAGATTATCTTCAAAAAGAAGGACAAGTTGATGGGCGGAAATTACTTGATCATTTTAACGAAGCTGAATATGGTTGGCACAAAGATACCACAAGGTATTTGATAGCTGTTATGTTCATTGCCTCCCGTATTAAACTTCGAATTGCCGGAGATTGGGTTAAGGTAAAAGGTCCTTCGGCAATCGAGAAACTTTCCAACTCCACAGGATTTAATCAAATTGGCATTTCACTTTATAACGAAGGCCAACCAACTCATGAACAAATCTTTATAGCATCTCAAAATTTAACAGAATTACTTTCACACCTTAACATAATAGTCCCACCTTTACCACAAAAAATATCTGATTATGTGGTTAAAAATTTTCCTGACTTTCAACGTAAATATGCAACGATAAAGAAAGACCTCGAAAATCTTGGTTTGCCAGGAATTGAGAAAGCTGAATCTATACAAGATGGTATTGTACAGATTTTAAAAGGTGACGCCTCAGATGCAACCTTTCGTTTAGGTAAAAAAGATGCTGAGTTATACCTTTCATTAAAATGGGCAAAACAAGTTCATGACGCTTTTGAAAACAACTTGGGAGTCACAATTAAAGATTTGAAACATCTGCAAAATGAGATAGACACGTTGCCTCCAGATGGTATAACCGGTGAATTAAAAGAAGAAACAAAATCTAATTTTGAACAGGTAGGTCGAATATTCTTATCGGAGACATTCTATGAGAAAGCACCTGAACTTAATGAATTACTTGCTGAAATAAAGAATTCAATTGCATCAAGTTGCGAATCTTTTCAGATGGCTGAAAATCAGAGGATATTTGAAGAAGTAGAAAAAATTAAACAAAGTTATTCCTGGAAAAAACTCAAGGTAGAAAATAAAAATGAGTTTTCTGACAGATTCGAAAAGTCACTGATCCGGGACAAAGAAAGTATCAAAGGAATTCGTGAGACGATCACTGAAGCATATAGTTTTAACAACCTTAAAAAAAAGATAATTGCTGAAGTTGAGACTATCATAAATAATGAAAATCCTGATCCTATTAAAGAAGATGGATCGAAACGAGTTAAAAACATAAGACTCAACTATCTTCCAAGTAGAATAGAAAAACCAGAAGATATTGATTTAATAATTGTTGCTCTTGAAGATCTCAAGAAGCAATTAGGCGAAAACGAAATTCTTGATTTAAATTGGTAGCATGGCAATTACTAAAGAAGCGAGGAAAAAGATATTTTCATTGGTACAGAATTCGAAAGACCTGCTTGTAAAGGAAGTTGAGAGTCAGTTGGAACAGTATTTTGGAATTCACACTAATGGTTCTGTTATCGCTGTGGATTTGCTGACATCAAAAGATGCAGATAAAATTTATACTGCCCGCATTCTTCGGCAGAGGTTAAAATATATACAAGCGAACCAGCTTTCAGGAGATAAATCCATGAAAGATGCCATCCGATTGCTGATAAGCGAAGAAGCTTTTACCATTCTCAACCGCTTTGCTTGCCTGCGTATGGCTGAAGAACGAAATATCATCCGGGAATCGGTTCGGAAAGCCTACAATTCAGAAGGTTTTTTGGTATTCGATAGTATTACCGGACAAGGACAGGTTACAGATATTTTCACTCGCTATACCTGGTATTTGAATGCCGTTTTCGATGAATTATCCATTGATTTACCTGCTCTTTTTGACCGATTCTCGCCTTTTGCACTTGCTTTTCCATCTGAACAGGCATTACTTCGATTACTCGATGTTTTAAATAAGGAGGAAATAACGATTTATCGTGAAGAAGGATTGCAACCGGTTAATCTTTGGAAAGAGGACGAAACCATTGGCTGGATCTACCAATACTACAACTCAAAAGAAGAAATCAGGGAAATGCGGGAGGCATCGGATTTGCCCCGTAATAGTCGAGAACTTGCTGTACGAAACCAATTTTTTACTCCCCGGTACGTAGTCCAGTTTTTGACTGATAATTCATTAGGGCGCATCTGGTACGAAATGACACAAGGACAAACCAAGTTGGTTCAGCTTTGCACATATCTTATCCACCGAAATAGTGAAGTTTTTCTTCATAAAGGACAAGCGAAACCTGTACATGCAGATTCTGAAATTCAATATATTGATTATAGGGCAATAAAAGATCCCCGTGAAATAAAAATGCTCGATCCTGCCTGTGGATCTATGCACTTTGGACTATATTCATTCGATATTTTTGAACAGATTTACATTGAAGCTTGGGACAAATACCCCAATCTTTTTTCTGATTTACGGGATAAATACACTCGTGCTGAATTTATTGCTCAAGTACCAGTATTGATTATCCGGCACAATATACATGGTGTAGATATTGACCCTCGCGCTCTACAAATTGCTGGATTGAGTTTATGGCTAAGAGCACAGAAGAGCTTCGATAAATTAGGCTTACAGGCAAAAGACAGACCCATGATTACACGCGCAAATTTGGTTCTAGCCGAACCTATGCCTGGTAATGAAAGGCTACTAAACTCTCTGCTTAAAACCTTAGACTTACCCATGCAACAATTGGTAAGTGTGATATGGAATAAAATGCTTTTAGCCGGGGAAACAGGACTTTTATTAAAAATTGAGCAGGAGATTACCTCTGAAATTGCCAACATAACTAAAGAATGGGCAGCATTTGCTAAAAAGGTACAAGCCCAATTGGGTGATACCCCTGAACAAATTACAAAAGCAAAACAAGCTGTAAAATACAGTCACCCGGATTATTGGCAAAACTTTTTTGATACTGCAGAACAACAGGTGCTCGATATATTGAAACAACTTGCAGAGGAGGCTACTAATGGGGAAGCATACCAAACCCTTTTATTTGCAGAAGATGCCCAAAGAGGTTTTGCATTTATTGAACTTTGCCAGCAACAATACGATATAGTTTTAATGAATCCACCGTTTGGTTCTGCCTCAAAAAACACAGAATCCTACCTTCAATTAAACTATTCTTCCTGGGGTAAAAATATTCTTTCTGCATTTTTCGACCGAATGCTTGAACTAATTAATCAAACAGGATTTGTTGGGGCAATTTTTGACCGTACTGTTGCTATAAAGTCCTCTTATGAAGCATTTAGAAAAAATAACTTCTGTGGCAAAATAACTGCAATGGCGGACACAGGATGGAAAGTGCTTGATGCAAATGTAGAAACAACCTCTTTAATATTAAGTAATGCTGATTTAAACAAATATGGAAATTTTATTGACGTTCAGGAATGCGAAAATAAGGATGGTGCTTTGATTGAAGCAATAAACAAAATAAACAATGATCAAAGTGCAAAAAATTTATATTTTAAACAGTCAAGCAAATTTCTGACTCTTCCGAACTCAATTATTGGTTATTCATTTGATGATTATATACTAGATTTATTTAAGCTTAAAACTATTGAAAAAGCTGGATTACAGGCTCGTCAGGGTCATGCACTTGTGTCAATGGAACATTTTAGGCTTTTCTGGGAAATAAAAGTTATTCATTATTTCAATCATTTATATAATGGCTCAGAATATAGCTTATTCTATATTCCATATAGAGATACGACACTTATTGGAAATGAAAACAGAAAGGTAAAATATAATAAATCTGTCGTATTAAGAAATCCTGACTTTCAGAATCATTTTGGAATTGGGTATGGGAAAAGAGGCGATATTCTTGATGCTCATATACTTAAAGAATCATTTATTTTTACTGTGGAGGGACAAACAATAAGTAGAATAACTAAGAATGAAGCTTATTATGCAATTTCACATCTAAATTCGATATTCTCACAGTTGATAATAAATTTATACAGTGGACAACATAAACAGGCAGGGTATATAAACCTACTGCCATATCCAGAACTTCAAGAAAAAGATAATGAAGCACTTAAAAATACAATAGATATAATACTGGGAATTAAAAGATCGTGGTACAGTATTGACGAAACATGCTTGGAGTTTCATCATTTACTTCATCATTTTACCAAATACATTTCGCTGATAGAGGGAATAAAACAATTGCAGGAAAAACTAAGCAGTGAAAAACATCAATACCTTTCATTAGTAAAAAAGAACGATGATTTTTGGTTACAAAAAGCTAAAATCCCTACACAAGCCTTACTTGTATTTGAAGCATATAAATCCAAACGACCCAACGAGAATCTGATAAGCATTGACGGAGTTACTGATGATACTATAGAAAACAACCCCAATATGGCTTATGAAATTATTTCGAACATACTTGGGATAGCTTATGGGCGTTGGGATTTTAGAAGTGTGAAAGACCCCGAAATAATCCCTCCTTTTAGAGATTTTTTCGATGCTCTATCTTTTATGCCCGAAGTTAGTTTGAATGAAATTCCTTCAAATTATCCGGTGGATGTTCCGATAGATGGAATTTTTGTAAGTGATCCTAAACACTACAGGAATATTAGTCAGTCTGTTACAAAAGTTATTTATCAGTTATGGCCTGATAATGGGGATAAGATAATTAATGAATTGTGCGATATAGGAGGATTTAACAAGCTTGAAGATTTTCTTGATAGTCCGACAGGCTTTTTTGACTTCCATTATAAGAGATATACCAAAAGCCGAAGGGAAGCTCCCATATATTGGCCAATATCAACTCCTTCAGGCAGCTATACCATTTGGCTCTATTATCCTGCGATTAACGACCAAACTCTATATTGTGTAGTCAATAATTATTTAAAAGACAAAATAAGTGATAATGAAACCGAAATTTCAAAACTTGAAAACAATAACAATCTTGATAGTAAAGGCGTAAAACTGCTCAAGGAATTGACCGATTTTAAGTTTGAATTGCTGGATTTTGAAAAAGAAATCCTTCGTGTTGCCCAACTACCATATATTCCCAATCACGAAGATGGAGTTCTGATTACCGCTTCCCCATTGCACAAACTTTTCCGCCATTCCAAATGGCACAAAAGTTCTGAGGAGTGTTGGAACGACCTTGAAAAAGGGGAGTACGATTGGGCACACCTTTCATACAGCATTTGGCCTGCAAGGGTAAAAACTAAATGTAAAAAAGATCTGAGTATGGCCATAGCCCATGGCCTAGAGGATATTTGTGACATCAAGCCCAAGGAAAAGCAGATTAAGAAGGTAAAAGAACCCAAACAAAAAAAGAATAATCTGCCAAAATTAGATTTGTAAATAGATTCGTTTATACCATGATTGAAGAATATATAATTGCTCATTTCAAGAAGAGGCTGAAAGAAAATCCAGTGTTGGTTATTTACGATCCTGAAAATCGGTATCATCAAATAACACTTTCGTTGTCAGATACTAAGGTTAGTGTTTTCGATGTTTCTGAATCGGCCATCATAGCCAAGGAGAATGCAAGCGAGTTTTTTTCGAAAACCTTGCCCATTGATGAATCGGCCAGAATGGTCGTTTATATTCCGTTTGAAGCTCCAACTGAAAAACAGCAACGAATAAGAGACCCATTTTCAGTTTTTTCGTTGTGTGGCAATGTGTTTCCATCCAATCCGGAAGATCGGTATATTGAGTTATGTAAAGCTTATTCCCCGGATAAAGAACAACAAATAAATGAACTATTTACCAATGAACAACCCGATTTCGGAACCATTAATGCCTTAGCTGATGGCACAAAATGGGCTAAATTGGAAACAGTTACAGGAGGTAAGTCACCGAAAGAAATTATTCTTACTCTGCTCCTGCCAACAGATTCGCAACATTTTGGTTTGAGAAACGATAAAACGTGGAATAAAGAGTGGCAATCGTTTGCAAATAGTGTCTTCGATTTAAAAAGCCAGGCCAAAGACCTTCAAGGAATTCAGGATGAAATCTGGAAGCATTTGCTATACAGTGAGTTTATTTTTGACTTGCCCGTTGATTTACCCGATCAATTAAAAAGCGTCCCTCGTGCGGATATCAGCAAAAAAGCATTGATACTTGAAGTCTGTAAATCAATTCGTAATACCAAGAATAATGATGAAATTTACATGGATAAAGCAAATAAAGTGTCAGATTTACTTGAATTGCCTAAACTATTCCAGAATACAAAGGACCTTGGCCAGATAGTTACTTTTGCTTTTGAAGACAATACTTACTTTGCCAATTTTGTAGATCAGCTCATAGTCGGAGAATATGCTAAAGCCAAATCACTTATTAAATCAAACAGTAATAATGTCTGGGTTAGCTGTGATCAGGAGAGAGCATTGTATTGGAATATTGCGAAGTTAGCCCTGAACATAGTAAAGCAAATCAATACAAATACTGAGTATAAAAAATGCAAGAAAGTATCTGATATAATTGAATTTTATACAAAAAAATCGTTTGAAACAGACCAGAATCAAAGGCAATTTGAACGATGTATTCTTGATGTATTCAGTAAAAATGAAATACTCGAAAAGCTAATCGTATATGCGAGACAACAATACAGGGAGTACGCTGAAGAGACTCAAAAAGTATTTCAAAGTCTTGTTGTCCAAGATCATTGGCCAATTGAGAGTGAGTTAGCGAATATTCAGGTTTTTGATAAAATTATTGCACCCGAAATTAAAGCGAAACAAAAGATCGCCTATTTATTGGTCGATGCATTACGCTTTGAACTTGCCAAAGAAATTGAGAAGCAGATCGAAAAACATTTTCAGGTTGAAGTTACCCCTTCTTGCGCATATCTCCCCACAATCACACAATTTGGTATGGCCGCCTTACTGCCCGATGCCAGCTCGAAGCTACATCTTGACGTATTTAATGACAAATTAGAAGCATGGATGGGAGATGAACCTCTGTGTAATTTATCTCAACGTTCTGATTATTATAGAGAGAAATTTGGCGATTTGTGTGAGGTAATGAATCTGGATGAGTTTTTAAGCAATGAGGTGGATTCCAAAACTCAATTATTGATCATCACGACCAACGAAATTGATAATGCGGGTGAGCATCTTGAGTCCAATGCACTTATTGACATACAGCGAGCTACACAAAAGTTAGTCAAATCATTTTACCGAATTAAAGAATTTGGTTTTCAAAAAGCGGTTGTGGTAACCGACCACGGATTTGTTTTACATCCATGCTTTGAAGCAGGAGACAACACATCTAAGCCTATGGGTGAATGGGTGTTGGCGAAATCCAGATGTTTAGCTGGAACTGGCACTTCTGATAATGCAACACTTTCGTTTACACCTGAAAAGATTGGTGTTCGATCTTCGGTTCCAACTTTCATTTTCGGAAAGAACTATGTGGTTTTTGAAAAGAATAAGAAATTCTTCCATGAGGGAATCTCATTGCAGGAAACCGTTCTCCCAGTAATGCAGATTACATTCAGAAAAGACAAAGTCGAAAAGAGTATTGAAATCCACTTAACCTATAAAGGCAAAGATTCCGGGAATATTACAACACGCAGACCTGCAATAGAATTATCCTCCTTCACAAGGGGAGAAATAAACTTCGAGTCTGTTTCAATAAAAATTGAAGCAACGGCTAACGGCAAATTAATAGGCTTTCCAGTCGGGAATAAAGTAAATCCTTCGAACAATTTAATTGAATTTACTCCTGGTGAATCTTTCAAGCTAACCTTAGCCATGGACGAAGATTTTGAGGGTAGTTTTGATGTAATCGCACTGGATCCGGTGACGAATAAAACATATTCGACTGTTACCCTTAATACAGACTATTTATGACCGACAGATTAGATAGAAAACTTAATGATGTCTTTCCGGGGAAAGTTGTTCGCAAAGACCTGGTTCATGATATTAAAAAGGCGGCAAATGTTCCTTCATTTGTACTTGAATTTCTATTGTCCAAATATTGCGCCTCCGATGATATTCAGGAAATTGAAGCTGGTAAAAAAGCCGTTTTAGAGGTAATAGAAACAAATTATGTTCGTCCTGACGAAGCAAACAAGGCACAATCTTTGGTTCACCAACAGGGGAGGCATAAATTTATCGATAAAATTCATGTCAAGTATGTTGAGAGGGAAAGAAGACATTGGGCTGAAATGGAAAATTTCAACTCCAGAAGAATCGCAATAAACGAGAATTTTTATAGAGAAAATGAAAAGCTCCTCGAAGGTGGAATCTGGGCAGAAGTGACCATTGCACATAACCATGTTGAAGATGACGATTATGCCTTCTTTGTTGAAGACCTCAGACCAATTCAATTAGCCCGATTTAGTGAAACTACCTTCTTTGAAGGTCGCCAGCAATTTACCCGTGATGAATGGGTAGATGTTATTCTTAGAAGTGTCGGGTTGAATCCTGAAATTATGGATAACCCACCGGAAGAAATTAAAGCGAAATTTCCTTCCGGACTAAGATTGAAACTTCATTTTTTAGCTCGATTAATTCCTCTTGTTCAGAATAATTATAATTTCATCGAACTCGGTCCGCGGGGTACCGGGAAATCTTATTTTTATTCAGAATTTTCACCATATTCTACTTTATTAAGCGGAGGCCAAGCCAGTACAGCAACACTATTGTACAATAACTCAAGGAAAAAAGTGGGGGCTGTTGGCTTTTGGGATAATATTGCTTTTGATGAAGTTGGTAATATGAAAATCAAAGATCCGGATACTATACAGATCATGAAGGACTATATGGCTAACGGACGATTTTCACGGGGGCAAGAAGTAATTGCCAATGCCAGTTTTGCATTTGTTGGGAACATTGATCAATCTATAGACCAACTTGTATGTTCATACGATCATGACTTATTCATTACTTTACCAAAAGCTTTTGATCTTGCTGTTCAGGACAGAATGTTTTGTTACCTGCCAGGTTGGGAAATACCTAAAATGGATAACAAATTCTTCTCAAAGAACTTTGGATTAATTACCGATTATATGGCAGAGGCTTTCCATTACATGTTCAAGCACAACAGTGAATACCTTGACATTATCAATAGAAGGCTAAAGCTAGGTAAAAACGTTCAAGGACGGGATGAGATTGCAATTAAAAAAACACTTACCGGTCTGATTAAAATTGTACATCCTTCCGGAGAACCCTCTGAAAGTGAATTTAATGATTTGGTTGAATACGCCATTGAGGTTCGCAGAAGGGTAAAAGAGCAAATGAATAAGCGGAAACCTGATGATGAGTTTGCATTAATCAACTTATCGTATTACAATTCCGAAGGGAAAGAGATCGTAGTATATTGTCCGGAAAGTAAAAACGTTGCAGCCACTCAGAATCCCAAAAATGACAATAAAATATCAGAACTACCACTTGTTGAACCAGTGATAATAGAAGTAGTAGAACGAGAACCTGTCATCGATTTGTCACTAAAAGAAAAGAGAATTAAAGTTCTTTATGGAGATAACGGGTACAGCTACGAGAAATTATTCAAGCATTATCTAGTTGGGGCAAAAGAAGTGACTGTTGAAGACCCATATATCAGACAAAAACATCAAATTAACAATTTTGTACGGCTATGTGAATTGGTAATAAAGGTCGGAGATTGCACAAAAATCAACTTATTGACTGGTGCTGATGATGAAACACAACAACGAGAAAACATGCTCATCTTTGAGCAATTAGCAGATAGTTTACTAGAAAATGGAGTGACCCTGAGTGTTCAATTCAGTGAATTACTGCATGATAGAGAAATCAAAATTAATAATGGATGGAATATAAGAATGGGTCGAGGTTTAGATTATTTTCAATCCTTAGCTGGTAATTTTTTCCAGGTAGGAGCTAATGATTTGGATTTGCGTCCATGCTTGGAAACTAATTTTGATTTTTATAGAAGTTGAGAAATTATCTACGAGAACATTTGTTATTCTATAGTAGTGGATCTTTATATTGGGGAATGATGATTTTGGGGTCGGATTGGCTTGACCAATTATTCAGGATAAAAAGTATTTTTAAAAAAAGATTGCAAGGGTACTAATGATTTATTACTTAGATCCCAATATAATAAATTATATTCTCTATTCTCTTCTTTAGCTTTTTCCATACCATGATAGACTTGACAATAATTAAATACCTTTAATTTATTATCTAGTAACTCAAGACTATGCATTCCTTCATTCAATTCGCCTGTATTTTCAACATAATGAAAATAATGGAGGAAAAACGGGTCATATTTATTCTCCATTACTAGAGAAATTAATAATGTTTCCAAATCTCCATCATCATTGTGATTAGGAAATAAAAAAACATCAAAATTTACTCCTATTTCTTTTTGCTGGTTTTCCAAAAATTGGATTCTTGATTCTACTCCACCAAAATCTTTACTTGGATCATCGGCATCTTGAATGAAAATCACTTTATATCCTTCATCCCGATGCTCCATTAATGTGGTTTTATATTTCTTAATATTAGTACATCCACCAGAAATTAATACTTTTACTGTGGGAGTATCAAATACATTGATCGGACTTCCTATTTTGACTTTTGAGGGATTCGGAGATTTTATGAAATCAGTATTGCGATTATAAATAAACCATAAATATTCCTTTAAAAAAACAGCATCAGCCTTTCCTTCGACAATGATTAAGTATTTTGACATTACAATATACCTCCTCTGATTTCAAATTCATTGTCAAGTTCATATTTAAATTCATCAAATGTTCTTGTGTAGGCTTTAATTTTTCTATCAGGTAATTCTCTTAAAGTGATTACTCTAGAATCTTCTTTATATGAGGCAAATTCACTTTCCTCAACAATTTCTTTAAAGAACCTTACACATTCGATATTGTGGGTTGTAGCAAATATCTGCGTATTATTATGATAAGCAAACCGCAGGATGATTTTCCAAAACTGCTTAAAACGAGAATGATGAATTCCAGCATCAATTTCATCTATCATTAATCTATTATCCTTTTGCAGTGTTAATTGAACAAGTATTCTAAATAGTTTATTTGCTCCCTCACCATACTGATGTAAAGGAGCTGTTTTTTCAAATCCAGTCTCTTCTATCTCAATCTCCCCTCTATCTGTATCGATAATAATTCGTTCTATCTCCGGGATGAAAATTTTCATATTTTCAAGAAAAATATTCCTTGTAGCTTTTTTCTTATCAATCTCATCAGAATAGATCTGAGCAAGATCTTTTCCAAATCCTTTCCCAAATGGGATGATTGGAACTTTCAAGCTATCAATTGGTTTAACTTTTTTTAAAATTAATGGAATATCAATATAATTTATTTCCCCTTCTGTTATAAATCCTAAATAATCGTCTATATCAATGCCTGCAGCTTGTGAAGAAATTAATTTCTGTAATTCGGGAACTGACAATTTATTTAATTTGTAATTCCAACTTAATCTATCTTGAATTATTGTATAATCAATGTCAGCTGAACCTCTTCTAATAAAATCTGCAACAAAATTTTTGGGGAGAATATATTGTTCTTCATTTTCTGAACTTAAAATTCTTACGGTATTATTTCTTTCGGCATATGCAAAGGCTAAATTTGTCAATAAAACATTTCCATCATTAGCAAATAATAATGATTCTAATAAGGTTGTTTTGCCAACATTGTTATCTCCAACAATAAGATTGTATTTCCCCAAATTTTCAAGTTGAATTTCCTCAAATTTCCTGAAATTCCTTAAAGTGAAATTTGAAATATGTTTTGGTGGACTCCACTGTATCTCTTCCGGATATTTTGAGAAACATTCAATTTCAAATATCGTTACCTCATTAAATTCCTTACCGGTTGTTTTTGCAAACATTTTACGCTTTTCTGAAATATACTTGAAATAGATTTCATCAGTTTTATTTTCTTTTCTGAATAAATCTAAAGTTCGCAACAAAAATCGGTCAAAAACAAATTCTACAACTTTATTATTTAATCTATTCTCCATTAAAAGAGAATCATAAAATTCAATTAAAAACTCATTATTATCTTCAAATTCCTTTTCTACAATGGTTCCAACTTCTTTAATTAATCCTTCCGGTTTTTGAACTAAAATGGATCTATAAACAAAAAGATAAAAAAACGGTCTATGCCCCCTTTTTTGAGTTAATTCAAGATACGTTTTAATTATTTCAAGCTCTAAAATCTTCTTTTGCTCATCATTTATCTTATATTTCAATAATTTACCAAGCCAAATAACCTTACTCACATCATCTCCACAAATTTTGGAAATTTGGATTTGGGCTAAATAATATTTTTCATTATCATTAAAATCAATCCTATCCCATACATCTATGCAACGCCCATAGTCTTTTAATTCATAAAAAATATCTCCTATCAGTTTACACAATTCAATATCCGAATTATTCGCTATTTTTTCTAAAACATAAACCAACTCTCTTTTTTGATCAATATCCCGAGATGTTGAATTATCTAATATAATTCTCTTTATGAATTCACCTCTCCATTCAATATCATTTAAAATAGTCTTTAATACATCATTATACTTATTAAGCAATTTTATATCATTTTCTAAAAGAATCTCTCCGCGCATAATTCGAGAAATAACAATGCGAATATCTTGTTTCTCACTATTTACGATTGTTCCTAAATTTAAGACATCGCCAAATAATTTCCCTTTAAAAAAACAATGCGCAGCTTGGTCATTTTTCTTCCCTTTTAACTCTTGACTTAAAAATAAATCTCCTGCCTTCTTCCAATTTCCTCTTATTTCTTCCGAAATTGCTAGACAATCATATCCTTCTTCAATAAGTCCCAGATTAATAAATTGATTTGCTGCGACTTTTAATCTAGCAGCATTTCCATCATAGATGCCTTGCTTCTTATCTTTATATGCATTTTCTTTTGCTATTTCAGGAGTACTTGTTACTATGTTATTTAAAGTGAATATTCCGGACTATACTGTACAATACAATCCGGAGTATAGTGTACAATGGATTCCGGAGTAAAGTGTACAATTTTTAGATGTCGTTTTTTGCCAATCTGAAGTTTTTCCCGGCCGCGGGTTTCGGTACGAAACAGCTGCCAATCCGGCATAAAGTGTACAACTTGATTCGGAGTATATTGTACAATTTTACAACATAATGGGGATTGATTCGTGACTTTTGTGCCTTACTCAAACTAAGGCACGATGGCAAACAAATCAATCGGTATGACACAAGTACGACGCATCATTCAGTTAAAAACAGAAGGGCTCAGCAAACTTAAAATATCTGCGGCACTTCATCTTCATCGGGCAACACTTGACACTTATCTCTCAAGGATTGAAGCCAGCGGTAAAAGCTACCCTGAACTTCTATTACTTAGCGACGATCAATTAGTCAACTTAGCCTATACATCCTCTGCCTTAGTTCAGGTCGATGAGCGGATCGAAGCATTACAGAAACAATTTGGCCATTACAGGAAGGAGCTTACCCGACCTGGTGTAACTCGCAGAACACTTTGGGAAGAATACAAGGCAGCCTGTACTGAAGGTTACTCATACACCCAGTTTTGTGAACATTTTGCCAGATACCTTAAACATACTCATGCCACGATGCACCTTACCCACCGGGCTGGAGACTATCTTCAGGTTGATTTTGCCGGTAAGCAATTGCATTATATTGATACCCAAACGGGGCAAATAATAGTTTGCCCGGTACTTGTCTGTACATTACCCTTCAGTGGTTATACTTACGTTGAAGCACTTCCAACAGCGGCACAGAAATATATGTTTGGTGCCATGAACCGTTGTCTGGAATACATTGGCGGTGTTCCCCGTAATATATTAAGTGATAACATGAAGCAGTATATCGGCAAGAACAGTCGTTATGAGTTCACGTTTCAGGAGTTGGCAGATCAGTGGTCTGTTCATTACAATACCAATCTTGAAGCTACCCGGCCACGCAAACCAAAGGACAAGCCCACGGTTGAGAACACTGTTTACCAATCATATCTGCGTATCTATGCCAGGATCCGTGATGAAGAGTTCCATAGTCTTTATGAACTCAATCTGCGGGTAAAGGAGCTTCTTCTCTCACTCAATCAGGCCTCGTTCCAAAAGCTGCCGGGAAGTCGTCATACACGGTTTATGCGTGATGAACAACCTTTGTTAAAACCGTTGCCCCAGGAATCGTTTACGATCAAACATGCCACTGTTGCGAAAGTGCAGATGAACTATCATGTTATCCTGGGTGAAGACAAGCATCTGTATAGTGTTCCGTATCAATATATCGGACAAATGACCAAGATTACCTATGATGATGAACACGTTGAAGTTTATATCGGTTTTCAACGCATTGCCATCCACAAACGCGATTACCGCAATCATGCTTACTCTACCATTGCGAGCCACATGCCGGAGAAGCATCTCAAATACAATGAAACATTGGGATGGGACTCAGCCTATTTTATATCCCTTGCAGCTAAAATGGGAGAAAACTCAGAAATGGTTTTTAATAAGATACTTGCATCCAAGGAATTTATAGAACAGACCTACAGAGCCTGTATTGGACTGAAAAGACTCTCGGAGATCTACGAGCCAAAACGATTTGAAGCTGCCTGTAAAAGGGCTTTAAACGCAAGCAGGGTAACCTATGGGATGATCAAAAATATCCTTGAGAACAATCTGGATAAACAAGAGCAATCTCAAATGAACCTATTTTCTATTGTAGACCATGAGAATATCCGTGGAGCAGAGAACTATAACTAAATCAGATATAAACGTTTACTTAAAATCAAATGGATGAACAATCAAATTACAATTGATCATTTAGTTCAGTTAAAGCTCCATGGTATGGCCCGTGCTTACCAGGCAGTACTGACGATGCCTGTTCAGCAGCATCCAACCCTCAGCCAGTTTATGGCCAATCTTGCGGAGGCAGAAACACAGGAGAGAACTCAAAAGAGGACTGAAAAGTTCCTGCAGCAAAGCAAATTGCGTTATAATGCAATCTTAGAGCAGGTTCATTGCAATACCAGCAGAAATCTCTCCCGGGATAAGCTGATGATGGTGGCTGATTGCAGTTTTATTGAACGGGCTGAAAACCTGCTGATCACCGGAGCAACCGGATGTGGCAAGAGTTATCTGGCTTGTGCAATCGGGCGGCAGGCATGTTTCTTTGGGTATAAGACCTTGTATTTTGGGATCAACCGTTTCCTGGAAAAAATATCCAGTTCCAAATTAGATGGAACATATATCAAGCTGCTGAATCAGATAGAAAAAACTCATTTGCTTATCCTTGATGATTTTGGCATAAGTCCTCTTGATGCAGTGACAAGACTCGCACTGCTGCAAATCCTGGAGGACCGGTATGGGAAGAAGTCAGTGATAATCGCATCCCAGATCCCAACTTCAAAATGGTACGGCTATATCGGAGAATCAACTATTGCCGACGCAATTATGGACAGATTGGCAGTCAATGCCCATCGTATTGATCTAAAAGGAGAATCTCTAAGAAAGAAAATTTAAATTACATTTGCATCATAAATCATCCCCAGTTCCGGTTGTACACTTTGCTCCGGATTCGTTGTACACTTTGTCCGAAATACTCATTAAAGAACCTGGATTATACTCAATTGTATCGTTTCTATGATTATTTAATACGATCCAGTTATCATCACTAATTTCCACTTTATTTACCAGCCTCTCCCAGAATTCTTTTTGAGAATTTGGGCTATCTATTATTACTAATTCACGTTGAGCTCTTGTTAGGCCAACATATAGTTTGTTAAAAAAATATCTTTTTTTAAATTTCTCATCTTCATTATCTCCATTCTCCAGCGATGAAAAGTTCTTAATATAATAGTCACCAAAACCATACAATACAACTTGCTGATATTCTGCTCCTTTTGCTTCTACGGAGGTTTTTATCTCTACTTTGCTTATTTCGGAAAGAAGTGAACTATGATTCCTAAATTCCTCCTTTTCTTGAGTATCAACTGGAATTATAAATACTTTAAATTTCAATTTCTCAATTAATGACTCCTTTAATTTGTGATCTTTATTTATTGTATCATAGTCAAGAAAAATATTAAATTTAAAATCTTCATTTTTAGACAAAGGCCTTTTGGCTTCTTGCGGAAATGTTTGTCCAATGCCAAGATTCTTTTTTCGAAAATATTGTACAAAATTGGCAAGTAAAACTACCGAATAGGTAGAACGATAGTTAAATATTGGATTATATACACTCTCTTGGGTATTTAAATCAAAACGAGCAATTTCTTTTAATTCTTCATAAAGCATTCGAGTCATTTCACGTTCTCTAAAACCTGTAGGATTAACTGTTTGGTTGGGATCACCTGCAAAAATAATCGGGACTTGGTCAATTTCAGACAAATCGTATTTTAGATATTCTGATAATTTTAAAATAAATCTTAATTCTACTCGACAAAAATCTTGAGCTTCATCACAAATCACAACACTATGACTTGGAATCAAGTATACATTTTCATTTAGATATCTAATTATTTTTAATTTGTCCCAATAATTATTCTCATTTATTAACTTCTCATAAAATGGTAAAACAAACTCCTCAACACCTTCAAATTTATCTTTTGGAATAATCCTTGATTTGTCAAAGACAGAAGATAAGTATTTTTCACTTGTTATTTTTTCTGATGAATCATAACCATAAATGTATGTAATTATTGTAAACCATGATTCCTCAGCGGAATATTTTGAAATTATGTGCTTTGGTAAGTAAGAACTTTCATATAATTCCTTGAAAATAGAAAAATTCAAATATTTATTCATAGGAAACAAATAACCTTCTTCCTCAGGAACTAATTCAATCAGAAAATCTTTGAATGACACAAAGATTTCACCGATATTGCTGCGTTCTTCAATACTTAACTCAAAATCTGGGTTATTTGTTAATAATTCAAGAACCGATTTCTTTGAATGTTCAAGTAGTTCAATATTCTCAGTTAAAAAGATTATTTTTCCTTTAATTTCCCCTGAACTTTTAAAATAGCATGCATTGGCAAGAAGATAGTATAACATCGTTGATTTACCACTTCCAGCCTGTCCATTAATATAATATGGAAACTTGAAATTATTAAAGAAATCAATTTGTTCCTTAGTTAGAGAAAGATTACTCATTTCTTTACTTTTCTGTATTGAATACCACAGATCATCGTTATTCAAGGTCCAATTAGGATATGCTCTAAAAGCATATCTCCTTATACTTTCAATACTATAATCAAAAGATATATCTTCAATTTCAAACTTACTTATAAGTGAATCCCAATGATCCTTTTGACTTATTAAGTGAGCGCCTCCTAACAATATGAAAAAAGGGACAGTTGAAGATTCGTTGTATGAATAAATTATTCCAAGATTATTCTGCTTTGCTGAAATTATGCTAACTCCATCCTGCTCTTTAATTTTCTCATTTACTATTTTCCCTCTTTGAGTTAATAAATCATGTATTACTAACCGAAATACTTTAACGTCCTGCTCTCTCAATCCAACTGTAATAGAGTCACTTAGCCCATATCTAACCCATTCTTCAGATTCAAACACTTCACAATTCATTCTGAGTTTAAAATCATTTAGCCAGTTGGTTAAATATAAAGGTGGTTTTTCGAGATGGTAATCATTCATCTTCAATTCATCTCGCTGATAAGACTCTAAGAATAAATCATAATCTGATTGAGGCAGAGGATTATTTTTAAGCCAATCTCCTGTTTTAAGTTTTGGATGAATCACGTTACTATAGTAATCGTAAAAATCCATACTTATAACTAAATCCCGAACAAAATATACATTTAATCCATTTATTATCCTCATTTCAATAATAACACGTGATTGAGGCGTAAATGTTTTTAAGACGTAAAGCCCATTCCCATAATCTTTAAGATTTCCAGAATTTACCAATTTCTTTCTTTTTTCAAGTTCTTCTAACTTATTCCGGAAGCTCTTTTCAAAAGATTGTCCTTGAATCTTTTTTTCAAATGTATTGCAAATATGGAATCGTAACATGGTTATGAAGCTTACTTTTCAAATAATAATAAATAATGATCTCTCAAAATTAGCATTAATTGAATCATTATTTTAAGTTGATTTTTTATAAATTTAGACTATTCCAAAAAGTAATTGTAATCGGCGAATAACAATACACAGCTTTCGGAAAATAACAATACACAGAATTCGGCAACAATGGTGCAAAGTGGTCGATCTAGTCGGCGCGTCCAGGGATATTCACAACTTATTTTCTCTAATTTGTCATATTGACAAAATTTAAAGCAAAATTCTGGATTGCCCATTTTGTGCTTAATAGTTGAAAAAAATGCGATATTCTGCACTTTCCCATAATTATCGGCTTTGTGACCACATTTCCCAAGTAATTGTTTGTATTTTTGATAAGTTTTAAGAGCTTCTTCCACTAGGAAAGGCAGTTGTGTCAATTACCCAAAGCAAATATCAGGAAACGCACCGGATTTGATTTGGGGAGATTAAAAATCCTAAATCCTGGATGAACAATCTCATAAATTGGCAGTAAAATTACCTGCATTTTCCCAATTTCTCTCAAAGTTCTCTGAACATAATAGAATAACTTTAAAAGTGTACTGAATTTTATCATGAGAAAAAGACGGCGTTCACTAAATGCTTACATTTGATTTTATCTTAGTCCAGGTCTATTTTCCTGCAAAAAAACCCGTGCCAGATTATACAGGCCGTCTAAATTGATTGACCCATTGTATCCGTTTAGAGGGCATATTTATAAATGTCCTGTATTCAATAATATAAATTTCAAAACAATACCATGAAAATCCTTGGCGGAAACTGAATATTTATCTGGTCCATATACTTTATAACTTCAACAATCAGCAATTCTTCCTATATTTGGAAGTAATTTAAAGTCGTTACAACCTAATTTAACGACAACAAACATTTTACATGAAGAATTAATTGAGAATTCTTTCGAAAAGGACAATAATTTACAGATGAGGATTATACACAAATTTGACGATTTTCTTTTTACAATATTTCCCAATGTTAAGGATCATACAGAATCTTCGCTGCTTTCAGAATTAGAGAAATACTATTCGTATGCGACATTTAAGCCAATAGTAAAGGTTGACGATGGCTGGGTAATTATTGATGTTGACAGTGAAAAGATCCTGTCTCATGAAGCAGACTTTCAAAAGGTTATATCTCTTTGTGAAAAGGGAAAATACCTTGAGGCAAAACCCATACTTCAAAAATTAATTACCATTAATCCAACCAACTCAGATTTTCACCGTATAAAAGGTCAGATTCTGTCTGATGAAGGTGATCAGGATAGTGCCATAAATTGCTTGATTGATTCACTTCGCTGGGATTCAAAGAACGTATGGGCACTAATTATGATGGGGAACATATTTGCCAAGTTTAAAGATGATCTTCTGACAGCGATGAAATATTATGATCAAGCTCTTGTTGCTAAACCGAATGACAACATTGCCATGAATAATATTGGCGGTAATCTAATGCAACAGGGAAAGATTCAGGAAGCAAAGAAATACTTTTTGGATGCGCTCAAGATAAATGATCAGTACCCAAACACTCATTACGCATTAGGCTTAATCGCTGACATGGAGAATGATCTTTCTACTGCATTTAATTTCAGTATTAATGCGATTAAGTGTAACAAAAATAAGGATGGCCTCTATCAAAATTCAGTAAGACAAGCATTTGAGGTAGCAAAGAAAATTGCAAGTGCAAATGATGGTCAGAAAATATGGCAAAATTTTAGGTACAAGCTTGAATTTGAAGGAGATCGGGAGATAGAAATCGTTGAAGACAATAATATTCCGACAGCCGCAAAGTTTGAGTTTGCGGAAAACTATAAGAGAACAAAACACACAATTCGTTATAAACCAGATTATCCTGCTATTGAACATTTAATTACGCATGAGTTGGTTCACCTGGATTTTGTGATCAAGGCAAGAAAAGTTGAACTGAACCAACTCTTTATTTCTAAGCAGAATCATAAAGATACATTTATTAAAGGGATAGAACCTACCATAAAGAAGCTTCGTAAGATGGGTATATCAGAGGAAGACATTTCAAAATATTGTTCAGGACTCTTTGATGGTCTAAATCTACAAGTTTACAATGCTCCTATTGACCTATTCATTGAGGATTTTATTTATTCAGATTATTCAGGCCTAAGACCTTACCAATTCCTCTCTCTCTATAATATGATTCAGAATGGGATTAAGGCAGTTACCGATAAAGAGGCTATTGAAATTTCGCCAAAAGACATTCTTTCAAAAAGCAAAATCTACAATATCGTAAATGCGATTCAATACAAAGAACTTTATGGCATTGACTTTATTAAGGATCATCAGGCAACGCAAGAAGAATTAAAACAAGCGAATGAATTTTACAAAGAATTTGTCGAATATAAAGATGATAAAGAACCTGCAGAAGAGTATGAGTTGGTGAAGAATTGGGCTGAAGATTTAAAACTGGATCAAAACTTCGAACTCATAGCTGAAAAGGAGTACATTACAAAAAGAACCAATATCGACAATTTTTTAACCTCGATAGAGAATGACCCTTTCAATATTAAAACACCAGACCCAGGCGAAAAAAGAGACATGGACAAGTTCCAAAAATCTCAGAAAGAAATAGGGACGAATATGTCAGTAGTCATGTATATGGTTTCCGCTCTTGAGTTCTTCCAAGGTATGGCTAATGACGAAATAAGGAAAATTGCTTTTGACATTGCATTACAAGGTAGACTTGGATATAGTCCTGACAAAGATGGATATAGAATTCCTTCAATTCCAAATAAAGAATTCTCAGGTTACAATATTTTGGCATTCTACTATGTTAGTTGGGCTTTGAGCAATCCGGACATGTTATCTCAACTTCAACTTCCTTACTCCGAGGAATATAAATTGGCTCTAGATATATTTAACCCTAAACAATAAATGCACCCCAATAAAATTACTGACAATCTTTTATGAAATCAAGAATTTTGAAAGCATTTACTCATAATCTGGAAAAACTGACCTTAAAAACCACCTTCAGCCGGGGATTTATTCACTCCGTATCTATACAGCTATATATAAGGCATTTATGAAGCATATATTACGACCAGCATAGAGTGGTCAATCTAGTCGGCGCGTTCACTTCACTTGTAATATATTAGGAATTACAGATTTTCTCATAAAGACTTATGTCCCTTATAATATCGAAATTAACACTTATGAACTTTAATTACCCGGGTATAAAAGCTTAATTGTTTGGCACCAATAGAAAAGAGCTTCACCTTGAGCTACAAACTTTAATCGCTTATTCAGAAAATTAAACTCAGGATGAACTATCAGTTTTTCACTCAAAGGAATTGTTGGACTGAATGTTTGAATCTTACCTTCATATTCCGAAAGAATGATTGCCGCCATGTAGGCCGCCTTTGAGCTTGCAACTTGTGCCTCTAATATTCCGAACTTACCAACATAAACATAGTGTCCAAACTGACTAATTCCGGAGTTTAATTCTCCAAATTTTAATTTGTCATCGGCATCTTTCAGTATATCTTTCTTTGCAATAAGCAAGGAGGTATCAATCACATCCCAAAGAACCTGTTCAACTGAATGGATGTTTCTTTCAGGACGGTATTCTATTTCAGCTTTAGCGGATTCATGATATGATATTCTGAAAACTTCCAAATCCGTCAATAGATCGAATAAGCATCCAACATCAAACAACTGTTTCATTATTTCTTTCTCTTTATCAACACCATATAGAATACCAGTTGTGTTAGGAGCAAAAGCGGTAAGTTTATCTCCTGCAATCGAATCAATATCCGGTGTTATTACGAATATGGGTTCACCTTCCTGAATCAACCATTCCGTCTGAATCGGCCGCTCAACCAAAATAGGGTAACGATTCTCTGAGAAATGAACATCAAGTAAAATTTCCCTTTCCGGATTTGATATTACATCACCATCTTTATTCCTAACCGAGAAATTTGAATTGAAAATAAATTTGTAATGAGCCTTGGAAATCCCAGGTTTGTAACTTCTTCTTTCATCTACTTCCATTCTCAGGAACGAACTTGTTCCTACAATTTTCGAAAGATATTCTTCCAGCTTTTCTCTTTGCAATAAAGGGCTAACAATAATATCGATATCAACGGAAAACCTTTTGGGTTGCTCCATTAGCAATACCAGACTCGTACCACCCTTGAAAATGAAATCTAAACCTGTAAGTTTTAGCCGCTCCAATAAATACAATGCATGAACCATGCTTTCCATTATCGTAGGGTCATTGGCGTACTTAATTCTTTTTTCTCCTAACCAAACGGCAGAAAGTGATCTTATGTCAATCATTTAAAACGCTTTTGGGTATGTTAGTTTTTGTCGATAAGAATTCGAGAATATCCACTTCTCTTCTCCTTCGTTTGGCATAACTAAGAAGTTTTGTAAAGTCAATTGAGTAGCGGCTATGAGCATTATTAATAATATGAATCAATTCTCTGCCATTGAAAGCTGCAAATAGCCTTTTGTCGCAATAAATATCAACCAGCATTTTTTCAAGAGTAATTGTTGAAATAGTATCAACTTTTTGAGTTGGCGCTTTTGAGATCAGCGATTGCAAAATAATTGTAGATTCGGTCTCGTAGATGTAGCGTTCAATCTCTTTTCCCTCGGGTTGAATGAATACAGGACCTAATTTTTGCTCTCTCAAGAAATCATAAACTGGTTCAAGTGCTTCCTTTTCTACCTGAAGGATGGTGAGGAACCTGCCTGGAATATGGAGCATAAATTCTTTCACATTTTTTGTCGACCAAATGCAGCACATTAATCCAGAAAATTGTTCTGAAATCTTGATGTAAATTTCTCGCTCAGTTTCTCCAACTTCAGGATTGAAAATAGGCTTATAAACCATAGAAAACATTTCTCTTGATCTGATTGAAATTATCTTCTTGGCCTTTAGGTCATGAATCCTCCATCTGAAAGTTGTTTCCTTCAAATCGGGTTCAAATTGCTGATAAAAGGCAAAGAGTTCTCTTCTGGAAATGTCTTCCCTGTCCTTAAATTCCGTCTTTAATCTCTCTATGATGAAATTTTTAGCCAAAGCTTAACTAATTTATCTCACAAAGATAAACTAAATATTCAAACAAAAGACAGCAAATGGCAAATTGTGGAATTTGTTTGGTTTTAGATTTCATGCAAATAAGCTGCTAATTGACTATCCGGTACTCGCAAAAATGTCAATATTGACAAAATTAGAAGCGAAATACTGGCGTGCCCTTTCTGTGCTGACGATTGCTATAAAATGCAATTTTATGCGATTTCACAGATTTTTATCTACCTAATATTCAATACAATGTGATTTTGAAGTTTTCCCTGGCAGTCAAAAGGTCATCGGTTCGATTCCGATATTCTCCACTTGAAAATCAAAGGGTTGCAAATCAAATGGCAGCTCTTTTTTTGTATAAACAAAATATAAGAGTATTCCTCGATCCCTATTTTATGATCGACATTATGTCTAATCCTTCTTGAATCTTTTTCAATAAGAATTGATCACAGGAACACCCTTAATCTATCAAATCGGGTATAGATTAAGGGTGCTCTATTAGGAGGTATTTAATTTACACCAAACTTATTTAGCTGCAGTAACGGCTGCTTTTTCCTCCTCAAACTGATAGAGTACTGTTGACAGATATCGTTCACCAGTATCACACATAATTGTAATGATCTTTTTACCTTTGTTTTCGGGTCTTTTGGCAACCTGTAGCGCAGCATAGGCTATTGCTCCGGAGGAAATTCCTACCAGAAGTCCTTCAGTTCTGGCTAATTCGCGGCTGGTTTGAATGGCCTGATCATTAGTAACGGTTATAATCTCGTCAATGACAGAAACGTTCAGAATATCCGGTACGAAACCGGCGCCGATCCCCTGGATCTTGTGAGGTCCGGGATTTCCACCGGAAAGAACCGGAGAATCAGTTGGTTCAACCGCGATTATCTGGACACCAGGTTTTCTGGCTTTGAGTATTTCGCCTACACCGGTTATGGTTCCACCTGTACCGACGCCTGAAACAAAAATATCCACCTCACCATCGGTATCTCTCCAGATCTCCTCTGCAGTAGTTTTACGATGGATTTCAGGGTTTGCCAGATTTTTAAACTGTTGAGGAAGGAAGGAATTCGGAGTAACCTCAGCTAGTTCAGTGGCTCTGCGTATTGCCCCTTTCATCCCTTCACTTCCCGGTGTGAGGACTAATTCAGCGCCCAATGCTTTCAATATATTTCTTCTTTCATGGCTAAAGGTCTCAGGCAACAAAATGATCAACCGATATCCTTTGGCTGCGGCGACAAATGCGAGCGCAATACCCGTGTTTCCGCTGGTAGGTTCAATAATCACAGAATCTTTATTCAGCAATCCCTGCTTTTCTGCGGCATCAATCATCGCAAAACCAATGCGATCTTTTACACTTCCGGCAGGATTAAAAAATTCGAGTTTCCCGATAATCGTGGCTTCAAGGTTATGTTGCTTATTGAAGTTCGAGAATTCAAGCAGGGGAGTATTCCCAATTAAATCGGTAAGATTGGATGCAATTTTTGTCATGGCTTTCTTTTTTATTTTATGATACAAATTTGGCCGAATAAAACGGGTATGACAATCCCATAAAATGCGTATTTTTTAATACCCTCTTTATGGTATAGGCAAATTCGGCAGGGTTTTTAATTTTGCATGAATTGGGAATTTAACGTTGAATCCATTAATATTGTGTCGTTGACAATCAAAAAAATGAAAAACGAATCAGTTTTGCACTTACGTCGGATTCAACCGACCGATAATCAATCATTAGCGAAAATAATCCGCTCTTCCCTGGCCGAATTTGGAGCCGATCATCCGGGAACTGTTTTTTTTGATCCAACCACAGATGCGCTGTATGAGCTTTTCAGGGAAGAGCGCTCGGCATACTTTGTTGCTGAATATAACAGACAAATCGTTGGTGGCGGCGGTATTTTTCCAACCAGGGGGTTGCCAGCGGATACGTGTGAGTTGGTAAAGATGTATTTGATCCCTGAAGTCCGGGGCAAAAGATTTGGCAGTTCAATAATCCGGCAATGCCTGAAAGCTGCCGCAGACATAGGTTTTGGCAGGATATATCTCGAATCGATGCCTGAACTCAAACAGGCCTTGAAGGTCTATGAAAAGTTCGGATTTGAATACTTAACCGCGCCCCTCGGAAATACAGGTCATTTTGGGTGTGATCTCTGGATGCTCAGGCAACTGTGAATCTGATGACTCACTCAGGTGTTTCCCTCCCAGAAATAAGTGGAATGATTTAATGTCGCAATTATGTCTTTCCATATCTGAGATAATCAATTCGTATTAACATTAGAAATTGACCATTATTCATTGACAATTACCTGGATTGCCTGGAACGAATAAATAATCATAAAACTCAGATATCATATGCCTGAATTAAGCAGAAAATTAGCAAATTTTACGGACTCAGTCATTCGCAGAATGACCAGAATTGCGAACCAGCATGGAGCAGTAAACCTGTCTCAGGGTTTTCCGGATTTCGATCCGCCGCAAGCTCTGAAGGAGGCATTGCAGAAGGTCGCAGGCGGAAATATCCACCAATATGCAGTTACCTGGGGGGCGGCTAATTTCAGAGAGGCACTTGCCCGAAAACAATCGAGGTTTATGGGTTTTGAGATCAATCCGGAGACCCAGGTTGCAGTAACCTGTGGCAGTACAGAAGCGATGATTGCTGCCATGATGGCCGTATGTAATCCGGGAGATAAGGTGATCGTATTTTCACCTTTTTATGAAAATTATACCGCCGATGCTATCCTTTCGGGTGCAGAGCCGATTTATGTGCACCTTAAACCACCTCATTACCATTTTGATGTAAATGAATTGGAGTCGGCGTTCAGACAAAATCCAAAAGCACTGATCTTATGTAATCCGTCAAATCCAAGCGGCAAAGTTTACACGCGCGTAGAACTTCAGATTATTGCCGGTTTGGCCATTAAATACGATGTCTTTGTGATTACAGATGAGGTGTATGAACATATTGTGTATGAACCAAACCATCATATTTACATCTCTTCTCTGCCTGGTATGTTTGAAAGAACTATTTCGTGCAGTTCGCTTTCAAAAACGTATTCAATTACGGGGTGGCGCCTGGGATATGTTATTGCACCCTCCGACATTATCGACGGGGTGCGTAAAGTTCACGATTTCCTGACGGTAGGGGCAGCAGCCCCTTTACAGGAAGCTGCGGTTATTGCGTTAAACTTTGGAGAAGAATATTATATCGGTTTGCAGAAGTCATACACCGAAAAGAAAGATCTTTTTCTGAACGGGCTCGATCAGTTGGATTTGAAATATACTGCTCCCCAGGGAGCTTATTATGTAATGGTCGATATCTCGGAGTTTGGGGCGACCAATGATATTGAATTTTGCGAATGGATGGCCAGCGAGGTTGGAGTTGCTGCGGTACCCGGGTCCAGCTTCTTTCAGGAAGAGGTCCATCATCTTATCCGGTTTCATTTTGCAAAAAATGAAGCGACACTCACCCGAGCGCTGACAGCCTTGGGAAAACTTAGGGATAAGGCAAGAGATAAAGTATGGACCAAATGAAGCCGTTATGCCGCTGATCCGGGGGGATAAAAAAAAGCTGACAGATTTTGCATCTGTCAGCTTTTTTATTTTTAAGCGCAACCTCTATGTTAAAATCCGGTTTATTTGCCTCCTTCAGCTAAAGGATTGGATAAACGAGGTGCGACTTTTTATTTGGTTCCTACGGCACTTGACAGATTCCCAAACATGTAAGTTATTGAAAATTCGAGAGTTGTAATTTTGAGTGAACCGTTTATTACAGAAGTATAAGGTTTGAACCACATGTTCCTAAGCCCGTAATTATAATTAACGCTGTAAATCATCTTGCCGATTTCAAATCCTGCTCCTGCTCCGACTCCATAATCTGCTTTAGCCAGTGTGCCGTGAGAGTAGATATCCTGAATTGGGACATACTCATTAAGACCACCGCTGCTAATGATCTGTGGATTTTTGACCGATCCGCCTAAGCCAAGGCCAACATAAGGACCTGCCTGAACAAGGAATTTGAATTTGCTGGAAAATGGAATTTTATAGGCCAGGTTCAACGGGATATCAAAGTAACTTAACTTTGCCTTACCATTGAGATAGGATGCATTCCCAAGCTGATCATTCGTAACATTCTGCAAATTGTAACCTTTAAGCGAATAAAGCAGTCCGGTGTTCAGGTAAAGATTCTTTTGCAACTTAAAATCAATGACAGGGCCTAAGTGAAATCCGACTAAAGATTGCGGCGAATAATTTATATCAGCCAAAGACATTGACATATTGGATACATTTACACCTCCTTTAACGCCAATCATTTGTGCATTAGCAATTTGCACTAATAAAGTAAAAGCAATTGCATAAATCAGTTTTGTTTTCATTCAATCGATAAAATTAATTTTGCCTACTCTTAAGTTTTTCAGCATTCACTCCCTACCAGGTAGGTGCCGCACTTCTCCTATTCATAGGACAGTAAGGGGGCAAAGATAAAATATTTTTTGTTCTTCATGCCAAATCCTGAAAGAACTCTTTTACTTATCGGAAACAGCGCCCCAAATGTACACATTAAACTTATCTTATATGTAATATTCAATATTATCAATCCAGCCCGCTTTGATGGCCAACATGATTAATTCTGAGGCATTTGAAACCTCAACTTTCCTGAAGATATTTTTGCGGTGTGTATTTACCGTATGGTAACTTATATTTCGCTTTGAAGCAATCTCTTTGGTAGTCAAACCGTCAGCTATCAGTTTGACAATCTCAATTTCAGAAGGTGTCAGTGTTTTGGGATCCTCAGCAACATATTTTGTTTCGCTGATATCGAGGAAAAGGTCAAGAATTTCATCGGAATAAAATTTCCGTGATTTCAGCGTCGATTCTATAGCCGAAAAAATTTCGTCCTTCTCGGCTGTTTTATAAATAATATTTTTAATCCCCGATTTGGTCAGTTCAGCAAACTCCTGCTTGCTGATCGTATTGGTCAGAATAAGTATTGAAACCTGGGGATACTTTTGCCGGATGACTTTCAGATCATCAAGCCCATCGTAATCAATATTTACATAATCGGTAATCAGTAGGTCTGCAGAGCCACTCTCGAGGAACCTTAAAAGGTCATGCTTAGTTGCAGCAATCCCTGTAATCGAAAGGTTTTGTTCTGCCTGAATCAATGACCTCAAAGCTTCTACAACCAGAAACTGGGAATCTGCAATAATTACCTTATTTATCTTTTCCATCGCTTTTATTCATGTCTTAAACGAAAGATTAAGCTCACTTATATTTGAAGAATCTTAAGGGTCGCAAGATAAATAAAATCAGCCAATTTTTACAGAAGTCATAGAGAGTGAACCCATCACCGTTTTATCATTAAAAAAAGTTACCTGCTCATTTTCCTCTTTTAAGGCGAGGGTATAGAGTAAGGGAAGATAATGTTCGGGAGTAGGTACAGCCATTTGGATTTCCCTGCCAAGCAACATGTAGTTTATCAGCTCTTTATGGTTGTTGTTCAGGATATGTTGTTTTATTTTGTCATTTGCGTGGATTGCCCAGTTGAAACCATATTCCGGTTCATCGACCTTATCCCAGGCTACCATTCGGAGATTGTGCACAATATTCCCGCTCCCGATGATCAGCACCCCTTTATTCCTTAAGGAGGAGAGTTCCTTTGCCAGATCATAATGGAACTGGGGAGACTGATTATAGTCAAGACTCATCTCAATGACCGGGATGTCTGCTTTGGGAAAAATATTGCGGATTACACTCCATGCACCATGATCCAGTCCCCATTTTTCATCGAGTTCCACCGTGGTTTTCTTTAAGGTGTTTCTGGTCAGATAGGCGAGCTCTGGACTGCCTGGAGCCGGATATTGAACCTCAAATAATTGTCTTGGGAATCCTCCGAAATCATGAATTGTCGGGGGTTTTGTCATAGCGGTTACAAAAGTTCCGTTCGTCTCCCAATGGGCCGATATACACAGAATAGCTTTAGGGCGGGGAATCGATTCCCCGAGTTTCCGCCAGGAGTGTACAAATTCATTCTCTTCGATGGCATACATAGGGCTTCCGTGTCCGACAAAAAGTACAGGCATTCGTTCACTATTTTCAGAGGAGGAGCTTAAATCTTTCAATGTATTGTTATCCATGATGTTAAAAGCTATTGGGAACAGCATTGCCGACCGCATAAAAGATCGTCTGTTCATGATAAAGTTATTTGTTCTATAAAGATTAATGAATGGTAAAAAACTTTCCGTGCAACGAACAAATTATTGATTTGCAGCTGGCTTTTGGAGGCTGGCTATATGGCCTGCATTTAATAGGCTTTGATGCCCAATATTGTCCGGAAGATACCACAAAATCGCGGTATAAGTCTGCCAGAGGGCAGTTGCATAAGTAAAAAAAACTTATTGACCATGGATGCTTTTGTTACAGTGCCAGCATACAGACTTTAGAGGAACAGAAATCACTAACACCTGCCTGATCCGGCAAGGTTAGTGATTTCGGATATCAGTCAGAATAATTATTCCGCTTTTTTTGCCAGTTCAATATCGCAGTTGATCTTCACCTCTTCGCCGACAAGTACACCGCCTGTTTCAAGGGCTGCATTCCAGGTTAAACCCCAATCCTTCCGGTTGATTTTTCCGGTGATGGAAAACCCTGCCTTTACATTTCCCCATGGATCAGCATTTACACCCCCGAATTCAACAGATAAAGTAGTTGAATTTGTCACCCCTTTGATGGTCAGGTTGCCGGTGAGCTCATATAAATCATCACCCAGATCTTTTAACCCTTTACCAGTAAAGGTGATCTTCGGAAAGTTTTCTACATCGAAGAAATCGCCGCTTTTCAAATGCCCGTCCCTGTCGGCAATTTCCGTATCAACCGAGGCGGTATTTAAAGAGAATGAGATTACTGATTTGGAGAAGTCATTTCCAACAGTTGAGACTTCGCCTTCAAATTCCCTGAAACTCCCTAAAACGTTTGAAATCATCAGATGTTTTACTTTGAATCCGATCTTGCTGTGAGTTGGGTCAATTGCCCATTTTGTTGTTTCCTGTGTGCTCATAATAATTGTTTTTATTTGTTTTTTGAATTTGATTTATTTCCAATGTTTTGATAATGCAAAGGTGCACCGATCAGGGGAGTCGATGGTAACAGTTTTCAGAAAGGTTGTGGTATATTTAGGAAATAATGTTTTTGGTCATTTCCCTGAACCGGCTTGGAGTTATTTCCATCTTGGTATGAAAGACCCGGGTGAAGTACGATTTTTCGTTGTATCCCAGTTCAAATCCGATTTCAGAAACCGTTTTATCGGTATATAACAACATCCTCTTGGCCTCAATCAGTTTCCGGGTTTCTATAATTTCAGACACACTTTTACGAAAGTTATTCTGGCAGACGATGTTCAGGTTCCGTTCCGACATATTCAGCTTATTGGCATAAAAGGAGACTCCCTCATTGCGGTGGTAGTTTTCTTCGAGGATTTTAAGGAAGTTATTGAAAGTCACTACCTGAGAAGCTTTTACTACATTTTCTGCTGGCGAGTTTCTTTTCCGTTCTGCATCAATCATGGCCACAAGCCCGCTAAGCAGGTAACGTATGGTAGTATGGTCAATAAATTCCTGAGCGTATTCACCGTTGATTATCTGGCACAGGTTGGTAAAACGATTGATACAGTGACCCATGGAGAGGGGGATGTTGGTTGAGGTAAAGAAATTGGAATAGAAGCTAAGTTTGGAATCGGGGATAAAGGCAGTTTTATAGTTGATAACCCATCCCCGTAAATCGTGTCCAGGCACTAATTTGTGCATCTTTCCCATGGAAACATAACAGGCAACCGGAGCTTCGAGAATCTCCTTTTTAAAATCGATATAATGTTCCAGACTACCCTGAGTCACAATAATGAGTTCTTCAAAATCATGAAAATGAGCATCATAAGTTCTTGAGCGAATATCTTCAACGAGCTCTTTGGTCAGTTCAAATATGCGAAACGGCTTCTCCATTTATTTTTCAGCAACCAGATTATCAATCAGATCATTAAATTCCTGTTTAAATTCTTCGTAGAACTTACCGGTAGCAGGACCACTGAAGCCGGTATGGACTTTGCGAACAATCCCATTTTTGTCGATAAACAGTGTCGTTGGGAAAGCTGCGATTCCATTTAAGGCCGGCAAGGCTTTTGAAGCCGATTCCGGGCTTGATTTTCCGGCAAAAAGAATTTCGTAATCGATGCCCAGGCGGTTCTTCAGGGTTGACAATGATCTCCTGGCAGATTCAAAATCGTCTTTACGCTCAAACCCCAATCCTATAATTTCGATACCGCGCTGATGGTTTGTTTTGTACCACGAAGATAAAAATGTATTCTCATCCAGGCAGTTAGGACACCAGCTACCCAGAATAGTGACGATTACGACCTTCCCCTGATATTTAGGATTTGAAAGTGAAACCTGTTTTCCTTCGAGATTTGGGAACGTAAATGCCACGGTTGAAAAGCCTTCTCTAAGGTGAGATGCCGAATAGGGATCTGGTAAGCTCGCTTTAGGATTGCGCTTTCCTTCAATCTTTGAGGTTTGGCGAAGTGTGACAAATTCACCGGTGAAGGTACTGTCATTCAAAAACTCCCCTTTAACCAGGTAGGGAGTCGACCCTCCAAAAGCCGACAACGAAAATTTTTTCCCGTGAATAACTCCCTCAAAGAAACGGTAATCGCCCGTCTCCTCGAGGATTGTTCCGGTGAGGGAGGCCACTTTTTGTGTGAAATTTCCCACTGTTTTTAGGGTAATTCCTGACGAGACAATCTTCATATCCCAGGTACCATCGAGAGAAACAGACGGAGGTTCACTGTTTGCCTGGAAGCGGGAGTGATTTCCATATTCCGCCCTGAACGGGACCTTTGTTATTTTCCCGTTAACCGCTGTTTTGATAAAATTCCCCGCCAGGGTGTTTTTAGCCAGCTTTCCTTTCAGCACTACATCATAAAGATCTATCGCGATTGAAACAGAATCATTGCTAAAAGTGACTTTATTGATCTTGAACCGATCTTCACCATTAATCAGGAATACTGTGGTACTGTCAACGCCTTTACCTTTGACTTCAAAAACAAAAGGAATCTCGTTTCCCGGCAAAATAAAAACTCCTCTCCACAAACCTTTCCTAAAGGGGTCAGTTCTGTTTTGACAGGAGATGATTAATGATGCCAAAAGGGATATTGCAACAAGAAAGATCGTCCGTATATTCCTCATATCATGAGCATTAAAGATTAAAAGAATTAGAATCACTACGGCCTTTGGGCGGAAAAGGGACCCAGGAAGTTGTTTTTTTGGGGCTTCTTCCCGTCGCACTAATTAAGCGATCGAAAAGTACAAATTTTTCTTCAATAAGCGATCTGCAATGTTATCGGGGATAATAGCGTAGCGCCTTGAATCCTACCAATTGCTTTTTATTTTCATCCCAAAGCCTTAATTTGAGGGAACGAAGGCTCGAGAAGAAGGTAACCGGCTTTATTTCCTGAAATACTGTATTTTCCTTGTAACAGGCCGGCAGTTTATAATTGGGTATTTTGGGACTCAGGTGATGGATATGGTGAAATCCGATATTTCCTGTAAACCATTGCAATACGATGGGAAGTTTGAAGTAGGAGCTTCCTCCTAGAGCAATTTCCTTGTAATTCCACTCCTGTGCACGCTTCCAAACCACATTTTCATACTGATGCTGGACATAAAAAAGCCAGACCCCATGTACCGAGGCGATGTAGAGTACCGGTAACTGAATTAAAAGATAGGTTTTCCAACCCAGTCCCCAGATCGCCAAAAGGATTGCCACGATCAGGGCCAGATTATTCAGGTGTAGGTAAATGTGCTCCTTTCGGCTCATGGTTTTTTTGGGTAAACGGTTTTGAAACACAAAAACCAGGAATGGAGCGATCCCCAGCAGGAAGACTGGATGGCGATAAAAACGGTAACTAAATTTTTCCCATCGTGTCAGTTTCAGGTACTCTTCTATCGTGAGTGTTTTGACATCTCCTACACCACGTTTATCCAGATTTCCCACGGTGGCATGGTGCTCCTTGTGGTCATGTGTCCATTTATGATAAGGTGTAAATGTGATAATTCCGGTAACGATTCCAACGATCCTGCTAAGCAATTTGGACTTAAAAAATGATCCGTGACCACAATCGTGAAAAATAATAAAGATCCTGACCATAAATCCTGCTGCAAAAACAGATAGAAACAGCGTAAGCAGATAAGAGACTTTCAGACTCCAAACCATTGCTCCCCAAAGCAAAAAATAGGGAATTACCGAATTGGCAATTTGCCACCAGCTCCTTACCGGGTCTGAAAAATTGTATTTGGAGACAATTTCTATCCACGATGGAGAGCTATTTGAGTTGATATTTTCAGTATTCATTGGTTTCTATTTTATTATTGAGACTTCGGAAAAATTAATTACCCGGAATAGTTTTTGGAAATCCAGTCAGACAGGGAAGGATACCAACAAAGGTAATGTCTGAGCGGGCATTTTGTTCAATGTTGTTGTAAATATTTGAACAAAACAACTTGCTTTTGACCTGAATTATTTGGATATTGCGCTGTATTTAAAGCAGATCATGAATAAATTCTAAACTACTATTCTAATCTTTTACCGAATGAAGAAGATAGCAATTTTTTGTGATGGCACCTGGAATACTCCCGACGAACGGATAGACGGGAAGCTCTGTCAGACAAATGTAGTCAAAATGGCCAGTGCGCTTTCAGCTGCTTCAGAGGACGGGATTTCCCAATTACTCTATTATGATTCCGGTATCGGAACAGAGGGGGTTGAACTCACAAGGGTTTATGATGGTGCCACAGGGACGGGTATTTCTGAGAATATATTGCAAGCCTATCGGTTTATCATTGCAAACTTCGAAAGAGGTGATGAATTGTATCTTTTCGGATTTAGCCGCGGCGCTTTTACGGTTCGCAGCCTGGCTGGGCTGATCAGAAACTCAGGAATATTAAAACTGGCGAACCTGGACCAGATTCCAAAAGCATATCGTCTGTACCGGTCCAGAAAACCGGAACACCAACCCCGTGAGGTTGAAGCCACACTTTTCCGCAAAACTTATGCTGTTGAAGAGACTACAACAATAAAATTTATAGGCGTTTGGGATACGGTCGGAGCCCTGGGTAACCCGTTGTTTCTGAATGGGGTTGTAAGCAAACGAAACGGATTCCATGATACCGATTTATCGACCAAGGTAAGTTATGCTTATCAGGCACTTGCCATCGATGAGAAACGGAAAAATTTTCAAGCGACTTTATGGCATCAGCAAGAAGGCTCTGGAGATCAGGTGCTGGAACAGGTCTGGTTCCCGGGTGTACATAGCGATATTGGTGGCGGATACCTTGAACATGGGCTGTCAGATATTACTTTGGCCTGGATGCTCGAAAAGGCTCAAAACTGCCGTTTGAAGTTTGAACCGATTCCAATGAATCCTGAGGCTATGGCCATGAAGCATGAATCATACCGCGGTTTTTACAGACTGCGGCCACCCTATTTCAGGCCTATAGACCTTGTTTTGCCAGGAAGAGGGAATACCAATGAATCGTTGCATCCGTCAGTCATCGAACGGTATAAAAATGATTATACCTACAGGCCAGAGAATTTAAAAGGCTATTTTAACCGTCAATCAATTGTTTGAAACTTACAGAATCAGTCGGATTAGACTTTGCTCAATATTCAAACATTTCATCAGGTTTCGGGAGCGTGCCCCCGATGAGTTTTGGGTGTTTCCCTCTGGGATTTTAAAGATATCAGCAAATGGAATTAAAAAGAAATCCATTGAAGGTCAGCGAAAAATCACGATTCCGGATTATTCTTGGCGTTGGATTCTTAATCCTTGCCGTAGCATGGGTTGTTGGCAGAACAGTGGAAAACCAAGATATCCGTCTGATTGACTGGATTTATTCGTTCCTTTTTGTAAGCTTTGGAATAATCTATACCACCGAGGGTGTTGGCATTGCGTTTCCGGGTCTATTTTGGAAAGCCTTTGTAGCAATTGATGAAATTCAGATAAGCCTTAAACCCGGTATTTTTAGTGAAGCCCGGAATGTTTACTGGAATGATATTTTATCCGTTGAATATAATCCCCTTAACTTTAAATTCACTAAAATGGATCATGGTTATATGATTTTAAAACTTTCAGGGATGGATTATGCGCTGATTCAGGAAATTAAGAAAATCATTGAAGATATCGCACATGAAAAGGGAATCCTGATCTCATCCTAATGCATCGCCTTAATCCTGGAAACCAAAAGGGTAATGCAAAACCCGAAGATTCCGATCACGGCAAAAGAGTAGCGTAACCCCGCGGCAGCCGAGATATAACCAATCAGGGGAGGCCCCATCAGAAATCCAAGATAACTTACACTCGAGACGGTGGCCAGGGCAATCCCCGGGGCAATAGTGGCATGTCTCCCGGCGGCACTGTAAACCGATGGAACGATGCTCGAGACCCCAAGTCCTACCATCATAAATGCAATGGTTGAGGGGATCAGATAGGGGAATAAAACAGAGATTAGAAGTCCAGTGGAAATCAGGATACCGCTCACCTGGAGCAAAAGTTTTCTGCCGAACTTTAAAACGACATTGTCAGCCATAAATCTTCCGGTTGCCATAGTGATCATAAATGAGGTATATCCAAGGATTACCAGAGCATGCGGTGCTTTGACCACATCTTTAAAATAGATCCCACTCCAGTCGAACATCGCTCCTTCACTCGCCATACTGCAAAACCCAATAATGCCCAATTGAACCAATCCGCTGTCGGGTTTCGAAAATAATCGCTTTTTCGGAGCTGCCGTTTTGGGAATTCCTGACTTCCCCGGAATCAGGTTTCTGTAATTCAGCGAGGCGATTGTAAGAACGATTCCGGCGACGAGCCAGAAATGGAAATAGGGAGCAATTTTAAGGTTGATCATTGCCAATCCGACGAGTGCACCCGTAAAACCACCGATACTCCAACCACCGTGAAAGGCGGCCATGATAGGCCTCTTGTAGATTTTCTCGGTGGCAACACCTTGTGTATTAATTGAAATATTGCACATATTTCCAAAAATACCGAATAGGAAGAGGCCAATTGCCAGCTGCCAGCCCTGGGTTGCGATTGCCAGATTCGACAGGGATAAGGTATAGCCGGGAATTGCAAACAGGATCACTTTGCGGCTTCCGAAACGGGTTACCAATTTTCCGGAAATTGACATCATCAGAAATTGCCCGACCGGTAAGGCAAACAAGATACTTCCAAAGGCGGCGTCACTCAGCTTAAGCGCTGTTTTTATTTCGGGAATTCTGCTGGCCCATGAGGCAAAACAAAATCCCATGCTGAAATAAAACAGAGCAACAGCCACCCTAATAAGTTTTTTATCCGGATAGTTATCCGGAAAGGTATGTGATGAAGAGAGATTTGAACTCATTTGATCTTTTAAAAATTAACTGTGAAAATCTCACTTGAATAGCCCCAAAATATGCTCCCGCAGATATCACAGATTATATGGATTTAAATTCTTGATTTTCAATATTATTCGCGAACTAAATCAAGTCATTCAATGATCAGCTGAATTCCGTCCAGAATTATGAAAAATAGCGATGGTATCACCAGAAATAAGGTTTTAATGAAAAAGCCGGAAGCTTTGTGCTTTCCGGCTTCCTTAAATCCTTTATTTTAAAATCGTTTCTTTCGGTCACGACGTTTAAAATCGTCTCTTCCCCCTTCGGGCTTGCGGAATCCCCCACGTTCAAAACGACCACCTCTGTCGCCACCACGGTCTCCGCTTTCGCGTCCTCCACTGTTTACCTCAGCATCAAAGAATGATCCCCGGAAATTCATTCCGCGGCTGTTTTTCAGTAAAGTTGTTCCATAGGCCGATTCAACCTCTACGGTTGCATAGTTCTTATAGAGGTCAATCTTTCCAATTTCGACATTTCGGCGACCCGTAGCATCAATAACAAAGGTGATAATATCCTTTGGAATTAGTCCTTGCGATAATCCGACATTCAGTCTGATCTGGGTCATCCCCTCGGAGGAATTTCTGCGCATCTCGCGACCTTCACGTATGTCTCTCCTGCCGGAATCATGCACATCCGGAGCATTCAGATCAGGGGTATTCCCATAATAATCCAGAAAGCGGTTAAACTCGAGTGAAACCACATGCTTGATCAGGTCTTCCTTTGTCAGCGCTTCCAGTTTTTCGTGTACAGCAGGGAGGAATGGCTCAATCTGATCGTCATTAATTGTAACAGTCTGCAGTTTGTCAATCAGGTACATCAACTGTTTTTCGCAGATCACCTTTCCGGTTGGAACCGGCATACGGAGAAATTTCTTCCCAATCCCCTTTTCAATCATCCGGATTCTCCCCTGCTCTTTCATATGAATGATTGAGATAGAGATCCCTGATTTTCCGGCACGACCGGTACGGCCGCTACGGTGGGTATAATTCTCAATATCGTCAGGTAAATTATAATTGACAATGTGGGTTAAGTCGTTGACATCAAGTCCGCGTGCTGCCACGTCGGTAGCGATAAGCATCTGGACCCCTTTGGTGCGGAATTTCTCCATCACATAGTCACGCTGAGCCTGACTCAGGTCACCATGGAGTGCTTCGGCACTGTAGCCATCCTGAATCAGTTGGGAGGCAACCTCGTTGGTTTCCATCCGGGTACGGCAAAATACGATCCCGTAAACTTCAGGAACGAAATCCAATACCCGTTTAAGTGCTGAATAACGGTCTTTTGCATGAACCATATGGTAGATATGCTCTACATTTTCAGCTCCGCTCCCTTTTTTTCCTACCGCGATTTCGACAGGATTGTTCATGTAGTTTTTGGCAATCGCCGCCACCTCTTTAGGCATGGTTGCCGAGAAGAGGAGGGTGTTTTTTGTCTTTGGTGTTTGCTCCAAAATGGCATCCACATCTTCCTGGAAACCCATATTAAGCATCTCATCGGCTTCGTCGAGAACCATGATCGAAACCTGCGACAGGTCAACTTTATTCTTGCGGATCATATCGTGCATACGCCCCGGTGTGGCGGCAATGATATGCACCCCTTTACGCAGGGCGGAAATCTGACCGCTGATATCTGCACCTCCATAAATAGGGGTAATCACGATGTCCGGCAAGTATTTGGCATATTCCGAGATCTCTCTGGCGATTTGAACACAAAGCTCACGAGTGGGGCTCAGTATCAATGCCTGAGGAACTCTGCTTTTTGGATCGATTTTTTGAAGGATTGGGAGGCCGAAAGCTGCGGTTTTTCCGGTTCCGGTCTGCGCTAGTCCAACAATGTCTGTGGGTTTTGCCAGGAATAAGGGGATAAACTGTTCCTGGATTGGCGAAGGTTGTTCGAAGCCCATTTCTTGAATCCCCTTTAGGATTCTGGGGTCGAGTCCCATTTCATTAAATTGCATCATCTGTCTTTTGTGACGGGTGTTATAGCTATCTAATGAACCAATTACCCGTCTAATTTATTATCTGTAAAATTCCAATTCCCTGAGGGGGAAAAGTTGCGCAAGATACGAATTTTTTCGTGATTATTGCGCATAATTCTAAAGATTATATTATATAGCACAGAAGACGCAGGTTCGAAACCCGCATCTACTGTGCCATATAACCAAACAGGCGGCTTTGAAACCCGCCTGTTTGAATTTATTTCTGTCTGAAATACAATTGAATAGGGATTCCCTTGAAATTGAAATTATCCCGGATTTTATTCTCAAGATACCTCTTGTAAGGATCCCGGATGTATTGCGGAAGATTGCAGAAGAATGCGAAACTCGGGATCTTTGTAGGTAACTGGGTGATATACTTTATTTTAATGTATTTTCCTTTATAAGCTGGAGGGGGATAAGCCTCGATCAATTCAAGGAGTAATTCGTTTAACTTGGAGGTTGCGATGTGCCTGTTTCGGTTTTCAAAAACCATCATCGCATCTTCCAGAATTTTAAGAATCCGTTGTTTTGTCAAAGCGGAGGTGAAAACAATCGGAATATCGGTAACCGGTGCGAATTTTTCGAGAATATCATCCTCAAACTTCTTCATCGTATGGTTGTCCTTTTCGATCAGATCCCATTTGTTAACCACCACGACGATCCCCTTTTTATTCCGGTGAATCAGGTGAAAGATGCTCACATCCTGCCCTTCAACCCCTCTGGTGGCGTCAAGAACCAGCACGCAAACATCCGAATCTTCAATGGTCCTGACCGAGCGCATCACCGAATAGAACTCCACATCTTCGGCGACTTTGGTTTTTTTGCGTAAACCGGCTGTATCGACCAGGATAAAATTATGTCCGAATTTATTGTATTTCTGTGCAACAGCGTCACGGGTAGTCCCTGCGACATCAGTTACGATATGGCGGTCTTCACCTACTAAAGTGTTGATAATTGATGATTTGCCTACATTTGGCCTTCCCACCACGGCGATCCTCGGGATTTTTTCATTTACCTCATCTTCCACTTTCTTGGGAAGAAGATCAACGATTTCATCAAGTAAATCCCCTGTTCCTGAGCCATTTACAGAAGAAACACAGAAGAGCTTTTCGATTCCCAGTTCATAGAATTCATTGGCA
>Ga0364859_10097_pt1 | contig 62067 bp, 47 predicted proteins | sample ExccelAu500001D3_FD_206911 | JGI IMG/M metagenome (GOLD analysis project Ga0364859, IMG submission 206911) | Enriched cells from Trout Bog Lake Hypolimnion, Wisconsin, USA - BchlTB.Aug20.5000.01 .D3 | ecosystem: Environmental > Aquatic > Freshwater > Lake > Hypolimnion/Profundal zone | place: USA... | reverse complement strand
TTTTCTATAATCAAATGAAAGATTTACATCGCTGATTAATAAGTTTTTACCTGAATGTATTTAAAGATTTCACCCTGATTTTAAGCTAAAGAAATATGCTTAAAAATAAAAAAAGCTGCTCCAAATTAGGAACAGCCTTTTTTGATAAGATATCGAATACTTTGTTACTTCTTCTTTTGTGGAACATTCCGTTGTTTGGACATCTCCTCCAACTTAGACTGAAATTTTGATTTGGTAACAGGCATTTTTTGCTTGGCTTTTATCTGGGCGTGGATTTGTTCCTCATTCACCAATTTCTTGAAGATAAACATTTGAACAAATGTAAATACCAGCGACAAGAAATAATACAGACTCAAACCCGAAGCATAACTGTTAAAGATAAACAGGAACATTACAGGCATCAGATACATCATCGTTTTCATTCCCGGCATCTGTTGTGTACCGGCAGAACTCATTTCGTTGTTGTATTTGACGTACAGGATGTTGGTGACAGTCATCAGCAGACAGAAAAGGCTAACATGACTTCCATAATATGGGATATCCCATGGAAGGGTCACGATGGAATCAAATGAGGAAAGGTCATGTGCCCAAAGGAAGCTTTGTTGTCTCAGTTCGATGGAGATCGGGAAAAAATAAAACATTGCAACCAGGATTGGCATCTGGAAGAGCATCGGTAAACAACCTCCCATCGGGTTCACCCCGGCCTTTTTATAGAGCGCCATTACTGCCTGCTGCGACTCCATCTTTTTGTCTTCCCCAAATTTCTTCTGAATCTCCTCTATTTCAGGCTTTAACAACCTCATTTTAGCCTGTGAAATATAGGATCTGTAAGTAAATGGCGCTACAATTATCTTAACATAAATTGTAAGCAGCAGGATGATCAAACCAAAACTTCCAATATATCCTCTGAGAAAATCAAATGCAGGGATAATGATAATCTTGTTGACCCATCCAATTACGGTCCAACCCAGTGAAAGCTCTTCTTCCAGAGTTACGTTATACTGTTTGAGGGTATTATACTGATTAGGACCAAAAAAGAACCTGGCCGGAAATGTTTCACTTCCTGAATTATCCAATGGAATCGTTAAATCGGCACTCATATCCGAAACAAAGGCAGGATCCTTATCCCTCTTTTTGGTACTGATCTGGCCATTGAGGAACGCCTTATCGGCAATCAGGGCCGAAGAGAAGAAAAGTGTCTTAAAACTTACCCATTCAACTTTAGTAGACAATGCTTTAGATTCCGATTTAGTTGGGGCAATCTTATTCACTTCATCCTGGTAAAACTTATAATAGGTTGTGGCATAATTATCTTCACCAAACTTCGAAACTTTCTCCTGGCGCGGCATCTCCTGGGTCCAGGCAAAATTGATGTAGTTCGAATTGGCTCCCATAACCTTTTTAAGTCCAGCTGTATGGATATCAAATCCAACCATAAAGGAGTTATATTTGAGCGTATAAGTATACGCGACCATTACCCCATCACCGGCTTTAAGTTGCATGGTAAGCGATTTGAAAGCAGCTTTCCCCTCCGTGTTAATTTTTTCACGACCCTCTTTCCCTTTGGAAACGGGGCTTCCGGCAACAGTTATTAAGCTGTCAGTAACCGAAGGAACGAAAAAGAACTGATCGGTCTGAATACTTTTATTCTGGGAGAAGAAATTGAGTCCAAACCGGTTTTTGTCACCATCGAAAAGGACCAGGGGTTCACCATTAAACCTTTTATATCCCTTTAATTCAACACTATAGATCTTTCCACCTTTTGTTGAAACCCTGATCTTCATCAGGTTATTTTCCAGTGTGATAAAACGTTCGGTACCTTTAGCCGCATCTGAAAATACGCCATAGCGGCTTTTTAATTCATCATTTACCGCTATTTTACCGGTACTATCCGATATAGTGTCAGTTAGTTTTCCCTGGAGAGCAGCTGCTGCATCCCTGGCTTTACTGTCAGCTTGCCGGGCATTATCTGCTTCTACCTGCGCTATAGAATCTGTCTGACGCTTTGCCGCTTCAATTTCCCGTTGAGATGGCTTATTAAAGTAACTAAAGGTTATCAGAATTACAAAAATCAGGGCAAGGCCTGTAATGGTATTTTTATCCATAAATTAAGATGATCGTATTTTTTATTTAGAATTATCGAGAACAGATTTTATAAAAGCTACAAATAAAGGGTGAGGTTGTAAGACTGTACTGCTGTATTCGGGATGAAACTGGACACCTACGAACCAGGGGTGGTCCGGGATTTCAATTACTTCAACCAACTTTGTCTCAGGATTGATTCCTACCGCTTTCATACCGGCATCTTCAAATTTTTTCAAATATGCATCATTAAATTCGTAACGATGCCTGTGTCTTTCCGTGATTTTCGATCTTCCGTATGCCTGATAGGATTTGGAATCCCTTTTGAGTTGGCAGGCATAAGCTCCCAGACGCATTGTTCCCCCTTTATCCGTAATCTCCTTTTGTTCTTCCATCAGATCAATGACCGGGAACTTTGTTCCACCATTCATCTCAGTTGAGTCAGCATCACACATTTTCAACACATTACGGGCAAATTCAATCACTGCAATCTGCATTCCGAGACATATTCCGAAATAAGGAATTTTATTGAGGCGGGCATATCGGGCGGTAACAATCTTACCCTCAATTCCGCGATGACCAAATCCGGGGGCAATGATTATTCCGGAACATCCCTTCAATTTTCGTTCAATATTCTCTTCGTTGATCCTTTCCGAGTGCACCCACTCTATAATTACTCTGCATTCGTTAGACGCACCGGAATGAATCAGCGCTTCGCAAATCGATTTATAGGCATCGTGGAGTTCCACGTATTTTCCGACAAGGGCAATTTTGACCTCTTTTTTGGGATTCTTATAACGAAGTAAGAAATCGTTCCAATCCTTCAGATCGGGCGGATCTCCGATTGGCAGTCCGAATTTTTTAAGGACGATTTCATCCAGTTTCTCCTCTTTCATTTTGATAGGCACTTCATAAATCGTTGATACATCGATCGATTCAATCACTGCCTCTTTATTTACGTTGCAAAAGAGGGCAACTTTTTCTTTTAATCCGGGTGATAGAGCATGCTCTGTCCGAAGAATCAGCACGTCAGGCTGTACTCCGTTTTCGAGTAAAGCTTTCACCGAATGCTGGGTAGGCTTGGTTTTCAACTCACCGGTTGCTGAAAGATAGGGAACCAGTGTAAGATGAATAAACAACGCATCACTGCCCAGCTCCCACTTTAATTGCCGAACCGCCTCAATAAAGGGTAAGGATTCAATATCCCCGACAGTTCCGCCAATCTCAGAAATAACGACATCAAATCGCTTTTTCGATCCCAGATATTTAATGTATTTTTTTATCTCATCAGTTATATGAGGAATAATCTGAACGGTTTTCCCGAGATAATCACCACGTCGCTCCTTGTTAATCACAGACTGATAGATTCTTCCGGTCGTGACATTGTTTGCCTGCGAGGTAGGTGAATTAAGGAATCGTTCGTAGTGTCCCAGATCAAGATCGGTTTCGGCTCCGTCCTCCGTCACAAAACATTCCCCATGTTCATAGGGATTAAGTGTCCCCGGATCAACATTGATGTAGGGATCTAATTTTTGAATGGTTACCTTGTATCCTCTTGCCTGAAGCAGTTTAGCAAGGGATGAAGCAATAATCCCTTTACCGAGTGAAGAGGTCACACCGCCCGTTACAAATATATACTTCGTTGTGGCCACAATTATAATTTTTTGAGCATTCTAAAAGTTTGCAAAGTAACGAATTTTAATCGGAAACATGTTATTCTACCATTAAAAATAGGTTACTTTCGCGTAATGTAAAGTCCGGGCCCGACTTGTGAATGATCTTTGCAAGTCGGGCCCGGAATACTTTAACGCTATCAGAAAGTTATTAGTTTACTTCCTCCTGAGAATCGATAATCCTGAGTTTCTCCTTAAGGTAATCGATTTGAACTTTTATCTTTTCCATTTGAATGTTTACCCCCTGGATCAGGGATTGGGCACCCTTGCTGGTACCAAAGAATCCAACATTGTTTGCGAGCGTATTGATATCAATTTCAAGTTGTTTCAGATGTTGTGCACATCGGTCGCGCTCCATATTAATTTTAGACCAGCCACGAGGTTGGGAAGCCAGATTCTCTATTTTGCTCTTGAATTTATAAAGCCCCATATCCTGATCATCCAATTTCAACTGATCGAAATGATTGTCAATCAAGGCGTGATAACGAGCCTGCAACTCTTCCTTTTTTCGGAATGGGACAAAACCAATCTCTGCCCAACGGTCCTGGAATTTTTTAAGGACTTCGATATCCTCTTTGGGATTTCCGGTTGCCTTAAAGTTTTCAATTTCAGCAATAAGCGCCTTTTTAGCTTTTAAGTTCTCATCCTGATCCCCGATAACACCTGAGAAATGAGTCGTTTTATGATTAAAGAACTCATCACAGGCACTTCTAAAACGTTTCCAGATCAACTCAGATTGCTTACGAGGAACAGGTCCAACTTCTTTCCATTTTTTCTGAAGGGCAATCAGTTTGTCGGTAGTTGCCTTCCAGTCATCAGACTCCTTTAATTTTTCAGCTTGTTCGCATATTTCCAATTTGAGGGTCAGATTTTTATTAAGCTGATCCTTGCTCTTATTCCAGAAATTGCGTTTATTTTGAAAGAAAGTATCATTGGCAGCCCTGAATCGTTCCCAAACCTTCGCATTTTCCTTCCTTGGCCCAAATCCTGAATTTTTCCAGGCTTCCTGCAGACCAATCACTTTTTCGGTAATATCATTCCATTCGCGGGGATTGTCCGAAGTGAATTCGCAGTATTGTTCAGCCAACTCACAAAGCTCAACCTTCTTTTGTAATTGTTCCTTCTGAAAAGATCGTTCCTGCTCAAAGAATTGCTGATACCGCTTATTAATCAATGTTGTAGCAGATTTAAACCGCTCCCACAGCTCCTGTTTACTTTCACGCGGCACAGGTCCGATCTCACGCCATGATTCGTGAAGCTTTTGGAGCTCTCTGAATGTAGATAATGCCTCAGCATCCGTTTTGGCAAGATCTTCCGCCTTTTGACACAACCTTGCTTTTTCATCCATATTCCTGCGAAGATCCAGGTCTCGCAATTCCCGGTTGATCTTCACAAAATCATAAAACAACTCTACATTATAATGGTAATTCTCCCACAAATCTTTAACTTTGGTCTGGGGTACCTGTCCAATTCCCTTCCACTTGTCCTGGAGATTATTAAACTCCTGGAAAGTCATATTTATCGACTCTTCACTATTGATCAGGGATTTGATTTCCTCGATAATCGCGAGTTTTTTATGGTAATTGTCTTCCTTGACAGCTTCCTGTTTTTTGTTTAATTCTGCGCGAAGATTCTTGTATTCCCTAAGAAGGTCTTTCAATTCCGCCTCCTGCAAGTCTTCCTGCGGTTCAAATAATTCTTCGTCATTACCTTCAGCAATAAAGGCTGATTTTTGCTCCTGAATCTCACTATTGCGAATCTTATAAAAACAACCTTTGATTGCCTCTGCATGCGGCCTGATTTCTTCTGCGGTTCCTTCTGATAAAATCTTTCTTAAAGTGTTAACTAACTGAACTTTACTGTAAGAGGAATAATCATGGATCGGGATTGTATGGGCATCCGGCTCCCTGTCGCTGAATAAATCGTCATCATCTTCTGAATCAACAGCTACCTGAACGATCTGATCGATTAATGTTGTTTCGGCAGTGTCTGCTCCTTCAACGGCTGGTTTTGGAATATTTTCAAGATGAATTGCATTTTCGGCGACTTCAATCTCAGGTACTGTAATTTCAAGGTTTTCAATTTCACTCTCCGAAATCGCCACTTCAGGAAGTTTTTCTTCGATCGATTCAGGAACAATAACAACCTCCCCGGTATTTCCTGTAACTTTAACTTTCGGTTCAACAAATGCATTGATATCCACCACATTCTCAACTGCCGGAACATCCACTAATTCAGGAGCTGGCACATCTACTTTTGCTTCAGGTTCTTCGGAAACTCCCTCAGCCAGCACAGGATCTACTGGCGAATCAGGTAACTTAACCGTTAAAGGTTCTACTTCTTCAGTTGATACTACTTTTTCAGGTTCTGTACTTTTAGGAGCAACCTGTACAGGTGCTACTTCATCATTTTGGAGCAACTCTGCCTCTTCGGATGCGGTGTTTTTGTTCAATTCGTTAGATTCCATCTGCAATTTCGTTACGGCGATTAAGCCAGGATGTATACAAGATTATTTTTCACGAAAATAGATATTTACAAGCTAATCCTCAACTAATTCGAAAACATATTTTTCATCCAAACAAACAAGGGACTGCAAAATCGTACTGCAGTCCCTGTATCTTAAAGATTATCAATATAATATAAGAATTAATTTATAATTATATCTTTTGGTTCCTTTTCCTTGACCTCCTCCTTTTTCGGTATCGTAATGGTCAATATTCCATCTGTGAAGAGGGCGCTGATCAGGTCTGTATCCACTGTTTTAGGTATTGAAAAGCGTCTGATAAAGCTTTTTAGTCCAAACTCCCTGCTCAGATATCTCTCATTTTCATTGGGTTTATCTTCTGATGTCCCCTTAACTAGTAGCAGATTGTCCTGATACTGAATTCCTATCTGATCCTTTGAAAATCCTGCAACCGAAAGTTCAATCTTAAAACTTTCTTTGGTCTCGCTCACATTTGCCAGGGGAATAGCATAACAATTCTCTTTTTCCAGATCACCCAATAATTGATTAATGGCACTTTCAGGAAATGAAAGGTAATTTAATGGCTTTGAAAATCTTAGTAAATTCATGACTTTAAAATTTTAATTGTTTAACATTTTAATTTTTTTCGTGATATATCCCAAACCTATCAATTGGTGTGCCAGTGCCATAAAATGGGAAAGAAACAGATAAAAACAGGCCATTATGTCATTTAAAATTTGCCAAATAAGCCATAATGGCATGATAAAATAATTTATAATCGATATCCAGCTAATCAAAAAGTGAATTGTGAAGATCAAATGGGAATGGTACTTTTGCAGAAAAAATAGCCATGCGCATCGATATTCTCACTGTTGTACCCGAATTACTGGAAAGTCCGTTTAACTATTCAATACTTAAACGGGCAAAAGAGAAAGGGCTGGCAGAGATTTTCATTCATAATATCAGGGATTGGTCCACCGACAAGCATAAGAAGGTGGATGATTATGCCTTTAGCAAGGGGGCAGGAATGGTGATGTCGATTGAACCAATTGACCTGGCTATTAGTGAGCTGAAGAGCCAGCGGAAATATGACGAGGTTATTTTTCTGACACCTGATGCCCGTCAGTTCGTACAAAACGACGCCAACCAGCTGTCTCTTAAAAAAAATCTGATCCTGTTATGCGGACATTATAAGGGTGTCGATCAGCGGGTTCGTGACAACCTGGTTACCATGGAATTGTCCATTGGTGATTATGTACTTACCGGCGGAGAATTAGCCGCAGCTATCGTCGCCGATGCGATTGTCCGGCTGATTCCAGGGGTGCTATCCGATGAAACATCAGCCCTGACTGACTCCTTCCAGGATGGTTTACTTACACCGCCGGTTTATACACGACCGGCCGAATATAAAGGTTGGCGGGTTCCCGATATTCTGCTATCAGGGAACGACCAGCTGATAGACGATTGGAAACATGATCAGGCTTATGAGAGGACCAAAAGAATCAGACCGGATTTACTGCAGAACAAAAAGTAAACCCGACTTGAAAAATAACAGATTAATTGAAAATAAGCTACTTACGACAAATCTGCCGGTAAGGACAATACTTGCAACTCTCCTTGTTGGTGGTCTGTTGAAATGGGATATCAAGATTGAATATTTCTTCAAGTAACTTTCTGAAATACCTCTCAAACTGGTCAGAAACCGACACAAATTCAAGCGCATTAACTCCAATTTCTTTGGATCGTATTGAGGCGTCAAAATCCTGTTCGAAAATTCCCCGCAAGGAGTAAATTCCCGGATATATCCCGGTTACTTCCGGCTCATTTTTGTGAAGGATGTATGAATAAACCATCGTTTGAAATGCCGCCTTATTCCGGGTTTTATTTTCGCGGTCGAAAAGTGACATCATCACCGGAAAATTCAAATCCGTTTTACCTGTCTTATAATCAAGTATATAAATGCAATTATCAATACGCTCAATCCGATCAATTGTTCCGCCAATAAATACATTTTGCTTCAAATCATTGATGCCAATCATTGAATTTACCTTCTTTTCAAGCCCTCTTATTTCAAATGGAGTCCGTTTTTGGTCTACTTCAAGCAATTGACTGATATATTTCTTCACAATCTCAAAAATCAGCCAGTTACGTCCTTTTAAACTAGTCTGTTCTGAAGATTTAATCCCTTTAAAATAGACTTTCAGGAACGATGCATTAATGATTTCATGAAGGTATTCCTGATCATTTAGAATAGTCTCAATATCCTCATTTTTAACAATTTTACCGATAAATGGCTGATAAATCCGTTCCATGGCGTCATGAAAAAGCAGGCCAAATATCTTTGCATCAACCTCTTCTGAAATTTCTTCAGGTTCATCCAAACCTGCCGAATATCTGAAATAGAATTGAAGGGAACATGTCAGGTATTTGTCGATGGCACTCGGTGACAATGGCCGTATACCATTAAGGTAATCGTTAAGCTTAGACATTACCCCGGGGCTTTTTTCGATCTGAATTGGCTGAACCGAAATTTGTTCCACATTGAAGATGAAATTTGTTTCAGCTATTTCAAACGGTGACTCCAGCAGCAACTGATAGAGATACCGGCTTTTTTCACCTGTGAACATGCCATTAGCACCCGAATCATAAACAAATGTTACATTCTCAGCACGTTGAATGAGACGGTAAAAATAATAGGCATACATGGCATTTTGCTCCTCAATGGTTGGCAGCCCAAATACCTTCCTCAGATTATAAGGTATAAAAGATCCTGTGGACGAAATTCTTGGCATTATACCATCGTTCACAGACAAGATAATGAGGTTCTGAAAATCGAGTGTCCGCGTTTCAAGAATTCCCATAATCTGCAATCCTTCAAGTGGTTCCCCTTCAAATGGTATGGCCAGTCCACTTAGGTATTGTATCAGAAACCTGAAAAATGCCTCTTTTGAAATAAAATTATCTGATTCAAAGACCCGGGCACCGTCATTTACCAGTATATCTTTAAGTCTATTCACGGCAAGGTATGACTGAAAAAGATATTCACAGTAAATTGAAGAGTTCTCATCAAATACCTGCTCTGTTTGAGAGTCTCCTTGAGACCCGTTTTGATTACCGTTTTTCAGTTGCCAATGGGTAAAAATTATTTTGATGATTCCAAGAAAATAATCCGTGAGTCCGGGAATGCCCTGGGGTACACAAAACAGTTGTCTGAAAAATGAATTACGGCTTAACTCTTTCTCTGAAAGGTAGATAATATTATTTTTTAAAACACTGTTTATGAGTTCCTTGCTGGCCAAAGGCTCGAAATCTGTCACCAATTGATGATTCAGGACACGCATCACATCCTTGTTATAAAAGGTCATCTCCCCGCTATCCTGACGAATATTTTTCTGCAGAGCAATTAACTGGGTGACCAGGCTGAAGACGGGTGTCATTTTCAACGGGTACCCCATCGTGATATTCACTTTATTGCTGTCATCGGGCAAGGCATTGATCATTGGCAGCAGCAACTCTTCATCACAAAGCACCACCGCAGTCTCATCAAAATTTAATCTTCCCGAATCCAGACTAATTAATTCATTCGCAGCTACCTGAACCTGCCCCACCTGTGAAGCAATGTTCACGATTTTCAGGTATTTAGTAGAGCTGGTAAGTGATTTAAATTCAGTACTATAATTGGAATTCGGGAACCTGATTAAATTCTTGCGCAAAAAATAACCGGCCTCCTGGGTCTGGTCATCCAAATAATAATCATCGAAATCCCAGTAGAAATGAGTTTTCCCACGGTTTTGAAGAAATTCGAACAGCTCTTCTTCACAACGATTCAATGCATTAAAACCGATAAAAACGTATTGCTTTTCCTCGCCCAATAATGAGGAATTCTTACTTAGATTATCCACCACTTCGCGGTATAACATCCCTTCATAAGCGAGTCCTTCGCAAATCAAAGAAGTTTTAAATTGGTTATACACCCCATTCAGATCCTCCCAAAGCCTTACAAATTCCTGTTGATTGGGGGTCTTTTCCTTATTTGAAAGTGTCCTCCAGAAATTCCCAAGCTGGTCCCGTTCATCCTCAGGCAATTCACTGAACCGGGCATCAATTTCCTTAAGATCAGTAACATTTGTAAACAGGTCGTGAGCATTGACAAGGTATTTATCTACCTGGTCAAAATCACTCACGAGCATCTCTCCCCAGAAATAGAAGTCATCAAAAAGTTCTTTAGACCCGGTTGACTTGTGGTAAACCTCATAAAGTCTAAAAATAAGGCTTAGCCGGTCCGGAACATGCAAAGGCGAGAGCTCTGAAAAAAGTTCATTGATAGTAATAATGGCAGGCGAAATCAGGGGTGTGGAGATTAAAGCGTTCAAATAATTTGTAAAAAAGACTCCTCCCCGCCGGTTCGGAAAAACCAATGTAAGCTGACTTAATTTGTCACTATGTATTTTTAACAGATGAGAGGCCACCTGATTTAAAAATCCGTTCATAAACGCTTCAGTTTAACAATAAAGTATAATAAATAGGTAAATAATAATTTACTTCGTCAAAAATTTCTTATTTTGCCAATTATTTGATAAATAGGGATAAATAAAATTTAAAGTTGGTTCTTTTTTTTGAATAAATATTTAGACAAATAGGATTTGAAGGTAGTTTTGTTGAACTTCTTCTGCTGTTTATTTGTAATTAGTACGGAATTAAATTTAAAAAATGGATAGATTCTCTCAGGTAGGAAATCATGAAATTGGAGCGATTGAAGAGTTATACAAAAGTTATCTTCAGAACCCTCTCGACATTGATGAAAGTTGGCGTAATTTCTTTGAAGGGTTTGAGCTGGCCCGAAAATCATATGAATCCAAATCATTGGAGCTGGTTGACAAAAGTCAACTCGAAAAAGAGTTTTGTATACTTAATTTGATTAATGGTTATCGCCAGCGTGGTCATCTTTTCACCCGTACAAATCCTGTCAGGCGGCGCCGGCAATACTCCCCCACTCTTGATTATCATAACTTTGGTTTGCAGGAAAGCGATTTGAATGAGGTTTTCGAAGCGGGCAAAGAAATTGGAATCGGTCCGGCTTCCTTGAGTACTATCATTGCTCATCTTGAGCTGACCTATTGTGAATCAATCGGGGTGGAATACCTGTACATGCGGCAACCGGAGTTGATTGACTGGTTGAAATTAAAAATGGAGAGTACCCGTAATTCAGAGAAGCTTTCGGCAGATACTCAGAAACAAATTTTTAAATACCTTAAAGAAGCTGCAGGTTTCGAAAGTTTCATCCACAAAAAATTTGTGGGTGCCAAACGATTTTCACTGGAAGGAACTGAAGGGCTGATTCCGGCCTTAAACGCGATAATTGACCATGGCCAAAGTCTTGGTCTGCAGGAATACGTGATTGGAATTTCCCATCGTGGAAGGTTGAATGTACTGGCAAATATTCTGGAAAAACCTTATGAAAACATATTCAAAGAGTTTTATGCCACTGAATATGAGGATGGTATTGTTCTTGGAGATGTAAAATACCATTTAGGATTCGATAAGGAGATTATTACCAGGGATGGATCCAAGGTAAAACTGAGCCTACTTCCAAATCCCTCTCATCTTGAAACCGTTGCTCCACTCACGGAAGGGATGGTCAGAGCCAAAATCGACTACACCCATCAGGGAGATTTTAATAAGATTGCCCCGATAATCATTCATGGTGATGCTGCCCTTGCTGGTCAAGGGGTTGTTTATGAAGTTGTTCAAATGGCTCAGTTACCTGGCTATAAAACAGGTGGAACAATTCATATTGTTGTCAACAACCAAATTGGATTTACAACCGACTACCTTGACGCCCGGTCAAGTACTTATTGTACTGACGTTGCTAAAATTACCCGGTCACCGGTTTTCCACGTAAACGGTGACGATGCAGAGGCAATTATATTTACCGTAAAAATGGCGCTTGAATTCAGACAATATTTTCACAGTGACGTTTTTATTGATATTTTATCCTACCGCAAATACGGACATAACGAGGGTGACGAGCCAAGATTCACACAACCATTTCTATATAAAGCAATTGCACAACATCCTAACCCCCGGGATGTTTATGCTAAAAAACTCATTGAAGCTGGTGTAATGACCCAGCAGGAAGTACTGGATGAAATTGAAGCATTTAACCAGCATCTTGAGGAGAAATATGAGGTCAGCAAAAGTATTGAAAAAGTAAAGATCAAAAGTTTTTTGGTGGAGGAATACAAATCGTACCGTTTCCCAGAACCTGCTGAGACTATTACTACGCCGACAGAAGTTTCTGAAATTAAATTAAAAGAACTCGCCATTAAAATAAATACCTTACCCGATGAGCAAAAATTCTTTGGTAAGATCATCAAATTATTGGCCGACCGCAGGCAGCTCATCGCTGAGAATAAGGTTGACTGGGCCTTGGCTGAACAACTTGCCTTTGCCACACTTCTTGATGAAGGTGTTCCTGTACGTTTAAGCGGACAAGACTGTGAGCGGGGAACCTTTTCTCATCGGCATGCAGCAATTGTTATGGAGGAGGGAAATGAGAAATATTTCCCCTTAAAAAATATTTCTCCAGACCAGGCAAAATTCAGTGTCTTTAATTCACCATTAAACGAATATGGGGTGATGGGATTTGAATATGGCTATTCATTATTCTACCCCAAGGGATTAACAATTTGGGAAGCCCAGTTTGGTGATTTTAGTAATGTGGCCCAGGTAATTATTGATCAGTATATCAGTTCTGCAGGAGAAAAGTGGGGATTAATGAATGGTCTTGTTTTATTCCTTCCCCATGGTTATGAAGGACAAGGTTCGGAGCACTCGAGCGGAAGGGTTGAAAGGATGTTATCATTATGTACAAATTATAATATGCAGGTAATGATGCCTACAACTCCGGCAAATATGTTTCACCTTTTGCGGCGCCAGGTTCTGGGAGATATCAGGATTCCAATGGTTGTGTTTACCCCCAAAAGTCTTTTAAGACATCCTTTGGTCATCTCCCCCATTGAACATCTTACCTCACATGAGTTTCTGGAAATCATTCTTGATGATAAAGTCTCACAGGGAAAGGCAGATATGCTGATTTTCACTTCAGGAAAAATCTATTACGAATTATTGGAGCGACGCGAAAAACTGGAACTTAAAAACTTTGCTATTATACGAATCGAGCAACTCTTCCCCTTCCCGGCAGAAGAGATTCGGTTGATTAAGTTTCGAAACCCAAATGCCAAACGCGTTATGTGGGTACAGGACGAACCTGCCAATATGGGTGCCTGGCCATACATTTCCCGGAAATTTCCTGAGCTTGAACTTGAGTTGGTTAGCCGCCCCGAAAGCGCCAGCCCTGCAACCGGACTTCTGGAGAAACATAAAAAAAGCCTTGAACGAATTCTGAATACGGTTTTTAATTAACTTTAGAAAATAAATTTTTTGTTATGATTCTTGAAATTAAAATACCTTCTCCCGGGGAATCAATTACCGAAGTTGAAATCGGGAAATGGCTTGCCCAAGATGGTGAATTCGTAAATAAAGACCAGGAAATTGCTGAAATTGAGTCTGATAAGGCAACTCTTTCGTTGAGTGCCACTGCAAATGGAATATTAAAAATCTTGCTTAACGAAGGAGAAAGGGTAGCTGTAGGAACAGTTGCCTGCCAGTTAGATACCGATGAAAGTATACAGCACCCTGAGAGCTCTTCTATACTGTTAAATAAAGAACCGGTTTCAGACCAGAATGTCAAAGCAGAAATCAAGACTCAAATTCCTTCCTCGCCGATTCCAGAGCTGGAAAAGGGAAGCTCAAAAGCCGAACAAAATCAGGTTAAGATAACTCCGGCTGCAAAAGCAGTAATGGAAGAGGCCGGATTAAATATAGAAGATGTTATAAATGGCCTTCATCGTATTACCCGAAAAGATGTTGAATCTGTTATTGCAGCATCATTTAATCCTTCCCCCGAACTCAAGGTTGTAAATAGTCGTGATGCTGACCGGGCAGCGATGTCCCCGCTTCGGCGCAAACTTAGCCAAAGGTTGGTAGCAGTTAAAAATGAAACTGCAATGCTCACGACCTTTAACGAGATTGATATGAGTCACCTAATGGAACTGCGTAAAAACTACCAGCAACCCTTTCTCTCGAAATATGGTTTTAAGCTTGGATTTATGTCTTTCTTCTCGAAAGCTGTAAGTGTGGCGCTGTCAAATCATCCCTCTGTCAATTCATTGATAGATGGGGAGGATATTGTAACTCCCAAATATCATGACATTGGGATCGCTGTTCAGACACCCAAGGGACTCATGGTTCCTGTTATTCGAAATGCCGAGACCAAAACCATAGAGGCAATTGAACGGGAGATCAAAGAACTTGCCGAAAAAGCAAGAGGTAAAAAACTTTCAATTCAGGAAATGAATGGTGGCACCTTTACCATTACGAATGGTGGTGTCTTTGGTTCATTAATGTCTACACCCATTCTGAATCCGCCGCAAAGTGCAATCCTCGGAATGCATTCCATAAAAGACCGACCTGTTGCAATAAACGGGAAAGTTGAAATCAGGCCAATGATGTATGTGGCGCTCTCTTATGATCACCGGATTATTGATGGTAAAGATTCTGTTGGATTCCTGGTAAAGGTTAAGGAATTGATAGAGGATCCGGCAAAACTCCTTTTTAACGGAAAGAGTCAGGAAGAGATATTATTGGGGTTATAACTCATCGGTGAACTGAACCTGATTTTCCCAAAAACTGGTTCCCACATTGAAGCTAAAAGGATTATTGATACCATTCAATAATCCTTTTTTGATTGTGAATCATTTTGATTGTAAATTCCTGACGAAATCATAATGATTCAGCTAGACCGATGCGAAAACGTAGACAAATCAGGTAATTTAAACCCATCCTAATACAAAAGGCACCCCTTTTGAGGATGCCCTATGTTAACCTAACCAAAATCTATGAAAAAAAGTGCTTTACTCTTACCTTACAAATATGCATTAGAATTTAGTTAAGACGATTCAACAGATCTTAAAGATTGTTAAATCACAATATCTAAAGAGTCGGATTATAGTTATTTGATAATCCTCATCTTATAAAACGAACGATATACAAAGAATAATGCGATTAAGAAGAATACGCCACCTACATATGGTGCAACACTGTAAAAACTGTCGGATATGGCAATCTCCATAGCCAGCAAACCAAAAAGAGTTGTAAACTTGATAATCGGATTTAATGCAACTGATGAGGTATCCTTGAAAGGATCACCCACAGTATCGCCAACAATTGATGCTTCATGTAACGGAGTTCCCTTTTCGCGGAGATCAACTTCCACTACTTTTTTCGCATTGTCCCATGCACCACCTGCATTTGCCATAAAAAGTGCCTGGAATAGTCCGAACACAGCAATTGAAATCAAGTAACTAACAAAGAAAGAAGTTGCTGCATACTTGAGGGCGGATGTTGCTGCCGTCATATCACGGTATCCTGCAAAAAAAGCGAAGGCAAGGGCAAATGAGAAAATGGCAATAAAAATATTGAACATTCCTGTTTGAGCATACTGTGTGCAAATTTTAACAACCTCTTTGGAAGTTTCTATAGACGCACTACTATCGGCGCCTTCATCCAAATGAATATTTTTCTTAATATATTCAACGGCACGATAGGCGCCGGTTGTAACCGCTTGAATAGATGCTCCTGTGAACCAATAAATTACAGAACCTCCTGCCAGGAATCCAAGGATCGTGTATGGATTCAGGACATTTAAAATGGTTTCCGGTTCAATACCAAATTTCCCCTTTATCAACAGTATCAGTGAAAAAATCATGGTTGTTGCACCAACTACGGCTGTTCCAATAAGGACTGGTTTTGCAGTCGCTTTAAAGGTATTACCTGCGCCATCATTTGCTTCAAGGTAATGCTTTGCGTTTTCAAAATCGGGTTTGAATCCAAACTCTTTTTCTATCTCAGCAGCTGCGTTTGAATTTTCCTCAATCAGCGAAAGCTCATAAATACTTTGAGCATTATCTGTAACCGGTCCATAGCTGTCAACCGCAATTGTAACAGGACCCATGCCCAGAAAACCAAAAGCGACCAGACCAAAAGCAAATATTGACGGGTAGATCATCAATGCATCGAGACCATGTGTTGAAGCAAAATAGGCAATAAACATCAGTACGAGGAAAACCATTCCTTGCCAGAAAGCACTGAAGTTTCCTGCAACAAGTCCGGAAAGAATATTTAAGGATGCACCCCCTTCACGAGAGGCAGTTACAATTTCGTTAACGTGACCCGATTTTGGACTGGTAAAGATTTTGGTAAATTCAGGAATAAGTGCAGCACCCAGTGTCCCGCAACTGATGATAATGGATAAAGTCAGCCAGAGGTTATTGGACAAACCTCCAAGCATATAATAGCTTACACCAAATGTAACAATTATTGATAGAATAGAGGTAATCCAGACCAGCGTGGTCAAAGGCTTTTCAAAGTCAAGATCCAATACATTATGATATTTTGCATTGGAATAGAGTTTATTGATATAGAAGGAAACAATCGAGGTAACAACCATAAGGATACGCATCAGGAATATCCAGGTCAGTAAGAGGGTTTGATTTGGAATCCAATCGGCGGCTGTTTTGCCTTTGGTAACTGCCAAAACAATGAAACTAATGAGAGCAACACCTGTAACACCATAAGTTTCAAATCCGTCTGCAGTTGGTCCAACGCTATCTCCGGCATTATCTCCGGTACAATCTGCAATTACACCTGGATTACGTGGGTCATCTTCCTTAATTTTAAAAACAACCTTCATCAGGTCACTACCAATATCGGCAATCTTCGTAAAAATACCGCCGGCAATACGGAGTGCGGAAGCACCTAAAGATTCACCGATTGCAAAACCTATAAAACTCGCGCCTGCAAATTCGCGGGGAATGAAAAGGAGAATAATTAGCATCATGATCAGTTCGACGCTCACCAGCAATACCCCGATGCTCATACCTGCATCCAACGGAATATTGAGCAATTTAAGCGGTTTGCGTTCAAGCGATGCAAAGGCCATACGGCTGTTGGCCAGGGTATTCATCCGAATTCCAAACCAGGCAACACCGTAAGAACCAAGGATCCCGATTACTGACCACATGAGGATCAATAAAACTCCACCGAAGCTCATTTGCTGCAGGTACCCAAAATAAAATGCAATACAGGCTGCGATAAATGCAAACAGAATCAATAAAAATTTTCCCTGCTGAATAAGATAAGTCTTGCAGGTTTCAAATATAATATGTGCAACATCCAGCATATTCTTATGAGCTCCAAGCTTCTTAACCCTGAGAAATTGATAAAGGCCAAAGAGCAATCCAAGAACACAAATCAAAAACCCAAACAGCAACATATGGTACTGTCCGGATTCAAGTGCCGGAATTTTGAGATCGGCTTCACTACCAAAAGCTAAAGCCGGTAAAACTAAAATAGTTAAAAAGGATAGTAATCGTTTCATACGTTTAAAATTAGAAAATAAATCAGCATTAAAATCAATAAATATAAAGAATGAAATATTATAAATATTTGCGGCGGGTATCCGGCAAAGCAAGATCAGTATGGTAAATCATAGTTAATCAGTGAATTAATTTCTCGGGATTAGTTGTTATTTTGGTATATTGAATGAAAAATACTCTATGGCGATTCAACATTCCTTTGGTTATCGGTTTGCCTGTCAAGCCCGTATTTCATAGTGTTTGGTTTTATGTAAAATCGAAATTTAAGAGTGCTAATTTAATCTGATTTTTGATAAAAAATGATGATAATTCGAATATAATCGCAATTTGTAATGCTTTAAAATAAATTTCCGTGTTGACCTGTTCCCCACTTTAAAATTGTAATAATTGTTTGAAAATCTCACCCTGAAACCATTCCAAAGTCGTATCTTGGGATCATTCAAATTGAATGGAATATTTTTTAAAAATTTAGCGCAGATCATATATGTTTGAAGTAAAAATGGTGGTTACCGATCTGGATGGCACCTTGTTACAATCTGATCAGTCTATTAGCCCGGCCGATCGTGAGACACTCGAAAAATTGGGGAATTTAGGAATGTGCAGGGTTGCTGCAACTGGTCGTAATCTTTATAAGGTTAGGTTAGTATTGAACCAGGAGTCACCTTTTGATTATGTTATTTTTTCTTCGGGCGCTGGTATCATGGACTGGAAAACACAAAAACTGATCAGGGCTATGGCTATTCCCGATCAGACAACCCAAAAGCTTGCAAATTATTTGATTAGAGAGAAACATAATTTTAAGATTTCCAGAGAGTTACCTGACAACCACAATTTCGGTTGGTGGAAAAGCTACGAATGTCCTGAGCTCAACAGATATGTAGAACACCATAAAAAATTTGGTGAGGCTATTGAAATTGATCCTGAACATCTCTTCACTTCCTCCCAATTTCTCATGTTTTTTCCAATAGAAAGTAATCAATTTGAGGTTGTTAAGAAAAAAATTCAAACAGCTTTGCCTGAGTTAAGCATTATTAAGACAACCTCTCCGCTTAATCAGAATTACATCTGGATGGAAATATTTCCCAACAGTGTTTCAAAGGCTCATGGAATAGAGGAGATCTGCCGGATTACCGGAATTGCACAGGAGAATACACTTGGAATTGGAAATGATTTCAATGATCTTGAAATGCTGGAATTTACCCAACACTCCTATGTCGTTGATAATGCTCCTGAAGAATTAAAATTGAAATATCTCAACAGCCCGGCCCATGATGAGAACGGGTTTACTTTTGCAGTTAATAAACATCTTTCTATTCATTCCTGAATTTAGCTTTTTTTGGGGGGGATCCACCACGTATTAACGTCATTCCCTAATCGATTTCTAAATAATATCATAAAGTTGTTAATATTTTCAAAATGAGAAAATTATCCTTGATTACCCTGTTTTTGTGGGCCACTTTCCAGCTTTTTGCGCAGCCCATCAAACTATCGGATCCGATTCCATTCGATCCTGCCACAAGCAAGGGAGTACTTCTAAATGGACTAACTTACTATGTTAAAGCAAATTCAACTCCAAAAAATCGTGCTGAAATGATGCTTGTTGTCTCAGCCGGCTCGGTCCTTGAAGATCCGGATCAGCTCGGACTTGCCCACTTTTGCGAACACATGAGCTTCAATGGGACAAAAAACTTTCCTAAAAATGACCTGATTAAATATTTTGAGTCAATTGGAATGGAATTTGGACCGGAGATCAATGCCTATACCAGCTTTGATGAAACTGTTTATATGGTTAAGGTTCCGCTCGACAAGGAGGAATATATTCAAAAGGGGCTTCAGGTACTTTACGATTGGGCTTCACAGGTGACCGATTCAGATGAAGAGATCAATAAAGAACGGGGAGTTGTGCATGAGGAGTGGCGCGCAGGCCAGGGAGCTCAAAAACGAATGATGAATCAGTGGCTGCCTGTATTTCTTAAAAACTCAAAATATGCCGACCGATTACCTATTGGCCAAATGGAGGTTATTGATAATTGTACTCCTGAAGTTTTAAGACGGTTTCGGAAGGATTGGTATCGCCCTGATTTACAGGCAGTAATTGTTGTTGGAGATTTCGATCAGCAAAAAATGGTGAGCATGATTCAGGAAAAATTTTCTGCCCTACCTACCAAAGCAAATCCACGGAAAAAGGAGGAATTTCAGGTACCGGGAAATGCAGAAACACTGGTCAAAATCGTAACCGATAAAGAAGCAACTTATTCTTCGGCATCAGTTTACATCAAACATCCCATGGTTATTGATCTGACTGTAAACGGCTATAGGACCTCGATATTAAATACCCTCTATAATCAAATGATAAACCTTCGGCTTTCTGAATTAACGCAAAAAGAAAATCCACCGTTCGTAATGGGTCAGTCTGGTTATGGTGGTTTAATTGGTCCATCGGATGTGTATACTTCCACAGCGATAACTCATCCCGGGAAAATTCCGGAGGGACTTAAAGCTGTTTTGCTTGAAAATGAGCGAGTTAAAAAGTTTGGATTTACACAAAGCGAACTTGACCGAAATAAAAATGCTATGCTAAAATCCATGGAATCAGCTTATAATGAGCGTGATAAAAGAGAATCGATGAGTTTAGCACAGGAATATACCCGTAATTTTCTGATGCGACAGGAACCGGTTCCGGGAATCGAAATGGAATTTGAGTATTACAAAGCATTTATGCCTACCATTACACTTGCAGAGATTAACGCTCTGGCACAAAAATGGATTACCGATGAGAACCGGGTGGTTATTGTGACCGCGCCTGAAGTGGCTGCATCTCCGGCACCTTCAGAGGCCGATATCAGAAAGGTTTTGGCGGAAGTTCAGGCGCAAAACATTTCAAAATATGCCGATGAAACTTCCAGCGAGCCTTTGATGAAAACAGTTCCCAAAGCCGGTAAAATAACCGGTGAAAAGAAAATACCTGAAGTTGACGCAACAGAATGGACCCTATCGAATGGCAGTAAGGTTGTTTTCAAACAGACAGATTTTAAGGATGATGAGATAATTTTTACCGCATTTTCATTGGGTGGTTGGTCACTTTATCCGCAAACAGACAATATTTCTGCCTCTTTTGCAGCGACGATCATGGATATGAGTGGAATTGCGGATTATAAGATGACCACCTTAAAAAAGATGCTCGCAGGGAAGCAAGTTTCAGTTACCCCTGCAATCAGGATGCTTACTCAGGGAATGGAAGGATCATCAAATGTATCAGATCTTGAAACAATGTTCCAACTGATCAACCTTTACTTTACGCAATCCCGGTTCGATGAATCGGCATTCTCATCTTACATCACCCGAATGCGCAGTCAACTGGAAAATAAGGATGTCTCACCGGAACGTGCCTTTGCCGATACTTTCAGGTTTGTAACCTCAAATTATCATCCTCGTATGAAACCGCTGACCAAAGAGATGCTTGACGAAGCTAAGTTTACCAGAATAGAACAAATAGGAAAAGAGCGCTTTGCTAATCCAGGTGCGTTTACCTTCTTCTTTGTGGGAAAAATAGACCCGGTTAAATTTAAACCCATGGTTGAAAAATATATTGCCTCCCTGACAACTGGCAAAAAAGCCGAAAAATGGATCGACCTCGGAGTTAGAAAACCCAATGGCGTGGTCGACAAAATTGTGCATAAAGGTAAGGAGTCCAAATCAATCCAATATATACAATTTCATGGTAAACTAAATTATACCAATAAAGAAATTCTGGAGCTTGATGCCTTAAGTAAAATATTGACAACCAGGCTTCTGGAAAGCATTAGAGAGGATAAATCAAGTGTTTATTATATTGGAGCCCAACCAGGAAATAATAAATTTCCCGTTCCTGAATACGATATGACTATATACTATGGAACTGCTCCTGAGAAAGTTAAAGATATAAAAGCCTCGGTATTTGCCATTATTCATGACCTGATTGAAAATGGACCGAAACAGGAAGAGGTCGATAAAGCGCGCGAAAAGATCAAACGCGAACGTGAGACTAATTTAAGGGAAAACGATTTTTGGGAAGTTACCCTTAAGAGTTATTACCTGAACCGAAACGGCAATTTTAAAACATTTGGCGAGTTTGATGGTGTGGTACAGGGACTTACCAAGGAATCATTAAAATCGGCAGCCTCAAGAACTTTTGATTTCAAAAATTATGTCAGCGTGGCCCTGATGCCGGAGGAAGCTGTTAAAGCACCATAAGATTTTTTTTGTTTTTTTGGGGGGTTGAAAGGCAGGAATCGTAAAAAGGGTAAACTTTACGATTCCTGCCTTCATTCAAAGATTAGTACAGGAAATTCAAAGTTTAGAGCCTGGCAGGTATTCTTATTTCAACAATTGCCCCAGTTGGATTGCGGTTCCCAACCTTTATCGATCCAGAATGTGCATCCATGATTAGCTTGGCAATATGTAGCCCCATCCCTGTATTCTGATCAAAATGGCCCTTTAAATTACTTAAAGGGCTAAAAATATGATCAAGGGATACTTTTGAAAATCCAGTACCATTATCGGAAATCACAATTTTAATATATCCATCCGGTTCAGATTCTATAGCGATTTCAACCTTTTCACCTACGGGAGAGAATTTAAAAGCATTTTCAAGGACAGCGCTAAAACATTTTAAAAGGTATTTTTGATCACCTCTAAAAACTGGATTGGGAAATTCTTTTCTAAATTCAAGGACAATATTCTTTTCTGTAAATAGCAAAAGACATTGATTTATTGCAAGTTCCAGAATACTTACCAGATCGGTCTCCTTAAATACCAGAGCTTTTTCACCTTTTATCCGTAAAATTGAAGCCTCAAGAATTGTATTTGAGAATTTTTCAAGTCGCTTTACTGAAAAATCAAGGAGCGAAAGATAACGATTCACATCATCACTTAAATTATAACGGTCAATAAGTGCGAGACTTCCCAGAATTCCGTTTAAAGGAGTTCTGATCTCATGACTGATCATATTGAGAAAATCGGTTTTTGCGGTATCAAGAATTTCAAGTTCTTTTTTTGCTTGTCCAAGCTTTCTAAGCGAATCTTCAAGTTCATTGGTCCTTTGGGCCACCTTCGACTCAAGCATCTGATTCATATTCCTGGCCATCAACCGGCTATACTTTAATTCGATGAGCATTCCGGACTTTTTCAACAACTCCGTGCTTACCAGTGGTTTTAATATATAATCATCCGCTTCAGATTCAAAAATCCGATCCACTAATGACAAATCATCAATCCCGACTATAAAGATTACCGGAATTACACTCCAATCTGCATGTGTTTTAATCGCATGACAAATCGAAAAACTTTCCGGATCAGGTAGATGAATGTTAATTAAAACGAGGTCAACGATCTGGTCTTTTAAAATTAGTAAAGCTTCCTGCTCATTTGGTACAGTCTGAACCTCAAAATCATTTCCCTTCAGAACATTCATCAGAGAATATATATTATCAATCTGATTATCAATAAGTAAAACCGCAAATTTTTTCATGTCCAAAATCTATTGAGCTGTTTTAAGGAAAGATTAATCAAAAGTATAAAAATAGATGATGTTTCATGGTTTCACTTAATGGTAACAATTGTCTGGGTACGCAAAGAACATGCGCCAAAATATCATGGGTTTAACTTTGGTTGGTTATCTTTGGGAGAATAATTAATGACTTTTTTTACCAGACAATTTATGCAGATTCTTAGTCCAACAGAATTTTTAAAATCAGGAAAATCGCTGCCAATTGTGGATGTGAGGTCTCCGGGAGAGTTTGCGGAAGGTCATATTCCAGGGGCCATCAATATTCCTATTTTTAATAACGAGGAGCGGGCTATAGTTGGTTCAATTTACAAATTAAAGGGTCGACTGCCTGCTATAGAAAAAGGGCTGGAATTGGTTGGACCCAAAATGGCAGACTTTGCCCGTCAGGCTTCATCCCTGGCTAAATCCAATCAGCTACTTGTTCATTGCTGGAGAGGCGGAATGCGTTCCGAAAGTATGGCCTGGCTGTTTGAACGGATGGACCTGAAATGCTTCATTCTGGAGGGTGGTTACAAATCCTATCGTAATTATCTCCTTGAGATCATAGGAAATATTCCACATCTAATTGTAATTGAAGGTTATACAGGTAGCGGCAAGACGGAAATCCTTCAAACTCTGGCCAAAATGGGAGAACAGGTCATCGACCTTGAAAGGCATGCTAATCATAAGGGATCTGTCTTTGGAGGAATTGATCAGGGACCGCAACCGACTACCCAGCAATTTCAGAATAAACTTTTAGAGGTGATTGTAGATTTTGATCTGTCAAAAAGGGTCTGGATCGAAGGCGAAAGTCAGACCGTTGGACGCGTTTTTCTCCCTGACCCTTTGTGGGAAAGGATGAATGAAGCACCCAATTTGGAAATCACGGTACCCCGTGAAGCACGCATTGGAAGATTGGTCTCAGAATACGGAGTACTCTCGGAGGAACTTATGGAAAATGCGATAATCAGCATTGCCAAAAGGTTGGGGGACCTCAGAATGAGGGAGATTCTCTCTCTTTATCGGGAAAAAAAGCTGGATATCGTTGCAGATAAGCTGCTTGAATACTATGATCAAACCTATCAATACAGCCGGGATAAGTATAAAAAGAAACTGACTGAGGTTATATTTTCAGGGGATGATTCGGCGGCAAATGCACAAATAATTATTGAAAAGGCGACTCAAATCTTTGGATAATAAGATATTGACCTTAATTTAAAAATTTTCTTATCTGTTTAAAATAATGTTATGAATAACAGTTCTTTCACTGAAATTAATGCTGTAAAACTTACCCAATATTCGCATGGAGCGGGTTGCGGTTGTAAAATCTCGCCGAAAGTATTAAACGCTATCCTGGCACAATGTAAAACTGAATTCCCTGATCCATTATTGCTTGTTGGTAACAGTACCCTGGATGATGCCGCTGTATATGATATCGGTAACAATCAAGTAATTATCTCAACAACTGATTTTTTCATGCCAATTGTTGATGATCCTTACGATTTTGGAGGGATTGCATCTGTGAATGCGATCAGTGATATTTTTGCTATGGGGGGGACACCGCTGATGGCAGTGGCTATTTTATGCTGGCCCGTGAATAAACTCTCTGCAAAAATTGCCGGTCAGGTTATTGAAGGGGCAAAGCAGGCTTGCGCCAGGGCTGGCATAGCAATAGCCGGGGGTCATAGCATCGATGGTCCTGAACCTATTTTTGGACTGGCGGTTACAGGGATTGCCCGGAAAGACCAGATTCGGTTGAACTGTTCTGCAACGGTCGGCTGCGAGCTTTATCTGACAAAGCCCCTGGGAATTGGCATCTTATCAACCGCACAAAAACAGGGAATTTTGAAGGAGGAAGACCGCCAGACTGCGCGTAACCTGATGCTCACAATAAATACGATTGGAAAGGAACTTGGGAAACTGAAAGAAGTTAAGGCAATGACTGATGTTACAGGTTTCGGATTATTGGGACACCTGATAGAAATGTGTGAAGGGAGTGGACTGAGTGCTGAAATTGATTCCACTAAGGTTCCAACCATCGAAAATCTCAGTTTTTATATGGAGCATAAGACCTTTCCAGGTGGCACCTTCCGTAATTTTGACAGCTACGGGCACAAAGTTGCTCCTATGACTGATGAGCAAAAGCATTTGTTTTGCGATCCTCAAACCAGCGGTGGGCTTCTTGTGGCCGTTACACCTGATGGTAAACAGGAATTTTTAGACATTGCCGCACAATACGGATTGAATCCGAAGTCATTTGGAGTGATGAAAAGTAAAGGCAATTATGCGGTGGAATTTGTCAAATCATAGTGCTGAAGACCTTTTAGCGACACAAACCTTTTATCCGTTTATGTCCGTTGGCAGCTTCCCTGTCAAGGAATAACAGGGCATTAGGATGTGATTTCAGGATCGAAACCGGGAAATCCGGAGTTATTTCACAGCTTATCAGCCGCTCGTAAATCTGAGCCTTTCTGATTCCGTTCAATTGCAAAATTACCGACCTGGCCTCCAGGATGGATTTGAGTCCCAGAGTGATGCCTGCACTTAGCCGGACCTCACCCTGGAAATATTTTTGGCCAACCTCTCTGGTCACTTCATCGAGTTCAACAATATGTGAATATGAATCGAATGAGCTCCCTGGTTCATTCAAACCAAGATGCCCGTTCATCCCGACACCGAGTAAAACCAGATCAATCGGGCCATTCTTCCGGATAAAACTGTCAGTTTTAAAACATTCGTTCTCCGGATCAACAGTTTCCCCGTCAAAAAAACAGAGATTTTCGGATGAATAATCAATATGATCAAACAGGTGCTTTTTAAGAAATGAAAAACAATTTTCGTTTCGCCTTTCTCCTAGGTTTAACCATTCGTCCAGTCCAACAATTCTGCACCTGCTGAAACTGATTTTTCGACGCTTGTATAAATCAATCAAATGATTAAATGTTCCGATTGAGGTTTCACCGGCGGGAAAACAGAGTAAAGCGTCAGGTTTTTCAAGGATGATTCCTGCAATAATAGCCGCAGTTTCTGCTGACAATTTTTGATAATCATCAAAAACTATTTTTCCCGGGATCTGCATTATAGCTTTAATTCTCCCCAACCCTGACGGTATTCCCGCTTCACAAATTGGTTGGCTTTATCAAAATTAGTGATTCGCATATTGGCTCCATCCCATTTATAGTTGATATACCTGCCCGGAAAAGTAAACGATTCCATATCACCATAAACAGGATCTTTTTTGACCACCTTTTCCCGAATATTAAAGCTCCGTAAAAGCAGGTTCCCCATAAGCACTGTTTCGGTCAGGGGGCCAGCATATCCGACAAACGGGGAGTCTACCTCGGCATTCCCATACCCGGCAATACAGGCATCAACCCATTGCCACCAATGACCATCCATATCTCCGACGATTCGTGGATATTTTTGGGGAACCTTCACTGTATTATTAAGTGCCATTGGCAGCAGCACTGGATTACGCCCTCCCCATCCGCAGGCTGCTTTACCCCTGGTTCCGACAAAAAGTGTACCGCCTTCAAAATCATTGAGTCCCGGCCAATCAGCAAGGAGATAATTCATATTTCCGTCCGAATCAAGTTCAAAGGGACGCTCAGGAGTAATACCACCATCCATCCAGTAAAGATTTAGAACTTTTCCATTATTCTGTAGATACTTAAACCGGACTGAACTGGAGACAGGTCCGCTATCGGGGAAAATGCCCTCCTTAAATATGCCGGTATAAACTGTGCTCGCGCTGCAGGATACTTCAGAAGGGTATCCAAGATTAAGCAATTTAAAGGGTGGTCCCATAATATGACAACCCATATCGCCCAGAGCACCAGTTCCAAACTGCCACCATCCACGCCAGTTAAACGGAACCATATTGTCTATATAATTGGTTTGCTGAGCAGTACCTAACCACAGATCCCATTTAAGCTCCTTTGGTACTGCCGGTCGTGAATCGGGCCATTGTATACCTTGTGGCCATACCGGTCGGTCGGTCCAACAGTAGACCCTCTCAATTTCACCGAGGAGATCAGCCTCAATCCATTCACGCAAAGTCCGCATTCCGTCACATGAAGCTCCCTGGTCACCCATCTGGGTAACCACCTTATATTTTTCAGCGGCCTGGGTGAGGATCCGTGCTTCATAAATATCATGGGATAACGGTTTTTGAAGATAAAGATGTTTATTCAGCTGCATTGCACTCAGGCCCACAATAGCATGGTTATGGTCCGGAATTGCGACGGAGACTGCATCAAAATTCTTTGCTTCCTTGTCAAACATTTCGCGCCAGTCGTGGTAAAATGCGGCTTTAGGAAATTGCTTAATCCGGGGTGCAGCCTGACGGTCATCAACGTCACAAAGACAAGAGATTACAGCATTCTTTTTGGGTGCGTCGGCATAATGCTGAATATCGTTCTCCCCTTCCCCACCGCAGCCAATGGCAGCAATCTGAAGCTTGTCACTCGGGGGTACATGGCCCAATCCGCCGATTGTAAAACTTGGAAGAATCGTAAATGCGGCAGCCCCTGCCGTAGTACTTTTTACAAATTCTCTGCGCGAAACCTCACTGAGTTTTGTTTTTTCAGTATCCATTTTTTTCATTTTCAGACAGGTTAAAGTTTCAGAATTCCATCCTTTAATTTTTACTTAGCCTTATTATATAATGGTTTAACAACCACTTCCTTAAAGAATACGACATCATTATCCCCATGATTTTGTAATCCCATAAATCCGTAAAGCGGACGTGGCCCCCGGAAAGGTTCAAAATCAAATTTGCGCTCCGGAACCGGATCTCCTTCTTTAAAATCAGTCACCTTTACACCATTTAAAACAACAATGGTCCTTGGTCCATCAAGAGTAATTTCCATGGTATTCCATTCCGGTCCGGGTTTCCCGGTTTTAGCCAATGGTTTAGTCAGCGAATAGAGCATTCCTGTATAATGGTAATCATCTTCGTTGGAGAGCTCCGGATTGTTATCAATCTGAACCTCATAGCCATAATTAACCGGCATCCATTCTTCGCGAGGTTCGATTGGTATCCGGATAAAGACCCCAGAATTACTGTTCTTATCACGCATCCTGAATGTAACCCGAATCGTGCAATTTCCGAATTTTTCTCCCGTCCAGTAAAGCAAGCCCATTCCACCATGAGACTTCAATAAACCATCTTCCACATAATGTGAACCGGGACCAACTTGTTTCCATCCGGTCAGATCTTTGCCATTAAACAGTGCTCTCCATTGAGTCATGTCGACTTTAGAAGTGGCTGATTTATCCACCTGGATTGGTGGTTTAGTGACCTTTGACATGCGTGCTACTGCCTGATTTGAAACAAATACCGACAATAAAACCAAACAAAGAATTAAAGTGATTAGGGATCTCTTTTTCATGATAATTAGCGATTAAATATTGAAATTAGTACCTATAAGTCGATGCTTTTTCGGACCCACCCATTGGCAGAGCAAGGTGTTGCTGGATTTTTTCATCCGGGATAATTTAAGTTAAGTTGATGACGTGAAGGTACAAAAAAAAGCGATCCTTTTTCAAAGATCGCTTTCAAACATATTTTGCGTAATCGTTTATGCAGGAAGCTCAGCAAAATTCGGGCTACAATGACCTATTGGACGATCATTCTCCTATTACAATTAAAATGTCACCTTCCATTACAGAATCCCCTTTGTTTTTGGCAATTGAAACAACTACTCCAGCTTTATCAGCTTCAATATTGTTCTCCATTTTCATCGCTTCAAGTACAAGTAATCGTTGTCCGACTTTTACTGTATCCCCTTTTTTCACTAAAAGATCAAGGATCACACCTGGCAGCGGCGATTTAATCGTGCCTGTACCTTTGGGAGCGGAAGGACTGCTTGTTTTGGCTATTGACGGATGTGAATCAGTTGAAGGGACCGAAACACTGCGTACCAATTTTGGCGTTTTGACCGGTTGAATATCCTTTTCGACCTGGACGCTGTATTTTATTCCATTAATTTCTATTTCGGCAATATTATCTTCAATACTCACAACCTCGGCATTGTACTGATTCCCGTTAATTTTAAACTTATACTTTTTCATATTCAGTCCGATTTATCTTGGTGATTTTCTTAATCCATAAATTTTTGAACTCCATGGTGAATAAGTTCTTGACACTCTGATCATTGTAATTATAGGATCTTCCTGATCGTGGATCTCACTGCTGTAAAGATGGAGTGCCATGACTATGGCCGCATTCACTTCACCGGATAAGCCATCCTGTGCCGTACCCGGGGATGCTGTTTTCTCCATTTCCACAGTTTTTGAGACCTCTTTGGATGTGAAAAATCCTAGACGTTTCAACAACTTTAAAATACCTGATTCATTTTCTAGCATAGCTATTCGGATTTATAACGGTAGGTTTGAATGTTTCTTAGCCGGCATTGTATCCTTTTTAGTTGCAAGCGCCTGTAACGCTCTGATAATGCGGAACCGGGTATTACGAGGCTCAATCACATCATCAATATATCCGTATCTGGCTGCATTATAGGGATTTGCAAATTCCATCTTATATTCCGCTTCAGCCCTGGCAATATATTCTGCGCGGGCCACAGGATCGGTTATTGCTGCGATCTTCTTATTTTGCAAAACTTCAATTGCACCCTTGGGTCCCATAACCGCAATTTCAGCCTGAGGCCATGCATAATTAATATCGCCACGCAAATGTTTTGAACTCATTACACAATAGGCGCCCCCATAAGCTTTACGCAAAATTACAGTTATCTTTGGAACTGTAGCTTCACCATATGCAAAAAGCAATTTGGCCCCATGAATGATGATACCTCCATACTCCTGAGCTGTGCCGGGTAAGAATCCGGGAACATCTTCGAGAGTGACTATCGGAACATTAAACGCATCGCAAAAGCGGATGAAGCGGGCTGCTTTTCTGGAAGCATTAATATCGAGCACACCAGCCAAATAAGCAGGCTGGTTGGCTACAATACCAACAGGCATACCATTAAACCGGGCAAACCCTACCACAATATTCTGAGCATAATTTCTGTGAACCTCCATAAACTCCCCTTCGTCGGCAATTGAATGGATTACATCCTTAACATCATATGGTTTATTGGGATTTTCGGGAATAATATCGTTCAGGCTGTCATCCAGACGATCAATCGGATCCTGGCAATAGGAAATTGGCGGATCTTCAAGATTATTTTGTGGTAAATAGGAGAGTAGCTTGCGAATCAGCATTAATCCTTCCTCCTCCGAGTCAGAAACAAAATGGGTAACCCCCGATTTTGTACCATGAACAAGAGCACCACCCAACTGCTCATCAGTTACAACTTCCCCAGTTACGGTCTTAACTACCTTAGGACCAGTAACAAACATATAACTGGTATCTTTTTTCATCACAATAAAATCGGTCAGGGCGGGAGAATAAACAGCCCCTCCTGCACAAGGACCAAAAATTGCAGAGATCTGCGGAATCACCCCTGAAGCCATAATGTTGCGTTGAAAGATTTCAGCATAACCGGCTAACGCAGTGACACCTTCCTGGATGCGGGCACCCCCTGAATCGTTAATGCCAATACATGGAGCACCAACCTTCATGGCCATATCCATCACTTTACAAATCTTCTGGGCAAAGGTCTCGGAGAGTGAGCCGCCAAACACGGTAAAATCCTGTGAAAAGACAAATATTGTACGACCATCGATGGTACCCCTTCCGGTAACAACGCCGTCACTCATAAACTTAGTCTTCTCCATCCCGAAATTGGTACAGCGGTGGGTGACAAACATGTCAAACTCTTCAAAGCTCCCTTCATCGAGCAGTAAGTCAATACGTTCGCGTGCGGTTAATTTACCTTTGGTGTGTTGCGCATCAATTCGTTTCGCTCCCCCGCCAAGTTTGGCCTCCGCACGAAGGTCAATCAAATTTTTGATTTTGTCCTGATTGCTCATCGTACTATTAATTATATATTTAACTGTGAACTATTCACTGCAAAGTTCTGTTAGCACCCCCAATGTCGATTTTGGATGTAAAAAGCCAATATTCAATCCTTCGGCACCTTTTCTGGACTGTTTATCAATTAATTGAATTCCCGCTTCACCCGCCTGTTGAAGAGCGCTGTTGACATCATCAACGGCAAAGGCAAGATGGTGAACACCGGGACCTTTCTTCTCGAGAAATTTACCAATTGGCCCTTCCGGATCAGTTGATTCCAGTAGTTCAATTTTAGTCTGGCCAACTTTGAAAAAGGCGGTTTTAACCTTTTGATCAGCAACAACTTCGGTTGCATAGCATTTGGTACCCAATAAGGTTTCATAATAAGGAATAGCAGTTTCAAGACTAACCACTGCGATGCCAATATGCTCAATATGTGAAATATTCATTTTATTTATTTTAGAATTTGTTGAAACACTTTATTTCGAAACCGGGATAAAACGGTAGTGTGGACCAAATCGCTCAAAGGCTGCCTTATCGAGCGCCTCCTGATGATTCGGATGTGAAATTGAAATAAGCAATTTAGCCCTTTCCTGGAGTGTTTTCCCATAGAGGTTAACCGCTCCAAATTCTGTTACCACCCAATGAATATTAGCCCTTGTGGATACGACTCCGGAACCTTCAATGAGTGTCGGACTGATTTTCGACAACCCCTTTTCGGTTACTGAAGGCATTGCAATGATTGGTCTGCCGCGAAATGAGTGACCCGCACCGCGAATAAAATCGATCTGTCCCCCTACTCCCGAATAATGTTTGATCCCGATAGAATCGGCACATACCTGACCGGTCAAATCAATCGCCAGGGCGGAATTAATCGCCGTTACACGGTCCAACTTCCTAATTACCGCAACATTATTGGTATGACCAACATCCATCATGGCTACCAGCGGATTATCGTCAACAAAATCATATAATTCTTTGGACCCCATCAGGAAGGAGGCAACCATTTTGCCTTTATCAATACTTTTCATGCTTCCTGTTACAACCCCTTTTTCAACAAGCGGAAGGATTCCGTCGGCAAACATCTCGGTGTGAACACCCAGATTTTTATGATTTCCAAGCTGTGAAAGAACGGCATTTGGAATTCCGCCAATTCCCATCTGTAAGCAAGCCCCGTCTTCTATCAAACCCGCCACATTTTTACCAATTGCGATGTCCATTTCGGACAATGGTTCAAGTTTATGGGCATACAATGGAGCATCATCTTCAACAAAAATATCGATCTGATCAAGCCGGATCATTGCATCACCCCAGGCACGCGGTACGTTTGGATTTACCAGGGCAATCACCGTATCTGCACATTCAACTGCAGCTAATGTTGCATCTACCGAGGTACCTAAGGAAACATAACCATGTTTGTCCGGTAGGGATACCATTACCAAAGCTATATTCACTTTCAGATACCCTTCACGGATTAATTTTTGAGTCTCGCTCAGGAAAACCGGGATATAATCGGCATAACCAGCCTGAGTCTGTTTGCGCAAATTGGCGCCAACAAAGAATTGCTGGGTGTTGAAGATCCCCTCAAATTCAGGATTGCCATATTCAACAGGACCTTCGATATGAAGATGCTGAATTTTGATATCATAAAGTTCTCCGGCGCGCCCGCGCTCAACCATTGCTTTGATTAACCGGTGCGGGGTAACTGCAACGCTACTTAAATGAACCCGGTCACCAGATTTGATCACCTTAACCGCTTCTTCTGCCGTAACATACCTAACTTGCTTCATATGATAAAATAATTGATTTTAATACGCCGCTAAATTAAATATTAATACCCAGTTGAAAAAGAACTTAAGTGGTTAAAATCCTTTTTTTTCAAAATATCGACCCGGAAATTTGAAATTTTTGATTTTTTAATAATCCTCAGATATTTGTAACGAACTATCTATGAACTTTCTTAAACTTTTGTATGTTTGCTTATTCATAAGGAGTATAAAATATGACTAAATTCGATCTGGCTATCATAGGTAGCGGTCCGGGAGGTTTTGCAGCCACAATGCGAGCTGTTGATTTTGGGAAAAATGTTTGTTTGATTGAAGCAGGGCACATTGGAGGAACGGGAATCATGAATGGTCCGTTAACTTCCAAAACAATGTGGGAACTTTCGGTTGATTATTCCATTGCAGCAGCCGTTGACAGAGGCTACCGGGCTTCCGGATTACAGGTCGATTATAATATGGTCAAAAAGACGGTTCTTTCGGCAGCAAAAACCAAACAGTACCAGATGCTGTCACAAATCGAGTCTTTTTCAGCAAATAATAACAATTCGGGAACCATTACCTACAAAAGGGGATTTGCTAAATTCCTTGACAGGAACACACTTCGGATTGAGGGCGAAAATGGCATAGAAACCATTGAAGCTGAATATATTATTATTGCAACTGGATCAAAACCCCGCGAACTTCCTGAATTGCCAGTCGATCAGAAACAGATTTTTGATTCAGACGGCCTGCTCAATCTTGACCGGTTTCCAGAGAGGATGATGATTCTCGGATCAGGAATCATTGGTTGTGAATTTGCCACCATATTTTCAAATTTCAAACAAACAGAAGTCCATCTGCTGGATAAAGCCCATCGGGTAATCCCTTTTGAAGATGACGATGTAAGCGATTTTGTTTCAAATAATCTCGAGCGAAACGGGGTAATCATTCACCATACAGCCACATTGCGCAATGTCCGTAAAGCGAAGGACCACCTGGAAGTGGTTCTTGATTACGACGACGGCCACAGCCAGGTTGTGGAGGTTGATATTATTCTTGTTTCCATAGGCCGCGATGCAAACACCAAAGGGATGGGGCTGGAGAATGTGGCAATCAAACCCAATGTAAAAGGATTCCTTCATATTAATGAGGAGTGTTCACTAGGGGATTTTAAAGGGTGCAACATCTTCGCAGCGGGGGACGTGACAGGACAGAAAGCACTCTATGGTGTAGCCGAAGAACAGGGGAGATTTATCGTGGAGGCTATTTATGGAAAATCTGCATTACCACTGGACTATTCTTACATGCCAACCCTTATGTTCTTCAAACCTGAATTGGCATCTGTTGGGGCAAATGAGAAGATTTTAAGGGATCAAAAAATTCCCTATAAAGCGATCTACTATTCCAACGAGCTTGTGAACCGTGCAATTGCAATGCGCAGTACCAAAGGTTTTGTAAAAATCATCGTAAGTAATGACGGGACAGAGAAGATTTTGGGAATGCGTGCTGCCGGACCCCAGGCTTCCGCTTTTATCGTCTCTATTGCCTACCTGATTAATTCGGACATCCGTCTTCATGAAGTTCTCCAAAGCATTCATCCTCACCCAAGTATCACGGAAGGGATTCAGGAATGCATCCGAATTTTTTATAACCAGTCCATCTATAAACCGAAGGCCTTCCCATCTCTGATTAAAATCACTGAATGGAAACCTGAATAATTTGAAAATGTGACAATTAGAAAATGGGGTAATGTACTAATGTGCCAATTTGATAATTTGAAGATGAGGTAATTTGATACATAGATGAGGTAATTAGTTGATGTTGCAGGAAGTGAAGAGGGTGCAGACAATATCGTAAATGTTCAGATAAGGAGATTTTATTTAATCTTAACTGGTCCGGAAACGTGCCGTTAGTGTCAAACTCAACTAAACAATTTCCTGATACAGTCAGCCAGTTGCCAGCAGCCAATTGCCAGCCACAATTTTTCTTATCTTTGCCACTATCGATAACCCTTTACTCAGTCAACTAAAACAACCCTCAATGATCCTCTTTTTTAAAGGAAAATCAAATCTGATTGCCGTTGATTCACAAAGCGAATTGTCCCCTACCGATCTCGAAAAATTAGTGTGGCTGTTTGATGAGGCCACATTAATTGCCAGTAATTCTATATCAGGAGTTTACATTGGCCCAAGGAAAGAGATGATTACTCCGTGGAGTACGAACGCCGTTGAAATCACTCAAAATATGGGTATTCGTGGGATTGTCAGGATCGAGGAATTCTTCGCAACCGGGCAGGATCAGCCTCATTTCGACCCAATGCTCCAGGTTGTCTGCCATGGACTCGATCAGCAGATATTTGTGATCAACCATCAGCCTGAACCCATAATATCAATAGACGATATTGCCACTTACAGCAGTCGTGAAGGATTGGCCCTGAGCGAAGATGAGATCACCTACCTGAATGGCGTGGCCGATAAACTGGGCCGTAAATTAACTGACAGTGAGGTATTTGGATTTTCACAGGTCAATTCGGAACATTGCCGCCACAAAATATTTAACGGAAACTTCATAATTGACGGAGTTGAAAAAGAGTCTACACTTTTCCAGCTAATCAAGAAAACAACCCAGGCCAATCCGAATACCATACTCTCGGCCTATAAAGATAACTGTTCGTTCAGTCAGGGTCCTGATTCAGAGCAGTTTGCTCCTGTTACCCAGGATAAACCCGATTTCTTCCAGGTAACTGATATTCAAACCGTTCTTTCGCTAAAAGCTGAGACGCACAACTTTCCGACCACCGTTGAGCCTTTTAATGGTGCAGCTACCGGGACAGGAGGCGAAATACGCGACCGCATGGCAGGAGGCAAGGGAAGTTTCCCTATTGCAGGAACAGCAGTCTATATGACCTCATACTCAAGAAATGACGAGGAGGGCCGTTCTTGGGAACAGGCAACTGAGCCCAGACCATGGTTATACCAGGCTCCGGAGGATATCTTAATCAAAGCATCAAACGGGGCATCTGATTTTGGAAATAAATTTGGTCAGCCGATCATCAATGGCTCAGTTCTTACCTTTGAACATTTTGAAAATAACAAGAAATTTGGTTACGACAAAGTGATTATGCAGGCCGGCGGTATTGGCTATGCCAGACAGGAAGATTGTCTGAAAAGTGTCCCCGGGATCGGAGATAAGGTCGTCTTACTTGGAGGTGATAATTACCGCATCGGAATGGGTGGCGGAGCTGTTTCATCAGTGGATACGGGTGAGTTTGAGAACCATATCGAATTAAATGCTGTTCAGAGGGCAAACCCTGAAATGCAGAAAAGAGCCTACAACACGATACGGGCATTGGCTGAATCGGGAAATAATCCGATTATTTCGATCCATGATCACGGCGCAGGAGGACATCTGAATTGCCTCTCTGAATTAGTGGAAGAGACTGGTGGAGAGATCTATATCGACCAATTACCCGTCGGGGACCCTACCCTTTCGGCTAAAGAGATCGTTGGAAACGAGTCACAGGAACGAATGGGATTTGTTACCGAAGGCAAGAATATTGACCTGATCACCAGGATTGCAGAACGCGAACGTTCTCCAATTTATGTAATCGGGGAAACAACGGGAAATCATAAATTTACTTTCCAAAACCGGAAAACAGGGGAAAAACCAATCAACTGGGAATTGGCCTATATGTTTGGTAAACCACCAAAAACAGTTTTGGAAGACGAATCCAAAGTAGCGTCTTTTTCGGAAGTAAAATACGATAAATCTCTAGTAAACAAATACTTAGAACATATTTTACAACTCGAGTCTGTTGGTTGCAAAGACTGGCTTACCAATAAGGTTGACCGGTCCGTAACGGGCAAAATCGCCAAGCAGCAGTGTGCCGGGAAATTACAACTGCCATTGAATAACCTTGGAGTTGTAGCGATTGACTATCAGGGGAAGAAAGGGATTGCCACTTCGCTGGGTCATGCACCTGTTGCAGGCCTTATCGATGCAGCCAATGGGTCTATCCTTTCGATTGCAGAATCGCTGACCAATATTATCTGGGCTCCGCTGACCCACCACATTAAAGGGGTCTCATTGTCAGCCAACTGGATGTGGCCTGCCAAAAATCAGGGCGAAAATTTCCGTCTTTATTCTGGTGTGGAAGCTGCATCCGAATTTGCCTGTGCCCTTGGTATCAACATTCCTACCGGTAAAGACTCACTTTCGATGACTCAGAAATATAAAAACGACGTCGTTTACGCTCCGGGAACTGTCATAATTTCAGCTTCAGGAGAGGTTTCAGACATCAGGAAGGTGGTTGAACCGGTGCTGGTATCAGATTCTTCAAAACCAATTTATTACCTTGATTTTTCAAACGCACCCAGATCCCTCGGAGGCAGTTCTCTTGCTCAAACGTTAAGTCAGTTGGGAGAAAATACGCCCACGGTTTCGGATGCTGCTTATTTTATTAAAACTTTTAATACCATCCAGCAATTAATAGAAGATCAGTTAATTATATCAGGACATGACATTTCTTCGGGTGGAATCATCACAACTCTTTTGGAGATGTGTTTTGCCCAAAACGAGGGTGGTATTGAGGTCGATCTTACCAGATTAAATGAAAACGATTCCGTAAAGTTACTGTTCAGTGAAAACCCGGGTATCGTCGTTCAACCTAAAAACGCTGTAGAATTTGAAAAGAGACTCACTTCCTGTGGTATTTTCTTCGTTAAGATCGGCATACCGACAAATGGTCGTGAGATTACCTTAATAAATGGTACCGATAATTTCCTCTTCGATATTGACACACTTCGCGATAAGTGGTTTAAACCATCTTATCTGCTTGACCGTCGTCAAACAGGAGATAAACTGGCTCTGGAGCGCTTTAATAATTACAAAAAGAACGTACTTAAATTCAATTTTGGCTCATTTTCAGGTCTATTTAAGGAGTTGGGGATAGATCCAATGCGACGTAGCCCTTCTGGTATCAAAGCCGCTATTATCCGAGAAAAGGGTAGCAACGGTGACCGGGAAATGGCATGGAGCATGCATCTGGCAGGATTTGATGTAAAAGATGTCCACATGACCGACCTCATCAGCGGAAGAGAGACCCTGGAGGAGCTAAACCTGATCGTTTTTGTCGGAGGCTTCTCAAATTCAGATGTACTCGGATCTGCCAAAGGTTGGGCCGGTGCCTTCAGATGCAACGAAAAAGCAAAAACGGCACTCGAAAACTTCTATAAGCGGGCGGATACACTCAGCCTTGGCATTTGTAACGGATGCCAGCTTATGGTTGAACTGGACCTGATCAATCCTGGTCATACTGAGAGTGTTAAAATGGCACATAACGATTCTCATAAATTTGAATCATGCTTCGTCAGTGTTGATGTTCTGGACAATAATTCAGTCATGTTTGGGTCCCTCACAGGCAAAACCCTTGGAACCTGGGTTGCACACGGCGAAGGGAAATTTGTGATGCCATTTGCTGAGGAGAAATACCGTATTCCCGCTAAATTCTCCTTTAGTAACTATCCCGGAAATCCAAATGGTTCGGATTATGATACAGCTGCGATTTGCTCGGAGGATGGTCGGCACCTGGCAATGATGCCACATATTGAAAGGGCGATTTACCCCTGGCAGTGGGCAAATTATCCTGCTGAGAGAAAAGAGGATCAGGTTACTCCCTGGATTGAGGCATTTTTAAATGCACTGAACTGGATTAAAAAAAATAGGGGCTGACCCATAATTACCCGATTCTAAACATGGATCGGGTAATTATTTTCTATTACTCTTCCAAATCCTCCACAATATAGTCCTCCCAGAAATTCAAAACTGCCGGACCAGAAAATAATTCATTGTTGTCCAATAATTTAGCTGCAGGCAAACAACCCTTTTCAGCCGAAATTTCAAGATAATTCCGGGCAATAGACTGATCCTTTACCTGGCATTCTCCCGATAAAATCAATAATGCAAGCAAATAGGCCGCTGTTTTATCCGGATCACCCCGGACAAGTGATTCAAGTAATCCAAACGCTTTTTGATATTCGACCTCACCGTTCTCTCCTCTTTTTAAGAAAGTTGCCTGGTTTAAAACAGCCGTTTTTATCCCCGCTGCTACCCCTTTTTCAAACCACTCCCAGGCAGTGGCTGGATTCCTGTCCGAAAACCTCCTGGAAACCAACAAGATGCCTAACAGGTTGTACGCAAGAGTATAACCATTTTCAGCAGCGACATGCAGATTTTGAAATGCTTTTGCGAAGTCCTGAAAACCGGTTGTTGTAAAAAGAATCCTTCCCAGCTCATACCTTGCCTCATTATCCCCGGCCTCAGCAGCTTTTTCAAGACTTAGAATTGCTTTATCAATATTTTTCTGAACTCCGTCTCCGTTTAAATACATCTCGCCCAGATTCTTCCAGGCGTCTGTAAATCCGTTTTCCGCCGCCTTTGAATAATAGTTGAATGCCTCATTTGTATCCTTCTCTGTCCCTTCTCCGAAATAATACATACCGGCCAGATTGTATTGGGCTTGTGCATACCCGGCATCGGAAGCTTTTTTAAAACATTGGAAAGCTTTTTCAAAATCCTTCTCCCCGGCATCTCCAAAATAGTTCAAAACGCCAAGGTTGTATGTCCCCAGATAGAATCCGGCAGCATCAGCCTTAGCATACCATTTTAGGGCCTTTGCAGGATTGACATCAGTTCCTTTTCCCTGGTGGTAAGCATTACCGAGATTGTTCATCGCTTCGGCAACTCCGAGTCCGGCTGCAATTTCATATTGTTCTACAGCCTTTTGCATATTCTGACTGATCCCATTCCCAGATTCGTACATAACCCCAAGGTTGAACACCGCTTTGGGATAACCAGCATCAGCAGCTTTTTTATACCATTTGAATGCTTCATCTGTATTCAAAGGCTTTGTGATCCCATTTTCATAATAGACACCAACCCGAAACATAGCACCTGGGACACCCAATTCTGCCGCCTTTAAAAACCATTCAAACGCCCTTTCCTTTTCAGACCAGTAGCTAAGGCTTTTTTCATGGATAATGCCGATCAGATAAGCAGCCCGCGGATGACCTGCCACTGCGGCACGATTAAAATAATCGGCTGCCGTTTGATTGTCTTTACTCGTGATCTCCCCGGCAAGCAAAAGGCTCGCATATTTAAACTGGGCTTCGATTATCCCTTTATCAGCTGCTTTTTTATAAAATTCAACCGATATTTTGTGATTTGACTCAACCTCCTCTCCAATTTCATATTTTTGTGCCAATCGGTACATTGCCTCAGGATTTCCATTTGCCGCGGCTTTTTTTAACCAGTCGATTCCCTCTTCGTCCGATTTTTTCAGATAAAATCCGGAAAGGGCATCCTGGGCATCAGCACTCCCCTTATCCGCTGCCCGGTGGTACCAATCGTACGCTTCAGGATCGTTCAGCTCATCCAGAAGGCGTCCCATCAGAAAAATCGCTTCGACATAGTCTGCCTGCGCGGCCTGCTGAAGATTTTCTTTGGCCTTCGCATAATCCCTTGAAGTTCCCTGACCTTTTAAGTACATCTTTCCCAAAATAAGAGACACTTCATCGGAAAGATTTCCTTTAATTTTTGAAATCCATTCAAATGCCTCATCCGCATTCTTTTCGGTTCCTTTCCCTTCATACAGGAACAGACCCGCCTTTTCATAAGCAGGAACATAGCCCCCCTTTGCTGACTTAAAGTACCATTCAAAAGCTTTTGTGGGTTTAACCGGAACGGTGAGCCCCTGTTCAAAGATCTCTCCCACTTTGAACATTGCGGGTGCATAGCCCCCCTTAGCTGAATCGTACCAATTATCAACGGCCTCGTCCATATCTTTATATCCGCCATCTCCTGTGGACAATAGCCGGCCGATGTTGTATTTGGCAATGATATCACCACGTTGTGCACCCCGTTCATACCACTCAAATGCTTTATTCAGATCAACAGGAAGTCCCTCCCCACTCTCCCGCATTTCACCAATATAATTGCAAGACTCAATTCCATTTTCCCGGGCAGATTCCAAAAACCATTTTACAGACTCTTCATGGGATAGCGGCCGATTTTCCCCCTGGTAATACAATCTTCCAATGGCCAGAGCTGCTCCGGAGAAGCCATTCTCCATAAGTATTTCAAAAGATGTAATTATCTGATTAGTATCTGCTTCGTGCTCAATTAAATCAAGCATAACCATAGCTGGCTTAAAACCATTCTTTAGAGCTGAAGCCATCCGCTTAATCCCTTTTTCTCTTTTCCCTTTTTTAAGATATTCTAACCCCTTACGGAAGACCCTTGGGGCCGATTCAATTATTTGACTCATCATACGTTATTCAAAATAGGGTATAAAATTAGCTTTAATGAGCTATTTTTAGACATACAATCTGTAAAATTATTGAACAATTGTTGTTTCATAATCGGAAATTGGAAGACTTCCTAAAGAAAAAGTTTAAAATAAACTATTTTTACCCTAAAATTTCGAACCATGGAGCCCATTGATATCATTGCAAAATATTATAAACCAAGATCGAAGGCATATCAGATTTTAGTAAGCCATAGTAATCTGGTTACTGAAAAAGCGCTGAAAATTGCTCATGGACACAAAGAATTAATTCCCGATCTGACATTTATCGAAGAGGCAGCGATGCTGCATGACATTGGCATATTTAAGACAAATGCTCCCAATCTGTACTGTTTTGGCGAATATCCCTACCTCTGTCATGGATATCTGGGATACGAATTATTGACATCTGAAGGTTACCCGGACCACGGACTGGTTTGCGAACGGCATACAGGTGTTGGCATAACCATGGAGGAGATTATTAAAGAAAAACTTCCACTACCACTTCGTGATTTTATTCCGGTTTCCGTTGAAGAACAGATCATTTGTTTTGCGGATAAATTCTTTTCAAAAAGCGGGGATATTCTTCATGAAAAATCGGTCGACGAAGCCAGAAAATCGATCAAAAAATTCGGGGAGAAAAATACAGCCCGTTTTGATCAATGGTGTGAAATATTTTTATGATTTCACTAATACTCACTAAAAATCAGCTTTTTTAACCTTTTAATAAGTAACATTATCCTGATAACTCTTTTGTTTGGTCAGCTTCAGATCCTTTAATAAGGAGGAGGTAGCTCTTATTGTAAAAGTATAACTCTGACGATACCCAAAAGGGATCAGATTCAAAGACATCTGCATGCAATGTAAATCCCTGAAGATGTTGAATTGGGTAAAAGTCATCTGAAGTTTCTGAACATCAATGCCTGATGAAAATCCGACTTTCCATTGCTTGGTCATACTGACATTCCCATTGAAATCAATAGTCTGAGTAATTGTTGATTTTAGGGCCGGATCCGGTTTGTTATACCTTAAACTATAATTGACAGAAAGATCCCAAGGGATACTAAAATCTGCGTATTCGGGGACGTTTCCTATCTTTTGCCTCAATTTTAGCTGAGCCAGTTCATCCTTTTGTTCCTGGGTCATTTTTTCTTCAGCTTTATCTTTTTCCTTTTGCTGCTTCGACTTGAATGAAAGTCCAAATGAAATATTTGAGCTTGTTAATCTGGCCAGCTTCCCATATTTGGAAAGTTCGAACTGATTGATGAGATGGCCATTCTGCATCGCATAAGGATCAAGGATTGCCCCAAAATTAAGGTCGACTCCTGCAACTTTTGTTCGGGCTGCAATATTGATGTTTGAAAGATTCAGTGAATCGGCAGCTAAATTGTAAGATCCGCTGACCGATAATTGATCAAGGAGCTTGACTTTGGTGAAAGCTTCCTTTGAAGTAGTATCTTTCTTCGAATTAAGCTTTTTCATCTCAAGCGTGTTATTAATATTAAACCCGATTGAGCCCGATTTGCCACTTGGTGCAGTTCCGTAAACACCACTTTGATGAATTGGATACCGAAGACTCACTGGCCTTCCGTTTGAATCAAAATACTCAATGTTTTGATATAATCCATAAATGGAATTACTAAAATCGGGTGTCATACTGAAACTAATATTGGGTGTCATCACATGTCTTATCCCGACAATATTCGATTTTGGATTTAAGGGCGAATAATTCCCATAAATCTTAGTGGAAAGACCTACACTTCCCGAATAATCAAAGTCACGTGAAATTCCATATAGAGTATCTGAAACAGCAACCTGTTTAGTTGTCGGATTATATTTCTCCCGTACCTGTTGAGTATACCAGCGTTCATTGTAATTAAACGAAGGACTAACTGTTATATATTTTAATAATTTAAAAGAAGTACTTATTGGAATTGAGTGCTTTACGCCATTTTTCCAATCTTTAAGAAGTGATGAACTCATCAACTTACTCTCTTTTGTATTGATCGTATTTTGCAAGTCCATCGTGTAGCTTATGCCGATTTTTTCATACCATTTCTCTTTCCCGGAACTAATCTTTGATTTAAAAGGATAAATTCTCGACATGGTAAGCGTTACCTGAGGAAGAGTCAGGCTAATTGTCGAATCAAGACTATTCTGGGAATGGCGCATATTTCCTGAAAGTGAAAACGGAGAATTCTCCCATCGCTTTGAATAAGAAATACTTGATTGCTTGGTATTGGTCAGGTAATTTTCAGTGGATAATGAATTGTTTTGATCAAAAGAGGTGGTAGAGAAATTTACACTTGCACTAAAAGTCTGGCTTGGATTGGCTTTGGTATCCATGGTGTGACTCCATACAATGGCAAAATCGTTTTGAACCTGATAATCGGGCAATCCTTTATCCCCATAGATATTATTATTAAACTGAAGATTAAATGACCCGTTATATTTATACCGGACTTTGTAATTTGAGTTAAGACTTATCCCACTTGATCCTTTTGAGTATAGATCACCCTTCACAGTTGCGTCAAAATAGTCGCTTGCAGCAAAATAATATCCTATATCTTTAAGGAAAAAACCCCGGTTTACCTCCTCTCCATAGGAAGGCATAATAAATCCGGAAGAGTATTTCGGTGAATTTGGGAAAAATCCAAATGGAATAAAAACAAAATAAAGCGGAAGATCTTCAACCACCAGGTAAGCTGGCCCGGTTACAATCTTCTTGTTAGATAGCACCTTGGCTTTGGTCATTTCCAGCCAGAAATGCGGATGTTCAGCATCACAGGTCGTATACTTTCCATTCCGAAGACAGTAGGTCGAATCATTCATTAATTTGGTTCTGCCGCTGTGTACAAATCCCCCCTGTTGTTCGGTAACCACCCCTTTTACAATTCCTTTCTTGGTTTTAAAATTATACCGAACCTCATCTGCTTCGAACTTCTGATCCCCTTGTTTAAAAATTGGTTTTCCGGCAATTGCCCCGGTTGAATCAGGTTTACCAATAGCATAAACGGTGTTACTGTCTCTGTTGAGCTCTATATAATCCGCATTAAGTTCAATATCTTTGTATTTTACCTGGGCATTTTTATACATGATAACCTTATTGCCTGCACTCGTCTGTGAAAGAGTAACATAACCATCGGCAACATAATCAACTTCAGCATCAAACCCGGCTGTATCCTCAGACTTCAATTTATCAGCAGCAATGGAGTCTTTTTTGGCTGCATGAATGGTATCAGTCACTGCAGAAACGGACTTTTTTTGCCGGACCCGTTTCTGAATATTCTGATTTTCAATGGCATTGGATCCATTATTATCGAGCATCCGCCCAAAAATAATTCCATGTGCCACAAAGAGGATTGCTCCAAAAATAGATAAGAATCGCAATTTGCTCAAAACTTTTCCAAATCAAGTTAAATGAAATCTTAATGCAATAAATTGCACAGGGCAAAAGTAAAAAAACCAACTAGAGATTCTTGCAACCGGAAAAAATAATTTAATCTTGTATTTTTGTATTTTAAATCAGGTAATGCCTAAACTCAGAATGAACTATAAAAGCAATAAAAAAGGTTATTATTTAAAGCTGAGATCCAGGCTTTTTTTAACATTGATTATTTGCTTAATTATCAATCCATTATTGGGTAAAGTCAGGGAAAAAAAAGGTCTCGAAACAGTGGTAATTGATGCCGGACATGGTGGTAAAGATCCGGGAACAATGGTGGGTAACTTTCGTGAAAAAGATATTGCCCTCGCAATTGCACTGCGACTAGGTGATCAAATAAAAGAAAAATTGCCTGGGGTCAGAGTGATTTACACGCGCAGTAAAGATATATTCATCCCTCTTTTTGAACGATCGGTCATTGCCAATAAGAATAATGCGGATCTTTTCATCTCAATTCATGTCAATTTTTGCGCTAATCCGTCTATCAAAGGGACTGAAACTTATGTTTTAGGGTTACACCGAACAGAAGATAACCTGAATGTGGCAAAAAAAGAGAATAGCGCAATCTTACTCGAAAAGGATTATACCACCCGATATGAAGGATTTAATCCCAATCTATCTGAATCCTATATCATGTTTGAATTAATCCAGGATGCGAATATCGATCAAAGTGTCGAATTTGCCGGTATTCTGCAGGATTCTTTCCGTGAAAATGCCCAAAGGAAAAATCGGGACGTGAGACAGGCGGGTTTTCTGGTCCTTCGTGAAACCGCTATGCCGGCAGTCCTGATTGAAACAGGGTATCTGAGCAACTCATCCGAAGCAAACTATCTGATGAGTGATTTGGGCAGGAAAACACTGGCATTGACTATTTTTAACTCGTTTAAGTTATATAAGTCGAAATTTGAATCCCGTCTGAATCACACCTTTGCTGATTTGAAAAAAGAGCACAATGAAGAGAGCCTTCCGGCCGAATCTCTAAAATTACCTTCGGAAAAGGGTAACGATATCAGTAAAATCCAACCTAAAATTAAAGAGCTAAAAATAAATCAAGCCAAAAATAAACCATCAGCGAAGGGAACTGACCAAATTACGTTTTTCGTTCAGATTTTAGCTTACCCGAAAAAGGTGCCGCAAAATTCGAAGTTATTTAAGGGAATAGAGCCTATTACCGAAAAAAAAATAGGTGGCATGATTAAATATTATTGTCTGGAAACCAAGTCATTTACTGAGGCAAAACGTAATCAGGCAACAATCAGATTGAAAATACCTGATGCTTTTATTGTTGCCTTCAAAAAAGGGCAACCAATACCCTTGAAAGAGGCAATTAATCCAAAGTAAGTTGAAGTACTCTTTTATATAACCATAATCATACGTACTTTCGCAAATAATTTGATATAATCTGGAAATGAAGCTTAAAAAAACATCGAAAATAGGAATCCTGGTTGTTCTCTGTCTGACACTCCTGATCTGGGGAATTAATTTCCTTAAAGGACGAGATATTTTTAGAACTGAAAAAGTCTTTTATGCGCGTTATAAAAATGTAGGAGGGCTTACTGCTACTACATTAGTTACTTTAAATGGCCTAAAAATCGGATACGTCAGGGAAATCTATTTTGCGGAGGACTTATCCGGAGATCTGATTGTAAAGGTCGCACTACACAATAATTTTCCGCTTCCGGTCGGTACTTCCGCTCAAATTTCAAGCAGCGATCTTCTTGGATCTAAAGTAGTTAAACTTAACTTAGGAAAATCTTCAAAGCTGTTGCAACCTAATGATACCCTTGCTTCGCAAATGGATGCGGATATTATGCAACAGGTAAATGAGCAAATCGCACCTATTAAAGCAAAGGCTGAAAGATTGATTGAAAATCTGGATTCCATCGTTTCAACCGCTTCAAAGATTCTGAATAGTGATTCGCAGCATAATATCACTGAAAGTATCCGGCAGCTCCATAATACAATGACTAATATTGAAAGTATTACAGGGAATTTAAATGAGGTCATCTCAGGTCAGAAAAGGAGTCTTTCGGCTTCCATGTCAAATATAAACGAAATCACCGGAAATTTGAAAAATAATTCCGGTAATATCGGGAAGATCATGACCAATTTCGCTCTCTTTAGTGATTCACTGAAAAAGCTTGAGATTAATAAAACAGTTGGAAACATTAATAATACCGTAGCCGATTTAAACAAGCTACTCAGTAAAATTGATACTGCAAACGGTACAATTGGATTACTGATAAAAGATCCGGGATTGTATCAAAATTTAATCAATTCAACCGAGAACCTTAATCGGTTATTAGTTGATTTCCGCATTAATCCGAAGAGATACGTTCATTTCGCAGCAATTGACATTGGAAGGAAAATCAATACTAATCCTCCAGAAGATGTACAATTACCTGATTACATTACATTTAAAGTCCAGTTATTATCCTCACGCACCCCAGTCAGCCTCTCTTCTCCAGTTTTTAAAGGGATTGACGAGGTTTTTGAAACTAAATCAGGCAACCATTATTATTATTCTACCGCTGAAGATTCTTCCTACTCTAAAGTTAGAATCATTCTAGATAAGGTGCAAGGTGCTTTTCCTGAGGCCCTTTTAAAGTGCTATAAAAAAGGAAAAGAAATAAGTTTGAAAAAAGCGTTAAAATTGAACAAAAATTAGTTTTTTCCGTTTGTTTTTTAATTACTTTTAACCGTATCGAAAGCAGCATTTTTCGCTTTTTGATTTCCAGATTGAAGCAATCAATTCAAAAAAATTTGTCTGAATTTGTTTTCTGCAAAATACATTGAATCAATTGCTTGCAAGTAATTGCAATGTATATACTTGATAATCAATCAAATAAATATTTTAAAAAAATATTTATTTGCAATAATCTGAAAATTAAAAGTATGGAAATATGCAAGATTTTAAGTGATTTTTTTTCTGCAAAATTTGTTAAAGCTTTGCAAAATGAAATTTAAATCGAAATAAAAAAATAATAGAACCTAAGACCTAAATGAACAGAGATCATCAAAATATCTGGGAGAATTGTTTAAGAATTATAAAAGACAATGTACCTTTTATAAGCTACAGAACTTGGTTTGAACCGATTGTTCCAATTAAACTGGATAACGATATTCTTACTATTCAGGTACCAAGTCCGTTTTTTTACGAATATCTGGAAGAACAGTATATTGACATTCTCAGAAAAACGTTGCGTAAAGAACTTGGTGCAGGTGCCAAGCTTGAATATAGCGTTGTGGTTGATAATAACCTCAATGCCAATAATAAACCTTATACTGTTAAGCTTCCTACGAATCAGAATAACAACCTGAAGAACAGGCCGGTTACTACTTCTACTTTTCATGACGAAAATACAATTAAGAATCCTTTTGTAATACCTGGTATTCAAAAATTAAATATTGATCCCCAACTTAAACAAGATAACACATTTGATAATTTCGTCGAGGGCGAGTGTAACCGCCTGGCCCGAAGTGCAAGTTATGCCGTTGCACAAAAGCCTGGAGGAACAGCTTTCAACCCTTTGATGCTTTACGGAAATAACGGTTTGGGGAAAACTCACCTGGCCCAGGCGATTGGAATTGAGGTTAAAGAGCGATTCCCTGAAAAAATTGTATTGTATGTAAATGCCAATAAGTTCCAAACCCAATTTTCCGAAGCAACCCTTAATAACAATAGAAATGATTTTCTTCATTTCTATCAAATGATTGATGTCCTGATTATTGATGATGTGCAGGAATTTGCCGGAAAGGTTAAAACACAGGAAACCTTTTTCCATATTTTTAATCACCTCCATCAAACTGGCAAGCAGCTTATTCTGACCTCCGACAAGCCTCCAATCGAATTAAACGGACTTGAGCAACGATTGTTGTCCAGATTCAAATGGGGATTAACGGCAGATCTGCAGATTCCGGATTTCGAGACAAGAATGAATATTCTGCGTAAGAAAATCTATAAAGACGGAATTGAAATCCCTGAAGAAGTACTTGAATATATTGCCTCACACATCAATAGTAATGTCAGGGAGCTTGAAGGTGGATTAATTTCATTACTTGCTCAGGCTACACTGAATAAAAAAGAAATCAACGTTGAACTTGCTATTAAAATGATTAACAAGCTGGTGAAATGTTCAGTCAAAGAAATTACAATAGATTATATCACCAAAACAGTTTGTGATTATTTCAATCTTCCAGTTGATTCTCTTGGAATTAAGACCCGTAAAAGAGAAACAGTTCAGGCCCGGCAAATAGCAATGTATTTCTCTAAAAGCATGACCAAATCATCCTTGGCAACGATTGGTTCCCAAATTGGAGGAAAGGATCATGCAACAGTACTTCATGCCTGTCGAACTGTAGCCAATTTAAAGGATACCGATAAAAACTTTAAGGTGTTTCTGGACGAAATAGAAAACAGATTAAAATATTAGATTCAGTAATTCAAAGCAGGCCTCAAGGGTCTGCTTTTTTTTGCTTCATTTCTTGACCTTTTTACTGCTGAGAATTCGGGAAAGACGATATAGATCAGATGGAATATACAGATACCTATAAAACTTTACAGGCACCTTCAGAAGGGCTCTACAAGGAGAAAGGGAGCAAATTCCTGGCGTATGCTTTTCCGGTATCAACTGAACAACAGATTAAAGAGATCATTACTCAATTAAAAAAGGAACATCATAGTGCCCGGCATCACTGTTTTGCCTGGCGGTTGGGAGCAGAAAATCAGTCATTTCGGATAAACGATGATGGTGAACCTTCCGGAACAGCCGGACGACCAATTCTGGGACAAATCCAGAAACAGGAATTAACTGATATCTTGGTAGTTGTAGTACGGTACTTCGGCGGAGTTCTTTTAGGAACCAGCGGATTAACCAATGCCTATAAGTTAGCAGCTAATGAGGTCCTTAAGAATGCTTCAATCATAGCAAAGATTATCAAATACCCGGTGGAGATTAATTTCGACTATCTGGCGACGAATGAACTGATGCAGGTTCTGAAAGAGTTCGGCATTGAAATAACAGAGAGTCATTTTGATCTTAAATGCAGAGTAAAGATAATGGTCAGAAAAGAATTGACAGCTATTGTTTTAGAGAAACTAAATAAAACAGAGAATCTTAATGCTGTAATTATTTTGGATAAGTAATATAAAGATCATATTAAGCAATCCTTGTATTTTGTATTTTTGTGTTGACCTCAAAATCATCACAAATAATTTAATCTAAATTATGCACATGAAAGTCAAAAGCCTAATTTCCATCACAGACTTTACCAAAGAAGAGTATCTAAAAATAATGCGATTGGCTGAAGATTTTGAGGCAAATCCAAACCAAAAGCTTTTACAGGGCAAAGTAATTGCAACACTCTTCTTTGAACCTTCCACCCGAACAAGGCTAAGTTTTGAAACTGCCATTAACCGGCTGGGGGGTAAGATAATCGGATTCTCCGATTCATCTTCATCAAGTGTTTCCAAAGGGGAGACTTTACACGACACGATCAGGATGGTCAGTAATTATGCAGATATGATTATCATGCGACATCCAATGGAGGGGAGCGCACGGTATGCATCTGAAGTGTCTAGTGTACCTGTCATCAATGCTGGTGATGGAGCGAACCAGCATCCATCCCAAACCTTGCTCGATATGTATTCAATCATTAAAACTCAGGGAAGTCTTGATAATGTAAATTTGTTTTTAGTCGGGGATTTAAAATATGGCCGTACGGTTCACAGTCTCCTGATGGCTATGTTGCAATTTGAAAACCCGATCTTCAATTTTATTGCCCCACCTGAACTAGCCATGCCGAATGAATATAAAATTCACCTTGCCTCAAAAGGTATCCGTTATTTCGAACATACCGAATTTACCGATATCATTAATGCCGCCGATATCATTTATATGACTCGTGTACAGAAGGAACGATTTATTGATCCGGTAGAATATGAAAAGGTCAAGAATATTTATATTCTTAAAAATGAAATGCTTAAAAATACAAAAGAGAATATGCGGATTCTCCATCCCTTACCAAGGATTAACGAGATACACACCGATGTTGACAGTAATCCTAAAGCGTATTATTTTACTCAGGCCAAAAACGGAGTATTTGCCCGAATGGCAATTATTGCTCATTTATTAAACCTTAAATAATTATATATCTTTTGGTTATGGAAAAACATCTCAAAGTAAGTGCGATCAAGGATGGCACTGTCATTGACCACATCCCGACAAAATCTCTTTTTAAGGTTATAAAAATCCTCCGGCTGGACGAGTGTATTCAAATGGTCACTTTTGGTAATAATCTGGATAGCAAGGCAATGGGAACAAAGGCAATTATAAAAATTGCCAACAGATTCTTTGCTGACGAAGAGGTAAATAAAATCGCTCTGGTTGCTCCCCATGCCAAATTAAACACGATCCGTGATTACAAGGTAATTGAAAAACGGGTTGTTGAAACTCCAAAAGAGATCATAGGAATCATCAATTGTTTCAATCCAAAATGCATCACTAATGCTGAAAATATAACCACCCGTTTTGAAGTTCTATCCGACAAGCCAATTGCCATGAAATGCTTCTATTGTGAAAAAATTACTAACGAAAACGAAATGGTTTTTTGTTGATTTAAACTAATAAATGTAAAAATCTAAGTATGATTGGATGACAGATATATATGAAAAACTTCTTGATGAGATTGAAATACTCTCAACCTCGGGAAGAGATCTGAGTGAAATTTTGTCCGATGTTTGTACACTGCTCAAAATCAATGTATTCCACTATGACTGGGTCGGATTTTATATTCTTGATCAGCAAAATTCAGTTTTAGTCTTGGGCCCCTATTGTGGAAAGCCAACTGAGCACACTATCATTCCTGTCGGGAAGGGAGTTTGTGGCCAGGTGGCGCAAAATCTGAAACTAAAAATCGTTCAGGATGTTAGTCAGGAAAGTAATTACATCGCATGCAGCCTAGACGTTCAAAGTGAGATTGTAGTTCCCGTAATTATTAATGGTCAATTTGTGGCCGAAATTGATATTGACTCCCACTCCCCTGCCCCATTTTCCATCATTGATGAGAACTTCCTTTCCGCAGTTTGCGATCTGCTCTCACCATTATTCTGATGAATCCTTACCTGATTCGATCAATAGACCTTATTAGTAAATCATCCTTTTTTATTGCCCTGATTGCCAAATAAATAAACACAATAGCAAAAACCGGCATTAAAAAATAAGCGGTAAGTGAAAAGTGTCCAGACAACCGCTGTGCCCCTAACCATATTTCCAAAAAGAGAACACCTTCCAAACAAAGGGTTAAAAATAAAGTGACTAGTGACAATTTTAATTGCAGTTTCCTTTTTTTAAATAAGAAGATGGTCACAAAAAGCAGAATAGGGGTGATGGACCAAAGTATCAGCAAAAGCCAATTATGCAAAATAAGTTGTGACTGATGAGACCCGTCAAGATAAATACCTTGTATACCGGCACTAAATATCTCTTTGGATGAGGAAATTTCAGCAAACCGGAACAAGAAAAGGGTCCCTATCAAAATGTCTGCAATAAGAAGATAAACCGATTGAATTCTTTGAATCATAATTTGTAATTTTAGTGCAAAAATATCAAAAACTATTAAGTTTAACCTTATTTTGCGAATATCTGGATTTTTCAATAGCTTTGAATGAAACTAGAAAATAGTTGACAGAAATGAAAAATAAAATTGCTTCTTCCGAATTACTGCTTAATACTGACGGATCAATCTTTCATCTGCACCTTAAACCGGAACAGATTGCCCGAGATATTATCCTGGTCGGTGATCCGGAAAGGGTTGATATGATTACTGAATACTTTAGTCATATCGAATTCAGAATTCAAAACAGAGAATTTGTCTCAGTGACAGGTAGATATAAAGAGAATAGGATTTCTGTTATCTCGACAGGAATCGGGACTGACAACATCGATATTGTGATTAATGAATTGGATGCTTTAGCCAATATCGATCTTGAAACCCGGGAAATCAACCCGACCATTACAAGTTTGAATTTTATCAGAATAGGTACCTCCGGAGCATTACAATCAGATATTCCTGTGGATAGCTTCTTAGCCTCCCAAAAGGCCATTGGATTCGACGGATTGCTCAACTTTTATGCACGTCGCGAGGAAATTGCAGAACAGAGATTTGAAAAAGCCTTTAAAATTTTTACTGATTGGAACCCTCTTTTAGCTTCACCATATGTTGTTGACTGTAATACAGATCTCTATAACCGGTTAGTTGATGACGAGTTTTTGGGCGGTATTACCATAACTACTCCCGGCTTTTATGGTCCTCAGGGTAGAGAATTACGCCTGAAAATTGTAGATCAGACGATGAACAGTAAAATTGAATCCTTTCGTTACAATCAAATGAGGATTACTAATTACGATATGGAGTGTTCTGCAATTTATGGACTCAGTAAATTACTTGGACATCAGGCAGTTGCAGTTTATATTATTATTGACAATCGAATAAACTTAAGTGCAAGTATCGATTATAAACCATTGATGAAGTGTCTTGTAAATAAAATTCTGGAAAAGTTGACTCAATAGCATGGAAAATAACGTTAGTATAGATACGCTGCTTGCTTTAATTGATGATCATGATGAAGAGGTTTACTTCGCAGTAAGGGATAAATTAATTGAATCCGGTCCGGCAATCTTGCCGGTATTGGAATATGCTCTTAGTTCGTCAATCAGTTTGCTGCAACATGATCGACTTGAGCAGATTATAAATCAGCTTAAATTATCAAAATTGGTCGAAAAAGTGGATCTCTGGGCTAATTCTGAAGATAAGAGATTACTGGATGGCTGGATATTGCTTAGCATGGTGCATCATCCGGCTATTATCTCAGAAAAGATTGAACTGCTTGTTGACAAAATAACGCATGATATCGGGATAGAATTGAATGACACATTGACTTCACTTGAGAAAGTATCAACTTTCAATCACTATTTCTTCGATATTTACCATTTTGAATTAAATACTGCGGATATATCTGCTCCTGAAAACTGCCTGATAAATAATGTGTTAGTCTCCCGTATGGGAAATCTAATTTCACTCTCCACCTTATATTGCATTATTGCACAACGGTTGCAGCTTCCCATACATCCAATTGGAATTGGACGATATTTTGTTTTAGGCTATTATGAACCCCAAATTTCAAAAGAGGTATATGGTGAAAATGCCGATCCCTATTTGTTTTTTATCAATATCGAGCATAAAGGTGCAATATTAGGGGCAAAAGAGCTTGAATATGTGGTTCATGAAAATAAGGAAAACCTGGAATATGTTACACCCTTGAACGAAGGAACTGTGATAAAGATGCTTCTCAGCCTCTTAAAACAGGGATATCAAATAATTGAGGATAACGATAAATTAGTGATCACCAATAAATTGTTAGATAAACTAAGAAGGTTCTGAATCGAAAAGAGGAGCAATTTGCTCCTCTTTAACGAATGAATATTATTCAAATCTGGCTACTTGGCATAACTGACAGCACGAGTTTCACGAATTACAGTAATCTTAACCTGTCCCGGATAAGTCATCTCATCCTGAATCTTTTTTGCAATGTCATAAGAAAGATTCTCAGCTTCAACATCCGTCATCTTATCGCTTCCTACAATGACCCTAAGCTCTCTGCCCGCCTGAATAGCGTATGTTTTTGTAACGCCAGGATAGGAAAGAGCCATATTTTCCAGATCATTTAATCTTTTAATATAGGATTCTACTGCTTCACGTCGGGCTCCTGGCCGGGCCCCTGAAATCGCATCACAAGCCTGTACAATAGGCGCAATCAAAGTCTCCATCTCAACTTCATCATGGTGGGAACCGATTGCATTACAAATATCTGGTTTCTCCTTGAATTTTTCAGCAAGTTTCATCCCCAGGATAGCATGCGGTAATTCCGGCTCATCATCGGGTACTTTACCAATATCATGCAAAAGTCCTGCACGTTTGGCACGTTTGGGATTAAGTCCAAGCTCCGCAGCCATAATAGCACAAAGATTGGCTGTCTCACGCGAATGCTGCAACAAATTTTGTCCGTAAGAGGAGCGATATTTCATTTTTCCTATCATACGAATCAATTCAGGATGCAATCCATGTACCCCAAGGTCGATGGTTGTTCGCTTACCGGTCTCGATAATCTCCTCTTCAACTTGTTTCTTAACCTTGTTGACCACTTCTTCAATTCGGGCAGGATGAATCCTACCGTCTGTTACAAGTTGGTGCAGTGCTAATCTGGCAATTTCGCGCCGTACAGGATCAAATGCGGAAAGAACGATTGCCTCAGGCGTGTCATCCACAATAATCTCGACACCGGTTGCAGCCTCAAGTGCCCGGATATTTCTCCCTTCCCGTCCGATAATACGCCCCTTTATTTCGTCACTTTCAATATGGAATACAGTGACCGAATTTTCAATGGAAGTTTCAGAAGCCACCCGCTGAATAGATTTAACGATAATCTTTTTGGCCTCCTTATTCGCATTCATTTTGGCTTCATCCATGATCTCCTGAATAAAGGACATCGCTTCAGTTTTTGCTTCATTTTTCAATGAATCAATAAGTTGAGATTTTGCTTCATCTGCAGAAATACCTGACAACGCTTCGAGTTGCTGAATTTGCTGTTTCCTGATTTTAAGCATTTCTTCCTCCTTTTGCTCGACCAACTCAAGTTGTACATTCAGATTCTCACGAATAGTATCAATTTCACGTTCTGATAACTCCAGTTCCTTCAGACTGTGTTGCAACTCTTCTTTACGCTGCAGATAAATAGTCTCCTTCTGTTTCAGTTTGTTCTCCGCACTGGCAATCCGGAGATTTCGCTCATTAATATAACTCTCATGCTCTGATTTGAGTTGAATAAATTTCTCTCTTGACTGAAGCATCTTTTTCTCCTTAAGCATTTCAGCCTGTATCTCAGCATCGGCAAGCAGTTTTTGCTTGGTTTTTTTAAGTATCATGTCCCAAATAAAATAGGAAGCTGTACCTCCTATTAAAAGGGTGACAATACCTGTGATAATTATTTCCATGTGTAAAATATAATTAAAAATTTAATAAAAAAATACCGCATACTTAAATTAACCATGCACAGAGCTACCAGTACAACAGGTTTAACTTAAAAATGCGGGTTTATCTTGAAATCAAAAACTAATTTTCCTTTTCAAAAAACTCGGAAAGAAAATCATTCATCACTTCCAATTCATCGACCAATGGCGAATTATCCATACGTTTTTCAGCCTCAAACTTCTGAATCACAAACTGTAATGTTGCCATTGCCAGACAATCCTGTAAATCCTTTGAAGCATACTTCTGCTTATATTGAGCCACCTTTTCGTTGATAATTTTCGCTGCTTTCCGAATACCCTCCTCATCAAAGCGATCAACCCTCAAAGGGTATAAGCGGTCCGCTATATTGATATTTATCGAAAGTTTATCATCCATAGCATTGTCTATCATTTATTTAACAGCGCAATACAATTGTCAATTTCCCGCACGATTCTGTTCAGTTTCAATTTAGCTCCATGTGAATCATCATCGGAACCAAGCAACGATTTTGCAAACTTAAGATCTTCACTTTTTCTGATAAGCTCCTCATTCTTAACAGAGAGTAATCTGATCTGTTCTTTAAATTGCGATTGTTCTTCTATTAGAAGCTGTTTCTCCCGCTTAACTCGCAAATAAAGTTCGATCAGTTTATCGAGCTTAACTTTAAACTCTCTCAATAAAGTGGTTTCACGTTCAGTCATACTTAATCCATTACAGAGACAAAGTTAATATTTAAATCATATTGTAAAACCTTCCTTGTCATTAATTTTGTGTCCCACAGCATTTAAAAGTTTACTATTTTAGCGAACTCTTTGAAATTGGCCCATAATGCGAGTCTCTTTATCATCTTTTGTACTGGTTATTTGTTCGATTTTCACCCTATATGCCCAAAATAGCCATGATAATGAATCATTTATAAGTCCAATCAAACCTCCTTTCTTTTTTGCAGGAGATTTTGGAGAATTAAGACCTTCTCATTTCCATTCAGGTCTGGATTTCCGGACTCAAGGCAAAACCGGGCTGCCGGTTTACGCTGTAAAGGATGGCTATATTTCAAGAATTGGAATCTCACCCACAGGTTATGGAAATGCATTATATATGAATCACTCTGATGGAACTACATCAGTTTATGGGCATCTATCGAAATTTCACCCCCAAATACAGGAGTACCTTACCGGCAAACAATACGATCGCGAAAGTTTTCAGATAAATCTAACCCTTTCATCAGATAAATTTATCTTTAAAAAAGGTGAGATCATAGCTTGGACAGGAAATTCCGGAAGCTCAGGTGGTCCACATCTTCACTTCGAAATCAGGGATACCAGATCTGAAAGAGCTTTTAACCCGATATTTAATCATTTGGGTATAACTGACAACAGTGCTCCAAAAATAATCGCCCTTTATTGCTATCCGCTGAGCGAAAATAGTAATGTTGGTCAGGATCGGGTCAAAAAAAGATTTGAAGTGGTGACAGTTCCGGGAGGTTACCGATTAAAAAGCAATGCCCCTGTTCAACTATTTGGCAAAATAGGTTTCGGCATCCAGGCTGAAGATTATTTCAACGGAACAGGTCTAAGGTGCGGCATCTATTCAGCGACCTTGATTTGCGATGGGAAAGAGCTATTTGGATTTAAAATGGATAATTTCTCCCTTTTGGATGCCCGCTACGCAAATAGTCAGGCAGATTATGAAGAGCATTTGCAGTCGAATCGCTGGATAGAGCGTTTATTTAAGTTCCCTGGAAATTATCTGGATATTTATTTTCCTGCAAAAGGTAATGGGATCTTAAATCTTGAGGACGGGAAAGAACATAATTTTGAAATTGTAGTATCAGATGCCTTCAAAAATAAAGCAGATCTGAAATTTAGATGTGTTAATAAAAGATCTCAATTACCGTACAAGAACAAACCGTTCACCAAACAGTTTTTCTATGATAAGGCGAATGAATTCGAAAACGAAAAAATTAGGATACAAATTCCAAGGGGAGCTTTGTACGATAATTTGAAATTTGATTATAAATCTTCACCTAAACCGTTGGGTTGCTATTCTGAACTTCATCAGGTTCACAACATGTTTGTCCCATTACATATCCCATATAGTCTTTCAATTAAGTGCAATAGTCTACCTAATAACATGGAGGATAAGGCATTAATCGTTTCTGTTAACCCATCTACGGGGAAGAAAACAGCAATTGGCGGTAAATATTCCAAAGGATGGGTAAATGCAGAAACCTATCTTTTAGGCAGTTTTACTGTAACTATAGATAAAACTCCACCAACTATTTTACCTTTGAGTATCAAAGACAAAAAGAGACTCACTGATCCTCATAAAGTCCAATTTCATATTGCGGATGACCTGTCCGGGATTAAATCTTACCGCGGAGAAATTGACGGTAAGTGGGTGCTGTTTGAGTATGATGAAAAAACGGGTACACTTACACATACTTTTGATCCGGAAAGGATGCCAATGGGCAGATCCCATTTACTCAGATTAGTTGTAACTGACAACCGCGAAAATCGTTCGGAATATAAAGCAATAATATATAAATGAGTATCTTAGCAATTGGTGTCATGTCGGGGACCTCCCTTGATGGCGTTGATATCGCACTTTGTCGATTCACAGAATCAGAAGATGATTGGGCTTATGAAATTATTGACGCTCAAACGGTCAGCTATTCAAACCGGTGGATTGAAAAACTTAGGAATGCTCATCATCTCACGGCATTTGAATTTTTATTGCTCCATAACGAATACGGCATTTATGTGGGAAAACTAATCCAGGAGTTTCTACAAGGTAAAGAAATTCCGCAACTAATTGCTTCTCACGGACATACCATTTTTCATCAACCCGACAAAAAATTAACCTTTCAACTCGGAAACGGAGCCTCAATTGCTGCAATCACCGGAATTACAACCGTAAGTGATTTCAGAAACTTCGATGTATCCCTTGGAGGACAGGGTGCCCCGCTCGTTCCGGTTGGTGACAAATTGCTATTTAAAGAGTTCGATTATTGTCTGAATATTGGGGGTTTTGCCAATATTTCATTCGAAGAAGGGAAAACCAGACTTGCATTCGATATATGTCCTGCAAATATTGTTCTCAATGAATTCGCACATAAAAATGGAAAGCCTTTTGATGAGGATGGTCAATTAGGTGCATCCGGAACTGTTAATAATGAACTACTTAAAAAATTAGATAATCTGGATTACTATTTACGAGTTCCGCCTAAATCTCTTGGAAGGGAATGGTCTGATAATCATATAATTCCATTATTATCCGACTCCGGTATCTCAATTGAAGATCAGGCAGCTACGTTCTATGAACATATTGCAGATCAGATTTCGAGAGCCACATATTCGGGTGGAAAAATACTGGTAACAGGTGGTGGTGCTAAAAATAAATATCTTATCCGTAAATTGAAATCCAACACTTTATGTCAAATCATTCTCCCCTGTCAGGAATTAATCGATTACAAGGAAGCCCTAATTTTTGCATTTCTTGGAGTACGTGCCGTTAAACGCGAGGTAAATGTTCTTAGTTCAGTAACCGGAGCATGCCGGGACCATATTGGCGGAATCATCTATTGCGTTTAAAATAACTGACAAAACTCATTAAAAAAAGAAGTTAACCAGGGGTTTTAAAATTTATACCATCAAGTATTTTTCTATTTTTGTCGAAACGGTAATAATACGATTTACAATGTTTAAAGAAAAACAACTAATTCTATTCCTATTTCTGGTGCTTATAAAGGTTCTTCCAATAAAAGCCTGCACTAATTTCCTGATTTCAAAGGGTGCAACGAAAGATGGCTCTGCAATGATTACTTATGCAGCAGATTCTCATACTCTTTATGGTGAACTTTACTTTTGGCCTGCGGCTGATTATCCTGAAGGCGTAATGCTGGATATTTATGAATGGGACACCGGTAAATTTTTGGGTAAGATTCCTCAGGTCAGACATACTTATCAGGTAACCGGAAATATGAATGAAAATCAGGTAGCTATTGGTGAGACCACCTATGGAGGAAGAAAGGAACTTCAGGAACAAAAAGAGGCAATTGTTGATTATGGAAGCTTAATTTATATTACTTTGCAACGTTCAAGGAGCGCCAGAGAGGCGATAACCATTATGACAGATCTGGTCAAAAACTACGGATATGCATCTGAAGGTGAATCTTTTTCAATCGGAGATCCCAATGAAGTTTGGATTCTTGAGATGATTGGAAAGGGTGAAGGACAAAAGGGGGCTGTTTGGGTTGCCATGCGGGTTCCTGACGGGTATATTTCGGGGCATGCTAATCAGGCCAGAATCACGCGTTTCCCATTAAATGATCCGAAAAATTGTCTTTATTCTACCGATGTTATCTCCTTTGCACGCGAAAAAGGGTGGTTTGAAGGGAAGAATAATGATTTTAGCTTTTCAGACACCTACGCTCCTGTGACTTTTGGCGGAGCACGTTTTTGCGAAGCGCGGATCTGGTCCGGCTTTAATAAGGTAAACAAACAAATGAAGCAATATGAAAATTACATTTTGGGGAAGGTGACCTATGATGAAAATAAATATGCAACTAACCGGATGCCACTATGGATTAAGCCCGATTCACTACTGTCTCTAAAGGATGTGATGAATTTAATGCGGGATCATTATGAAGGAACCGCCCTGGATATGACCAAAGATTTGGGCGGTGGTCCTTTTAGAGCCCCTTATCGGTGGCGCCCCATGGAGTGGAAAGTAGATTCGGTTAAGTATGTTCATGAACGGGCCATCTCTACGCAACAAACAGGATTCTCTTTCATCGCCCAATGCAGATCCTTTCTTCCAAACCCAATCGGAGGAGTTATGTGGTTCGGAGTTGATGACACTTATCTAACATGCTATATGCCTGTTTATTGCGGAATAAAACAAGTTCCATCCTCCTTAAAAGTTGGTGATGGCGATATGCTAACATGGTCAGATAACTCAGCTTTCTGGACTTTTAATCAGGTTTCGAATTTTTGTTATACCAGGTATAGTGATATGATTATAGATCTGCAAAAGGTTCAATCACAGCTTGAAAATAAGTTCTTTAGCTTTGCACCTGTCATTGATCAGGGAGCCCTGGCTTTATGGAACAAAGGTGAAAAAGAGATGGCTTATCAGTTTCTTACAGAATATTCTGTAAATCAGGTAGATAACACTGTTAAAAGATGGAAAGAGCTTGGCCATTATTTGCTGATAAAATATAAGGACGGGAATATTATGAAAGAGAAAAACGGCCAGTTTGAAAGAAATGAGTCAGGGAAATTACCTGTTTCACCACTTCAACCCTTATATCCCGAATGGTGGTACCGGAAAATTATTGAAAACAATAAGGAACATTTAAAGGCAGTTGAATAAGAATAAAGTATCAATTAGTTATTATCCGATTAATAATCAATAATTTAAATATCTCTTAAAGGTAGATCATAGTTATTGTTTATTCAATCCTAAAATACCATAGGCCCGGTGAATTTAAGTATTCAACCGGGCTTATAATTACTTGACCATAGTAAAATCAAATTATTTATGAATAAGTTCACGCTTCCAAATGTGTTATTATTCCATCTGGATATTATTAAATTGGTAAATGTATGATCTCAGATATATTTTTAAGAAAAGCGAAGACAATCTTATTTCTATTGTTAATTGGCCAAATGGCTGCAGCAAAAGATAAAGACTTTACCTACCTAAGAGATGGAATATCATTTTCAATTTCAGAGAGTTGGAAAATAATTGCAAACGATTCTATCGGAGATAAGGCCTATTACTTTTCTGCCGAAAGATCTGGCAACCATTCAACGGGACTTATTACTGTAACATGGGTAAATAAAATTGAAGAGCCTGTAAAAATGATCGAAATTCATCAAAAAAGTATGAAATCAGCAAATATATACCGGAATCCGGGAATTGAATTTGCATTGGTTGAAGAGCTAAACTTTGCAGGACATAAAGTCAAAAGTTGTCGTTATGCAACCCTAGTAAAAGACCAAAAACTTGAAGGTATTATCTATTGTTTTAACTCTCCGAACAAAACTATAACAATTTTTTTACAAAGCGGATTGGAAGACCACAAACTAAACCAGCAAGCCTTTGAACTACTCCAAAGCACCTTTAATTGCAGAGATTAATCAAAAAGTTCTTATTTAATCGAATGTTCAAAGAATATGATTTGGAAATAAAAAGAGGAATAAGTAATATTACCCTATCATAAATTTTTCCATTTGATTAGATCTTAAATAAGAACGGATAAAAAAATTCGTTTAAT
>Ga0364859_10088_pt2 | contig 62367 bp, 56 predicted proteins | sample ExccelAu500001D3_FD_206911 | JGI IMG/M metagenome (GOLD analysis project Ga0364859, IMG submission 206911) | Enriched cells from Trout Bog Lake Hypolimnion, Wisconsin, USA - BchlTB.Aug20.5000.01 .D3 | ecosystem: Environmental > Aquatic > Freshwater > Lake > Hypolimnion/Profundal zone | place: USA... | reverse complement strand
TGCGATTGTTAATAGGATGTAAGTTGTAATATAACAGAATCTGAGTATAAGTGAAGGATTAATGCTCTGGTTATTAAACCAGGAAAAATGAGAAATATGCAATTAGTAATGGCAAAATTTGGAAGAGGTGAAGGATTGGGAAACCGGCTTTTTCCTTTTTCCCGAGCTTTGATATACGCGAAACAATATAATTTACCTTACCTAAGGCCATTATTCGAAAATCTGAAATATAAGACTTTTAGGATGGGAGGAATTTCATATGGGAAATCAGCCAGAAAAATTTTATTATTAGATAATTTTTATTTTCAACAACCGAATTATATTGATTTTTTTTCTTCTTTAAAAATGTCAGTCCGGTTGAATCATATTTCAGAACCCGAAAATTTGCTTAATCCTGTTAATATAGATAATTGCATCATCGATTTTTCTAAGAAAAGAACTTTTGACATATTAGAACCTTATCGCAAGCTTATTAAAGATGAAATTTACAGCATCACTAAACCTAAATGGGTAGATTTTGTAACAAAAGCAGATTCTTTTCCAATCGCAATGAATATTAGAATGGGGAATGATTTTAACGAATTGCAAATGAAGTATAGTTATTTTCAGGATTCAGGAATCAAAACCCCGCTTAACTGGTACAAAAAAACCCTGAATATTATCAGGGAAATTAAGGGGTATAATGTACCCGTTATGATTATAACTGATGGTACAGCCAGGCAACTAAAATTATTACTGGATATGCCAGAAGTTTACTTTATACAAACTCCTGCAGCTATAACTGATTTATTACTCCTCTCCAAAGCAAAATTTTTACTATGTTCCGGAGGAAGTACTTTCAGCTGTTGGGCCTCCTTTTTAGACAAACAACCAACGCTTACTTTTCCAGGACAGCATCCAAACAAATATTTATTATCTAGTAATATCTCTGATCATTTTGTTGGAGAATTTGATCCTCTTTTGCCTGAAGAGGAAATAATCCGTGTAATTCAAAATATTAATTTAAGTAGTTAGTCAGTGCAAAAGCTTGTTTTCTTTTATATTAATGTATATTAATAATTTATAGTTGCTCACTGAGATTGGGTTTTAATTTGGTGTACCCTTTTTTCATTCAGTCATTTTTCTATTTCTTTTTGCAAAATTTGAGGCAAGCCTGGTAAAAGGTAATTCTATTAAAATATAAAAGAAATAAGCAGCAATTACAGAAAGGGCCAGCGCAAAAATTGCTACAAGTGTTTTGTTAAATAGAGAGAGGTGATAATTTAAACTAAGATTAATTATCCTGCCCCCAATGGGAATATGCACCAGGTATAATGAATAGGAAATTGTACCCAGAAACAGTAAAACTTTGTTTTGGATATTAATAAAAAAATGAATGAGTATAAAAGTTGCTAATGATACTGAAAGCGTAACTAAACTGCCAACAAAAAAAACGGTGCACATCAGTAAAGTAATTGCGAAGTAAAATTCAGTTTTTTTGATATGTTTTATATAGCGGAGAAAGCATAATATACCTATTAAGAAATACAGAATATATTGGGTAATATAAAGATCCGATTGAACTGGAATAAATGTACTTAAAAATAAAAAAAATAATATAAATAGCACTAACTTTTTATTAGAATTAATTAGAAGTGGTAACAGACAAGCAAGCAATATATAAAATTGAAATTCAATGGATAAGGTCCAATACACTGGATTGATCCAGGTAGAATGTAAAATCCCGCATAAATAGCCTATATGCATTATTAAATTTCTGTAATCAATTAAAAATGGTTGTCCATGATATAATTTCGAAAGGGTACTAAGATAATTCAGCCCCAGAATAAGAAAAATGGAAATTATATAGGGCGGATCAATTCTAATAATTCGTTTGGTTAAAAATAAACCCCATTGGTTATAGCTATATTTTGCTTTATACATTGAATATGGAATAATAAATCCAGATATTATAAAGAAAATTTCTACACCAGACCACGCATTATGCCCTAACTGGCGCATCCAGTAACCCTCCGGAAAAAAAATTTTATTTCCACAGGTAATATGATAAAATGCAACCATAAAAGATGCAACACCTCTTAACAGATCAATAGCTGTAATTCTGGATGAAGGATTTTGCAATGAAAATATTTTCATTTTGTTATTAATTGATTAAACTTTTTCAAATATGATTAAAAAAATCAGCTCTATGATAATTTATGTCTGTAAAGACTATATTAATTCAGAAAATTCAATATTGATTTAATCGGAATTTACGGCACAAATAGCTTATAAACAATAGTAAATCAATTACTTATATGATGCATAATCTTTTTTATTTTCATTTGAACTTCTTCAAAGAGAAACCCCTATTTTTGCCGTGCTGGATAATGGTTTAAACATAATTATAGCTAATAATGATAGTTAAAATAAACCTTAACTTAATTAATATTAAGCTTTTATCAGCAGATAGACTATAAATGCGAAAACGGAGCTATCATATAATACTCATAAATAATTTCAATGAAAAACAGAATCATTTCCTTAGTGCTGCTTTTACAGGTGATTATTCTTTTCTCTGCGTGCAGGGTAAATAACCCAAAATCATTAAACAAAAATTTTAATTATTTTCAGGCAGGTCTTGATAGTAATCGTAAAATAAAGATAAACCCCCTTGTTGCTGTTCCTAACGACCAGTTGAGTATTCAGGTAAGTAGTAGTACTATGAACCAGGACCAGGTGGCTATTTTTAACAGTACCAATAGCGGATTGGTACAAAGTACCATTTCAGGAAGTAACCAGGGTACTGGTGGTGGTGGTGGAATTGTTTCTCAACAGAACCAGCAAATGACACAGGCCACTATGGGCTTTTTGGTAGATACTGGCGGAAAAATCAGTTATCCGATGTTGGGTAAGATAAAAGTAGGTGGCAAAACCAGAGATGAAATAGCAACTTTAATAACAGATTCCTTATCAGAAAAAGGTTATGTGAAAGATCCGGTTGTTCAGGTTCGCTTTCTGCAACTTAAGGTAAATGTGTTAGGTGAAGTGAAGGCCCCAGGAATCAAAACATTTACATCCGATAGGATAACGCTTCTGGATGCAATCAGTGCCTGTGGTGATTTAACTGATTTTGGGAGAAGGGATAATATTACTATTATCCGTGAAATAAATGGAGTTCAAAAAACAATAGTTGTTAACTTACTCAATGCAGATTTTATGAGTACCGAAGGATATCAGCTGCAGCAAAATGATGTCGTGTATGTTTATGCAAATAATAATAAATTAAAAGAAACAGGATTTGATCCAAAAACAACGCATGATCTTCAAGTATATGGGGGTATAGTTTCTCTTATGTCATTTGTAATAACCATATTTTTACTATTCAAATAAAACGGATATGCCAGCTTCTAATTCACCACAGTTTACGCAAATCACAATCAAATCATCGGAAGAAAATTTTACTCCGATGGAAATTTTCCTGAAATATTTTTCTTATTTACCACTCTTTATCCTTTCACTTGTAGCCTGTTTTGCAATTGCCATCGCAATGATCAGGTATACTACTCCTATATATTCTTCAAGTACCCGTTTATTTATCCGTAATGATAATGATAATAAAGTAGGCGGTTCCAGCAGAGGTACTCAGGGTAATGGTGATTTAATTGAGTCTGCTTTGTTTTCGAATAAACAGGTGAATATCGAAAATGAAATAGCACTGATCAGCACTTTTCCACTTATTAAAAAAGTGGTGCTTGATCATCAGTTTAATTATTACTATTATGATGAGGGACGTATCCGTAAAACTGAATTTTTTAAGAATGCACCTTTTGAGGTGGATGCAATCCAGTGGGCAGACTCAACCTCCTATTTTGGTTTTCAGGTAAGCAATATCTCGGCAGATGGGGGAAATATACTGATCAATAATTCAAAAATACAAAGCCCATTCAAATGGAATGAATATTTGAATGTAAATGGAAACCGATTCCGGTTGATCCGTAATTCCATGTATCCTTCTAAAGGTGTTTTTTCATTTAAAGTTAAGCCGGCAGAAGAAACAGCCTATGAATTTTTAGGGGGGCTTAGTATTGTACCATATAGTGCAAAAACCACAATTATTAAGTTAGAGCTTAGAAGCCCAACACTTGCAAAAGCTTCAGCTTTTTTAGATAATCTCATTCAGGAATATGAGATTCAAAATATTGAAGATAAAAATAGAGTACTGAATAATACCATACAATTTATTGGACAGCGTTTGGAAATGGTAACAAAAGAACTTGGAGTAGTGGAAAATGGTATGAAGGATTTTAAACAGGATAACCAGTTGGTAGACATTAAAGTTCAATCAGATCAAACTCTTCTGCAAAAGGGGGCAGCCGAGCAACAACTTATACAATTAGGTATACAGGAACAATTGTTTCAATCCCTGTATAATCAGGTTACAGCAATGAAACAGCCTCAACTCATACCTTCCAACTTAGGGTCAGGCCCAGGTTCATCCGGATTAAATGCACTGATTGAACAATATAACTTATTAGAATTAAGAAAAGAAAGAGAAGAACCCTATCTTGCTAAAAACAGTACAGTTCTTGCAGATTTAAAGGCACAGTTAAATACTGCCTTTCAGGCTGTTGTAAGTGCATTAACAGAGTATGGCAAAAATTTGCAGATTGAAAAGAAAGCACTGGATACTAAAATGCATGAGTTTAAAGGTATTGTTGGCGAAGTACCTAATCAGGAAAAAACTTTTCTTGAAATTAAAAGACAGCAAAATGTAAAGGAAGGATTATATCTGTATTTACTTCAAAAAAGAGAAGAATCTGCCATTTCTTCTTCTTCAACTGTAAGTACCTATAAGCAATTAGAACCAGCTTCCGGAAGTTCCAGGCCACTGGAACCAAATCAAAATAAATATTATACCATTGCAGCTATTGTTGGATTATTAATACCATTAGCATTTATTTATTTAATAGGGTTATTTGATGATAAAGTAAAGAGCCGTTCTGATATAACCAAAAAAACATCAATTCCTATTATAGCTGAAGTTGGCCATGTTGCTGATATGGAAAATGCATTTATAGTTTCAGATAAAAGCCGTAGTGTTATTGCAGAACAATTTAGAGTATTACGCACTAACCTAAACTTTATGGTTCAGGACAGAAGTGTAATCCTTGTTACATCTTCTATGTCTAATGAAGGTAAAAGCGTTATTTCTCTAAATTTGGCTGCAGTTCTTGCTATTTCAAATAAAAAAGTAGCATTACTTGAGTTTGACCTTCGAAAGCCAAGAATCCTCCACAATATTGGTTTGGAAACAAACAAAATGGGGCTCTCCAATTATCTGGCAAAACAGACAGACAATCTGAAAACTTTATATAACATCCAGGAAGGGTACCCCAGCTTGCATATTTATGGTTGTGGCCCTATACCTCCTAATCCGGCAGAGTTAATGCTTGGAGACAGAATGGAACAATTATTCAGGGAATTGAGAAATCAGTATGATTATGTTATTATAGATTCGGCTCCTGTTGGACTTGTTAGTGATTCTTTTGTAATTATGAAATTTGTGGATAGCTGTTTATATGTTATTCGCCAGCGTAAATCCTTAAAGAAACAGTTGTCTTTTGCTGATGATCTTTATAAAAATGGACAGCTTAAAAATGTAGGATTAGTACTTAATGATGTAAAAGTGGGTGGTCGCTATGGATATTATGGGCATAATTATGGCTATGGATATGGGTATAACAATTATGCTAAAACATATGGAAATTATTTTGATCAGGCTAAAAAGAAATCTCTTTTTAGCAAACTTTTCAGAAATGGAAAATAAACAGAAAAACCATGTGTCGCATTGCTGCAATTGTGTCGGGTAATAAGGATAGTCTTGAACTGGGAATTCGGAAAATGGCTGGCGCAATGTATAGAGGTGGGCCAGATAACGAAGGTGTGCAAATAAACGTCGATTTGGGTTATGCTTTGGGGCATAGGCGACTTTCTATAATTGATCTTTCAGCACAGGGAAACCAGCCGATGGCTTATTTGTCCGATCGGTACTGGATTATTTTTAATGGGGAAATTTATAATTATCTGTTGCTGAAAGAGGAACTACAGGCAATTGGTTATCAATTTAATACACATTCCGATACTGAAGTAATTTTAGCAGGATATGATGCATGGAAAGAAGAGCTTCTGAATAAGTTGCAGGGAATGTTTGCATTTATAATAACTGATACTGTTGCCGGAACCCTCTTTGCAGCGAGAGATTGCATGGGAATCAAACCTCTGTATATTGGGAAAAAAAGTGGCGATTTATATTTTAGTTCAGAAGTGAAGGGTTTTTTGGCTATCGACCCAAACTGGGAGGTAAATCTTGATTGGCGAATTTGGTTTCTTACTTTTGGTTTTTTGCCAGAACCAGTTACAACTTTAAAAAATGTTAAACCCTTATCTAAGGGGCATTATTTTTTGATAGATTTGAAAACTCAGGAGAGTTCAGAAGTTAAATGGTATAAGCCAAGGTTCAGTTATCAGCATATTTCTAGGCAAGATGCTGTTTCCATTACGAGGCAAATAGTTGAAGATGCAGTAAAACGACATTTGATTGCTGATGTGGAAGTTGGAGTTTTTTTAAGTGGAGGGGTCGATTCTTCCATTCTTGCACTTTTAACTGCTCAAAATGCAAGTGCCCCTGTAAGAACCCTGTCTATCGATTTTGAAGATGATTTCTTTTCCGAAAAAAAATATCAGGATCTTATAATTGAGAAAGCTGGTACTTTTCACCACAGTTTTGTAGTGAAGGAACAAGATTTTGTACATCAGTGGAAGGAAATATTTGAATCACTGGATCAGCCTACTTCCGATGCCGTGAACTCACATTTTATCTGTAAATATGCCCATGAAGCAGGCTTAAAAGTGGTGCTAAGTGGGTTGGGTGGTGATGAACTTTTTGGTGGATATCCTTCTTTTCACCGAACGGGAATCTTTCAGAATTTACAACGGATGAGTATTCTTTATCATGGGTTACCTGGCAGCCTGTTAAAATATCCGAATAAGAAAATTGAATTTCTGAAAAGAAGAATCAAAGCTTCAGAATATTTATTATACCGGGGTTTATTTACACCTGCAGATACAGCTTCTATTTTGCATATTACAGAAAAACAAGTATGGGATGTTATTAGTGATTATGACCCTTTAATTGGTATTGAAGAAAACATTGGTGCAAAATCAAAAGTCAGTGTATTGGAAACAGATGTATATATGCTCAACCAGTTACTTAAAGATTCTGATATGCAAAGTATGTGGTTTGGACTGGAATTGCGTGTACCCTTTTTGGATAAAGAACTTGTGGAATTTGTGCGAAGCCTGCCGGATGAAGTAAAATTTCCGCATAAAAGTCATAAATACCTCCTTATTGAAGCTTTTAAAGACCTGATGCCGGAACCTATCTGGAATCGGAAAAAACAGGGCTTCAAATTTCCTTTTGAAATCTGGCTCAAAAAAATACCATCCTTTCAGAATAAATGGTTTGTCCCGAAAAAATATTTTAAACAATTTCAGAATCAAAAAATCAGTGCTTCACGTATATGGGGCATTTTTATTTCCAATACTTTAGGAAATGTACTGAATATTGAAGATAATGGCGATTCTGTGAATTCCGATATATTATTTACCTATTTAACTGCTTTTGGCCAAACTGGCGGAATTGAAAAAATGAACCGTGTTATCATGCATTGCCTGCCCCTGCAACAGGATGCACATAATACAATGGTTTTTTCTCTGCATGATAGCAATATGGATAACCGCTATTTCCCACGATATTTTTTCCGGGGGTTTAGTGGATACAGGTTAAAGTATATGTATGCTCTTTTAAGTACTTCACGAAAGTTCAAAACAGTTATAGTGGGTCATTTAAACTTGTCCTTTCCTATTTGGATAATGTACTTGTTTAATCCAGATATTCAAATTGTTGTCATTACACATGGTATAGAAGCTTGGCCCAAACAAAAATTATTCAGGAAATGGATATTGAATAAAGCAAAAAGAATAATTAGTGTTAGCCAATTCACCAAACAAAAAATTGTAACAGTTAATAAAGTGGATCCTGGTAAAATAAAAGTTTTACCCAATTGTCTGGATCCTTTTTTCTCAATACCATCTTTATACGGTAAGCCAGAATACCTTAAAAAAAGATTTGGCATCCAAAAAGATACCAAAGTCATTTTTACTTTAACCAGAATGCAAACCCGAGAAAAATATAAAGGGTACGATAATGTATTAACGGTTTTAACTGAATATGCCAAGACAGCTACTAATTCATTTATCTATATCCTGGCTGGCCAGGCAGATTACAGTGAAAAACAAAGAATTGAAGAATTAGTGCATTCTCTCGGGCTTGAAAACAATGTGGTGATGCCAGGTTTTATTGCCAATGATGAAATTCTTGACTTTTATCAATTAGCAGATGTGTTTATTATGCCCAGTCAAAAAGAAGGATTTGGCATTGTATTCATTGAGGCGGTAGCTTGTGGTACTTCTGTAATAGCGGGAAATTCTGATGGTAGTGTTGAAGCCTTACAATGGGGTAAACTTGGCAAATTGGTAGATCCTAAAAACCTGGAGCAAATTCTAGCAGAACTTAAAAATGGACTTTCATTAAGTGGAGAGTTTAAAAATGTAAAATTGTTGCAGGAATTCACTTTGCAATATTATAATTTTAATGTTTATAAGAGTCATTTTCATGAATTTCTAAGAGAAATACTGTAAAATTGATTCTGTAAATAAAAATAAAAAGCATGAAAATAGCAATTATAGGCCTTGGCTATGTGGGCTTACCACTGGCAGTTGAATTTGGGAAACTGTATGAGGTGGTAGGTTTTGATATTAATATTACCCGCATTGCTGAATTAAGTGCTTTTGAAGATAAAACAAAAGAAAGCAGTGCTGAAGAAATAAAATCGGCTAAAGGGCTTCGATTTTCTTCCAATAAGGAGGATATCAGTGACTGTAATATTTATATAGTTACAGTGCCCACTCCTATAAATGAATTTAAATCGCCTGATTTATTGCCATTATTAAAAGCCAGTGAAATGATTGGTAGTGTATTAAAAAAAGGTGATATTGTTATTTATGAATCTACCGTTTATCCGGGTTGTACTGAAGAGGATTGTGTACCGGTTCTGGAAAAAAATAGCGGATTACATTTCAATACCGATTTTTTTTGTGGGTATTCACCCGAAAGGATTAATCCGGGGGATAAAATAAATACATTAACTAAAATCAGAAAAATTACTTCCGGTTCCAATCCGGAAACAGCTGAAACTGTTAACAAACTTTATTCGAGTATTATTACAGCCGGAACTTATAAGGCACCCAGCCTTAAAGTGGCTGAAGCTGCTAAAGCTATTGAAAATGCACAAAGAGATTTGAATATATCTTTTGTAAATGAGCTGGCATTGATTTTTGACAGAATGGAAATTGATACGGATGATGTGTTACAGGCTGCAGGTACCAAATGGAATTTTCTTAAATTTAAACCAGGTTTGGTTGGAGGCCATTGTATTGGAGTAGATCCTTATTACCTGGCTCATAAAGCACAGGCATTGGGTTACCACCCGCAGGTAATTTTAAGTGGCAGAAGGGTAAATGATGCCATGGGAATGTTTGTAGCTAATAAAGTAGTAAAGCTGATGATCAGAAATGGGATGACCATTAAAGCATCTAAAGCTTTAATACTGGGGATTACTTTTAAAGAAAATTGCCCGGATATCAGGAATACTCGTGTAGTAGATATAATTTCCGAACTGGAAGCATTTGATATTCAGGTTGATATTTATGATCCGTATGCAGATAGCCAACAGGTTAAGGAAGAATATGGTATTGAGCTTATATCCGAACTTACAAAACAATATGAAGCAATAATTCTTTGTGTAGCACACGATTTATTTAGAGTTATGGATTTTGAGCAATTGAAATCTTCATCAGATTCTGTAATATTCGACACTAAAGCAGTTTGGGACAGAAACAGAATTAATGCCAGATTATAAATTCTAACACATTTTTTATAATTAAATTAAGCAGTGGAAAAACAAGAATATTGGACGGAAGTAATTTCTCCAAAATCAAGTATTTTTAATTTAAACCTTAAAGCAGTATGGGAATACAGAGATTTGCTGCTGATGTTTGTAAAAAGGGATTTTGTATCCACCTATAAACAAACTATACTGGGGCCTTTGTGGTTCTTTATTCAGCCACTGTTAACTACCATCACTTATATGGTAATATTTGGAAATATTGCTAAAATATCTACAGATGGTATACCAATGACGCTATTTTATATGGCTGGTATTACGCTCTGGAATTATTTCGCAGAATGCCTTAATAAAACTGCCACCGTATTTAAAGACAACGCAAATATTTTTGGTAAAGTCTATTTCCCACGCCTCGTTATGCCTTTGTCAATTGTGGTATCAAACCTTATTAGGTTCTGCATCCAGTTTCTCCTCTTTCTTTGTTTCTGGTTCTATTATCTGATAAAAGGGGGCCATTTAAATCCTAATCTGTTTATATTATTAGTTCCTTATCTGGTATTGCTCATGGCAGTCATTTCACTTGGTGCCGGAATGATGATCAGTGCTTTAACAACAAAGTACCGCGATCTTATTTTTCTGCTTACGTTTGGTATACAGTTAATGATGTATGCCACACCCGTAATATACCCTTTAAGTTCCATACCCAAAAAATATGCTGTATTTATTAAATTAAATCCATTGTCTGCACTCCTGGAAACATTCAGATTTGCCTTTACCGGATCGGGTGTATTCAGTTGGGTTAGCCTTATTTACAGTAGTTTTTTTGCAATAGCCATCCTATTACTGGGTACAGTAATATTTAATAAAGTGGAAAAAAGCTTTATGGATACCGTTTAACTGAAGCAATCAAGTAATTATTCATGAACAATACAGTCATAAAAGTGGAGAATCTTTCCAAGCAATACCGTTTGGGAGAAGTGGGTACAGGTACACTCAGCCATGACCTTAAAAGGTGGTGGTATAAAAGAATGGGTAAAGATGATCCTTATCTTAAAATAGGGGAGATTAACGACCGTACTGTTTCATCAGAAAGTGAATATGTTTGGGCATTACAAAATATTGATTTTGAAGTTAAACAGGGAGAAGTATTGGGTATTATTGGAAGAAATGGAGCCGGTAAATCTACTTTACTTAAAATTTTGTCCAAAACAACTTCTCCAACTACCGGTCTACTGAAGGTTAAGGGTAGAATTGCAAGTTTACTGGAAGTGGGTACTGGCTTTCATCCGGAACTAACCGGAAAAGAAAATATTTATCTGAATGGTGCAATATTGGGTATGACCAAAAAGGAAATAACAAAAAAATTTGATGAAATAGTAAATTTTGCTGGTGTGGAACGGTATATAAATACTCCTGTAAAACGCTATAGCAGCGGTATGTATGTTCGCCTTGCTTTTGCTGTGGCTGCTAATCTGGAAAGTGAAATACTGGTGGTTGATGAAGTATTGGCTGTAGGTGATGCAGAATTTCAGCAGAAGTGCCTGGGTAAAATGGGTGATGTTAGCAAAAATGAAGGCAGAACCATATTATTCGTAAGTCATAATATGGGTGCCGTTAAAACCTTGTGCAATACTGGATTATTAATGAATAAAGGTACAATTGAAATGATTAGCGATACAGAATCGGTAATTCAGAAATACCTGGAAAATGATAATGATAACGACAGGATAATAAGTTGGGAAGCAAATCAAAGGCCGGGAACTTCACAGGTTAAACTGAATTCTGTAAAAATCAAAAATGAAATTCAGGAAGAAGGAGGGCTTTTACATTCAGATCAGGATATTTTTATAGAAATTCAATATGAGTTATTACAGGAAATAAAACATTTAAGGGTGGTTGCAAATTTTCTGCATGCCGATGGTACCAACCTATTTTCCACCAGTGACTATTACGCGTATAATAAAGACCGGCTAAGGAAAGCCGGAACCTATCTTTCGGTATTAAAAGTACCCAGAGATTTGTTTAATGCAGGAAAATATTTTATTTCAGTAGATTTGGAAATTCCAAAAACCAGAGATTTTGTACAGGATATAACGGTAGGGTTTACCATCGATCAGTTGGTCAATAATCAAATGGGGCCAATGGTAAAAAGCCAACCTCCCGGGTTTCTGCATCCTAATCTATACTGGAAAGTTAATCTTTGCAGTTAAAAAAATCTTTATGACCAATAGTCAACTGATTGATTTATATACATTAAAACCTGATAATAACCCGGTTTTTAAAGATATTCATAACCGGCCTAAATTTTTTAATAATAGATTACATACCAACCTTTTTGAACCGGTTATCAGTAATAAATTGTTAAATCAAGGATGGGAACCTACCTATCCGGATGCAAAAGACTTTGCTATTTGTTTATCCCACGATATTGATAAAATTTATCGTTTTCAATGCAAAACTAAAATAGATTTATTTATTCATTTACTTAATCTGGAGAAAAAAGTAGGATTCAAACCCCGGTTTACAAAACAACGTATTCCCAGTATAGACCCACAGATTTTATTGGAAATCAATAAGGAATATGGGATCAATACTACTTTTTTTCTATTATGTTTAACTGCAGGCGATCAGGACTTTACTTACACTTTAGATGAGATTAAAGACTTTTCCCGGCAAATAGGCAGTAATGAAATGCAGCTGCATGGTGGTCATGAAGCTTATCGTAATTACGAGCAGTTGCTCATCGAAAAAGGTCGTTTTGAAACACATTTTAATCAGAATACAACCGGATACCGGAATCATTATTTAAAATTTCAGGTTCCCGATACCTGGACAAACCTGGAAAAAGCCGGTTTTTCATGGGATTCTACAGTTGGATATCCTGAAATGGCCGGTTTCAGAAACGGAATGTGCCACCCCTATCATCCATTGGTAAATGGTAAATTCCTTAATTTACTGGAAATTCCCATTATAGCAATGGATACTACTTTGTTTGAGTATGGTAAATTAGGGGTAGAAGATGCCTATCGCTTATTGGTGCTGCTGATAGATATAGTAAAAGAAAATAAAGGTGCAGTTTCTATATTATGGCATAACCATTACCTGCAGGCACCTTACGATACACTTTACAAAAAAGTAATTTCCTATATTCAGGAAAAAAATGGCTGGTTGGTTACCTGTACCGAGTTGGTAAACCATTGGAAAAATAAAGATTACGGAAAAATTATTAACCATCAAATTCAGGAATTTGATCAAACCAGTTAAACAATATTACGAATCGGTAGATGCATTACGCTGTATTGCCGTTTTTAGTGTATTATTCAGCCATTTTATCAACCAGAAAATAACTTTGCACCTTTTTTTGGGTGCAGCTGGGGTTGATTTGTTTTTTGTTATCAGTGGTTTTTTAATTACCGAGATATTGTTTGGTTATAAAGCTAAAAAACGTTCATTGATCGCTAATTTGAAAATATTTTATATAAGGCGTACTATCCGCATTTTCCCCATTTATTATTTATTTCTGATTGTCACTTTTTTCTTATTCCGGCAACAGGTTTCCGAAGCTATTTCATGGGCTTTTTGTTATTGCATTAATATATATAATGAAACCCATAGCCTCCCCCTTATTTTCGATCATTTGTGGTCCTTAAGTATCGAAGAGCAGTTTTATTTGTGCTGGCCATTAATTATTTTATTAACTCCATGGAATTGGGAATTAAGGGTAATCAGTAGTCTGATCCTTATTGGCATTATTTACAGAGTATCGGTAAATGATAGTCGTTATATGCTTTCTGCTATTTCATGTCTGGATGCATTTGGCATTGGTGCACTTTTGGCTTATCTGAAAAGATATAAAGAAAATTTGCTTTTAAAAATATTGCAAATGAACTGGATCTGGGCAACAATAATTGTATTATGGGCTATAAAAATTTATTTAAGTTTCCATGAAATGGATTTCTTATTAAAATATTTCCGGTTAATGATTGCTATTCTGTCCTTTGTGTTAATAGGTAAAGCAGTGTATATCGGCCCTTTGCAAAATAATAACTGGTGGACAATGATGATGAAAAATAAATGGATGATCAGATTAGGGCGTATTTCTTATGGAATTTATATGTTTCATTACCTGGTATTTTGTTACCTTAAACCAATAGTTGACAATGCTGCTTTACAATTTCTGGATAAACAACCCATCAGGCTAATCTCCCTGCTTTTTTTTAACAGAGCAAATGGTGTAGATTTTATCTTGTATTCAAATGTAACCATTCTGCTGGCTTCCTTATCTTTTAAGTTTCTCGAAACACCAATTCTTAAAAGTAAAAAATATTTTAAATAATGGTTCTTTTTTCCATAATAGTGGCTAATTATAATAATGGGCGTTATCTGGACGATCTGATTCAGTCAGTACTGAAGCAAACCTATACAAACTGGGAATTAATTATTGCAGATGATGCTTCAACAGACCATTCTGATAAAGTGGTTGCAAAATATTTATCAGATTTAAGAATACACTGGCATAGGCATGAGGTCAATGCAGGAGCAGGTGCAGCCTTTAAAACAGCCTGCGATAATTCTAGTGGTGAAATTATTGGTATGTTGGGTGCAGATGATGGATTGGTTCCGGAGGCATTGGATAAAATGATAACTGCCCATAGCATGCAAAAGAATGCCAGTATGATTACTTCCATGGCCTATGATTGCGATGCTGATTTTAATCAGATTGGTATATGTAAAATATCCGGGAAACAGCCGGAAGGTGTTTCTTTTATCAGAGAAATACATATTTGTAATTTTGTAACTTTTAAAAAGGAATTCTACCAAAAAACCAAAGGGTTTGAAGTGCAATATAAAAGGGGAGTAGACGTTGATATTTATTTAAAAATGGAAGAATGTGGGGGAACGATTGGTTTTTTAGCAGAACCCGTTTATCTGTATCGCCGCCATAGCGGTGGAATATCACAGGGGGGTAATGGTACGCTCGCACATTCTTATGTACTCTGGGCTCAGGTTGAAGCCTATAAAAGACGCAAAATCCGCCAGTTTCAACCAAATTTAACTTTTAAGGAATATCAGGCAAAAGCTGTGAACTGTTTTCAGCTCAAGTCTTATTATGCCAGAAAAGAGGGCCATTGGACAATGGCTGCTGGATATGCGTTAATGTGTGTCGCAACAGATAAAACTTACCTGCTAAATAAAACATTCTGGAGTGCTTTGTTCTATAACCTGATTAAAAAAAGAGCATTATAAATGGAAGTATCTATTGTAATCCCGGTTAAAAATGGGGTTAAATGGCTCCGGGATTCCTTACCCGTATTTTGCAAACAGCAGCTGACTGGGGAATATGAAATCATTTTACTGGATTCAGAGTCTACGGATGGATTAGCTCAACTCGTGGCCGCTTATCCAAAAGTTAAGGTCCATACCCTACCTTCCGGTTCTTTTAACCATGGAGATACCAGGAATGAAGGGGTAAAGATAGCTTCAGGCAGATATATTACATTAACTGTTCAGGATGCCAAACCGGTAAATGAAAACTGGTTAGCCGAACTCTTAAATGGTTTTACAGATGAAGAAGTGGTGGCTGTTTGCGGTCAGCAGATTGTACCGCATCATCCCGATAAAAATCCGATAGAATGGTTCCGTCCATTACATGCACCAAATAGTACAAGAATACAATTTACTCCTGACGAATACGAACAGTTAACTGGTGCAGAAAGGTTAAAAGTAGCCCGTTTGGATGATGTGGTTTGTTGTTACCGCCGGGATGCTTTACTACAAATGCCTTTCCGGCGTACAGAATTTGCAGAAGATGCATTTTGGGCAAATGATGCCTTAAAAAGGGGATGGGCGCTGGTATACAATACAAATGCCCGGATAGAGCATTATCATTTTTGTTCGGAAAAATACCTGCATCACCGAAAAATGATAGAATGGTATACGCAATACCTCATTTTTGGGTTATTACCTCAACCGCCAGTTTTAACCTTAAAAAAAATAGGCAGTTGGGTAAAAATAGTATTCATTTCAAAAGAAGTAATACCCACTAAAAAATTTTTTTGGTTAATGCATAATTTATCTGTTTACTTTATCCTTTTAAAGACCTATAAAGAATGGCAATGGTATTATCAGCATAATAATATTGAAGGAATTTATCAACAATATTTTTCCAATATACCCATTGGCAGTTCTGTAACTTAATTAACGGGTAATTCAAATAAAAACGGATCTATATGATACATTTTGCAATTATTGGTTGTGGCCGGATAGCACAAAGGCATGCTGAACATATTCATGCTATTGGTAAATTAGTTGCTGTTTGTGATATCATACCACAAAAGGCAAATGAACTGGCATTAAAATACAATGCCAGGGCATATACTGAGGCTGGAACTATGTTAGAAAAAGAAAAAGAGATTCAGGTGGTAAGTATCTGCTCTCCTAATGGATTACATGCTGTTCATACCATTCAGGCTTTAAAGTCGGGATTTCATGTACTCTGCGAAAAACCAATGGCGCTTAGTGTTCAGGATTGTGGCGAAATGATAAAAGAAGCAGAAAAAGCCAACCGAAGATTATTTATCGTAAAACAAAACAGGTTCAATCCACCCGTATCTGCTGTTAAAAAATTAATAGATGAGGGCAGGCTGGGAAAAATTTTCAGCGTACAGCTGAATTGTTTTTGGAACCGGAACAATGAATATTACCAGAATTCCTGGAAAGGTACCAGGAATATGGATGGAGGAACTTTATTTACCCAGTTTAGCCATTTTATAGATTTATTATACTGGATAGTGGGCGATGTTAAGGATGTACATGCTTTTGTTGGCAATTACCATCATAATGGTATTATTGAATTTGAAGACACTGGCGCTGTTTGTTTAAAATTTTATAACGGGGCAACTGGCACCATTAATTATTCCGTTAATAGTTTTGGACAGAATATGGAAGGCTCTTTAACTATTTTTGGTGAAAAAGGTACCTTAAAAATAGGCGGGCAGTACCTTAATGAGCTGGAATACCAGAAAATAGAAGGATATGAAATAAAAGACCTCCCCCCTGGTAATCCTCCTAATAACTATGGTAAATATTTTGGATCAATGAGTAATCACGATAAAGTGTATAAGAATGTGGTGGAAGTATTAAGCAATGGCGGTGTAATTGCTACCAATGGATTTGAAGGCCTTAAAACAGTAGAGATTATAGATAAAATTTATACTGCTGCCATTCATCTCACTCCTTAATACTTACCTGAAATTAAAGGCAGTATAATTGTTAATAATCAACAGATCAATGAACCAGGCAAAAATTTTTGAAAGTACTATTACAACGGATGTGGTTTTTGGTGAAGAGGTAAAAGTGATAACACCGGTTAACATTTATGGATGCACTATTGGCGATCATTGTTTTATTGGTCCATTTGTGGAAATACAAAAAAAAGCAGTTATTGGGCATCATACCAAAATTCAAAGCCATACTTTTATATGTGAGCTGGTAACAATAGGCAACCATTGCTTTATTGGCCATGGAGTTATGTTTATTAATGATGTATTTTCAGAAGGTGGTCCTGCTATGGGCGATACAACCAAATGGAAAAGTACTACAATCGGCAACCATGTTTCCATTGGCTCCAATGCCACAGTATTGCCGGTTCGTATTTGTGATCATGTGGTTATTGGTGCAGGGGCAGTTGTTACAAAAGATATTCTGGAACCCGGAATTTATGCAGGTAATCCGGCCAGATTTATGAAAACTGTAAAATGATATTAATTTATGAAAGTTCCATTTGTTGATTTAAAAGCACAATATTTGTCCATTCAGCCAGAAATAGACCAGGCTATTGCCAGTGTATTAACTGAAACAGCCTTTATTGGTGGTAAATATGTAAAAGCCTTTGAGCAGGCGTTTGCTGAATTATATGGAGTAAATAATGTGGTTTCCTGTGCTAATGGTACAGATTCTCTGTATATTATTATGAAGATGCTGGGTATTGGTAAAGGCGATGAAGTAATTACTGTAGCCAATAGCTGGATATCAAGTTCTGAAACCATCAGTCAAACTGGGGCTACACCTGTTTTTGTAGATATTCATCCTATCTATTACAGTATGGACGAAACCTTATTGGAAGCAGCCATCACTCCTAATACAAAAGCCGTGATACTGGTACACCTGCAGGGGCAAATCTGCGATGTTGAAACTATTGATGTTATCTGTAAAAAAAGAAAAATTCTCCTGATTGAGGATTGCGCACAAAGCCACTTTTCTGAGCTCAGTGGACACAGGGCAGGCCTCACAGGTATTGCCGGGAGTTTTAGTTTTTATCCTGGAAAAAATTTAGGTGCATATGGTGATGCAGGCTGTATCATAACCAATGATGAAACATTGGCCACTCAATGCAGAATGTATGCTAATCATGGTGCAAAAATAAAACACCAGCACCAGTTTGAAGGTATCAATAGCCGTATGGATGGACTGCAAGCTGCCATTTTAGGCGCTAAACTTCCCCATATACTGGAATGGACGGAAAAAAGGAAATGGGTAGCCAGGGAATACAATAAAGCCCTTACAGGGATACAGGAAATTGTGATGCCGGCTATCCGCCCAAATAGTCAGCATACCTTTCATTTATATGTGATACAGGCAGAAAACCGGGATGGGCTGGCCGCTCACCTGAAAGAAAATGGGATTGAAACAGCCATTCATTATCCCACTATTTTACCTAATATGCAGGCATATCAGTATTTAGGTTACCAGTCAGAAGATTTTCCTGTGGCCAATGCATTGCAATCAAAAATATTATCCCTTCCCATTTTTCCTGAAATGACGCCGGATCAGATAAACTATACGGCAGATTGCATTAGAAATTATTATCAGTCTAATAAATAATTAATTTTTATTCATATGAATAATAATCCCCTCGTAAGTGTTTTAATGACATGTTATAACCGGGAAGAATTTATTGCAGAAGCCATTGAAAGTGTTTTGGCATCTACCTATACTAATTTTGAACTCATCATTGTAGATGATTGTTCTACAGATAAAACTGTAGATATCGCACTTAAGTACGAAGCTTTGGATAAGCGGGTATGCGTTTACCAAAATGAAAAAAATTTGGGGGATTATGTCAACCGCAATAAGGCCGCCAGTTATGCGCAGGGTGAATATTTAAAATACCTTGATTCAGATGATATCATTTATCCCTATGGCTTATATATGTTTGTATCCAGCATGCTGCAGTTTCCTCATGCGGCCTTTGGGATTGAATCCCGTTTTGACCCTAAAAACCGCTATCCGGTCTGTATCGGTCCATACCAGATTTATAAAGAACATTTTCTGGAAGGTTGGGATCATTTTTTCAGGGCACCGGGCTCTTTTATCATTAAAACAGAAATTTTTCGTAAAGAAGGTGGCTTTACCGGCAAACGCTGGGTAGGCGATACCGAATTATGGTCTAAACTGGCCAATAAATATGATATGGTAAAATTCGGAGGCAGCTATTGGGCCCGCACTCATCCCAGCCAGGAGGGCTCGGCTTATTTTAAAGAAACCATGCAGGGGGTGGAGAAGATCAGGAATGAAATACTAACTTCAAAAAACTGTCCCTTAAATGCCAGGGAAATTAAAAAGGCCAAAAAGAAATTATGGCGTGCCAAGACAAAAACAGCCACTTACCTTTTTCTAAGGTCTGTCCTTAGATTTAAATAGATCTCACCCTTAAAATAACACATTATGATGGCGCTTATAAAATCTTATCTTTATTTACTAACCAGGGTGGCCCGTTTTTTTTACTGGCAGTTTCGTTGGCTCACCAATGCAACTGTGGGCAAAGGAGGTACGGTTCAAATACCTTTACGGTGCGAAGGGAAGGGTAAGTTTGTAACAGGCAATCATTTTATCCTGAAAAGAAATGTATTACTGGGTATTGGTAAAGGGAGCAGGTTTACAACAAAAGACAATTTGAAAATAGGGGCCAATGCTACAGTTGAATTTGCTTACGGGTCTGATTTAACGGCCGGTGATAATCTTACCATCGACAGGAATGCACAGATTATTGTTAATGGTAACTGGATATGGGGCAACAGGGTTAATATTAGCCCTGGTGTACAAATATTAAGCAGGGAAGAGGGGCATTTTGGTAATCTAATGATTGGAAATGAAAGTGAGATAGGGGATAATACCATTTTGGATGTATCCAGCAATATTGAGATTGGAAATCAGGTGTCCATAGGGCCCAATTCAGTATTATATACCCATAATCATTTGTATCAGGATATTAGCCTTGCCGCATGGAAGGGAGGAGTGAAAACTGCACCAATAATCATTGAGGATGGAGCCTGGATTGCATCCGGAGTAACAATATTGCCTGGCGTAACTATTGGAAAGCATGCGGTGGTGGCATCCAGTGCGGTAGTAACAAAAAGCCTGGAAGGCTATGCAGTGTATGGAGGAATTCCGGCTAAGCTGCTAAGGAAAATTGAAAAATAACTTGATGAAGAAAGTATTATTTACGTTTGATTATGAATTGTTTTTGGGTAAACAATCCGGTACAGTTGCAGATTGTTTGCTTCAACCAACCCGGAAGTTGCTTAATTTGCTACATCAATATAAAGTCAGGGGAATTTTTTTTGTAGACACTTTGTATTTATGGAGGCTGAAACAGGAAGTGCAAAACAGGGAAAGTGTACAGGAAGACTATCAGGCTATTGTACAACAATTGGCAGAAGCAGTAGCTGCTGGCCATTCCGTTTTTGCACATCTGCATCCACATTGGTTAGATGCGGTTTATCTGGCAGACAAAAATGAATGGGATCTCAGTAATACCCGGTATTACCGTTTTGCAGCATTACCTACTGATAAACAGGCTGAATTATTCAGGATATCCATGCACATCATAGAGGAAATTACGGCCAACCAACCCGGTTACCAGGCAGATGCTTACCGGGCAGGAGGATGGAGTATACAACCCTTCAGCCATTTTTATCCGTATTTTATACAATATGGCATAAAACATGAGTTTAGTGTAATACCAGGTAAATACCATCTATCCAATGTTCATAGTTTTGATTTCAGGGAGGCGTCTGTCAATCAGGTTGTTTACAGGTTTGATACTGATATTTGTGAAAATAATCCAGGTGGAAAATTTACTGAATGGACTATTTCAACCCTCCATTTTAACCGTTTTGAAAAATGGTTCGATTTTAAAATAAGTGGCTTATTAAAACGGTTACAAAAAAATAATATTGCAAAAGGGCAGGTAATGCAGGGCATAACTGCAGAATCAGGTGATCTCTATTGTAAACCGGAATGCAAAAGAATTGTTTCCTCATTTGAAGGTTTAAATCTTTATAGAGTATATAAATTGCTCCGGTCAATTAAAAAGGTGAAATACTACCAGTTTATTTCACATCCCAAATTAATATCTGATTATGATTTCCGGATGGCTGCAATTTTGTTAAAGCAATTGACAAATTTTAAAAATTTAGAAACGGATTTCAGAAAATAACCGGGTAAGTATCTTATTTTTGATTAAATACAATAACAATATTTAATAAAACATACAGGTTAATATTGTAAATAAATTATAGAGTAGAGCGGAAATTAAACTGGTATAATGGTAAATATACTTTTTTTAGCTTTTGAATTTCATCCTTTAAATATCGGAGGTGTTTTCAGGTCCATTCATTTTGTGAAGTACCTGAGGAACTATGGCATTAATCCAATTGTATGTTGCTTGCAACCAGATTGTATACCAGAATATTTTACCAATGAAATCATTGAAAAAGATTCCAAATACCCTTTTTTAAAAGAGATTACAGTAGTGGGGATACCCTCCAAACTGGTTATCAATTTTTCGTCCCCATTACAATACTTTTCCATCAGAGACCGGGATACCCTGATTTGGGAAAAAAATGCAGCTCAGGAGCTGGTTACATTAAAACAGCAATACAATCCTAAAGCAATATTTGTAACAGCCCCGCCATTTACCATTACCAGTTTTGGCAGAAGAATAGCAGCTAAATTACAGCTGCCTTTAATCCTGGATATGCGGGATGCATGGACTTTGTGGAATATTTCGCCTTACAAATCCTATATCCACTATTTACTCACCAAAAAGGAAGAAGGTAAATGTTTGGCTGCAGCGGCTTTGATAACTGCAACTTCCCAGCAAACCATCGCAGATTTTAAAAGGCTTCATCCAAAACTGGATAAATCAAAATTTACCCTTATTACTAATGGATATGATACAATGATGGCTACTGAAATGCAGAAGCCGCTATCCAAAACAGGGGAAAAAATAGTCATTGGATATTCAGGTGGTTTTTATTATAATCCGGAATTCAGGGCTAATATGTTTGCAAAATGGTGGACCAAAAAAATTCATCGCTGGTTTCAATATTCTGAACGAAAGGAAGACTGGTTATACCGCTCTCCTTATTTTATTTTTAAATCCATGGCCTGTCTGCGGGAACAAAACAGGTCGGTATATGATCAGCTCCAACTGCGTTTTATTGGAAAAAAACCAAGTTGGTTTGATGGGATGGTCCGGGAATTTGGAGTGGAAGATTGCGTGCAACACCTGGGTCAGGTTTCACATCAGGAATCTTTACAGTTTCAGGAAAAATGTGATTATCTGCTCATTACTTCTTCCAAAGTAATTGGAGGCAGGGATTATAGTATTGCCGGTAAAACATTTGAATATATTTCCATGCTTAAACCCATACTTTCTTTTGTATGTGAAGGGGCTCAGAAAGATTTATTGGCTCAAACAGGACTGGCCATATTGTGCAACCCGGATGATACAAAGGAAAACGCTGTTAAAATTACTAACCTGGTTGAAGGCAAAATATCTTTGCAACCAAATGAAGCCTATATTAAAACCTTATCAAGAGAAAACCAGACGGCTTTGCTGGCTAAAGAAATCTTACGTGTGGTTGCCCCTTAAATAAAAAAGCAATGAAACAAAAAAAGATCTGCATTGTAGTGGGTACACGTCCTAATTTTATTAAAGTAACCCAATTTAAATATCAAAACAAGTTTCATCCGGATCTGGATATCCGGATCGTTCATACCGGCCAGCATTTTGATGAGAAAATGTCAAAAGTATTTTTTTCTCAGTTTAAAATGCAGCCCGATGCAATGATTCAATTAAATTCCGGAACCGTTAATGCCCAGATTGGTGAAATTATGGCTAAACTGGAAGCTTATTTTCTGGATTTTAAACCCGATTGTGTAATGGTAGTGGGTGATGTTAATTCAACCCTGGCAGGTGCATTGGTGGCTAATAAAATGAATATTCCACTTGCGCATCTGGAAAGTGGCCTCAGAAGCTTCGACCGAACCATGCCTGAAGAGATCAACAGAATTATTACAGATCAGCTGGCAGATCATTTATTTGTTACGGAAGAAAGCGGTATTACCCATTTATTACAGGAAGGAAAACAATCCAGCCAGATTCATTTTGTGGGTAATACCATGATCGATACCATGCTTGCATTTGAGCCCGAAATAGAAGCCAGCACCATTTTGGAAGACCTGAATCTGATCAATGGCAATTTCGTCTTAATGACCATGCACCGCCCTGCAACTGTAGACAGTAAGGAAGGGCTGGAACTATTATTCAGCTTATTGCAGCAATTAAACCCTTCCTGCCATATAGTATTTCCTATTCATCCCCGTACCCGGAAAAATATTGCTCATTTCGGTCTTGAAAACGAATTGCAGGCAATTAAAAACCTGATTTTAACTGAGCCATTGGATTATTTTTCTTTCCAGAAATTAATCAAAAAATGCAGTTATATCCTTACCGATAGCGGAGGCATTCAGGAAGAATCCACGCAAAGGGGAATACCTTGTTTAACCCTGCGGCCCAATACAGAAAGGCCGGTTACTATTACACTCGGCACCAATACTTTGGTTCCCTTTACAATTTCAGAAGTGCTTTCACTTATTAACAGCATTCAGGAAGGTACTTATAAAGAAGGCCAAATTCCACCATTATGGGACGGAAAAGCAACAGAAAGAGTAATTGAGGTATTGAAAAATACCATTCACTAAGCTTTTTTAAATAGCTATAGTTCGTTTACAATGAATGCAGATAAAAAAAGTACAATTCTTTTTGTAACAACGGCAAATCTGGTCTCCAATCCCCGCCTGCAGAAAGAATTACAACTGTCCATACAGGCAGGCTATCAACCTATTGTAATGGCCATTCATTCCGGAGATTGGTCCACCCGCCTGGAAAAGGAAACCCTGCAATCCTATCCGGATCTTACCATTTATTATGCAGATGCTACCCGGCATCATTTTTTTAGCTGGTTACTGGTTTCTCTGATTAATCAATTACTGCTGAAATGTAAATGGATCCATTTTTCTGTACCGGCTTTACAGGCATTTGCCATTAATAAACGCAGTTTACTGCTTTTCAGGAAGTTACAAAAATCTTTCATAAGCGCTGATATGGTAGTTGCACATAACCTGGGCGCTTTTTATCCGGCTTATTTTTATGCTTGTAAACATAATATACCCCTGGGTGTAGATATAGAAGATTATCATCCCGGAGAAGCTGCTAACCAATCTGTTAAAGAACTGGTACTTTCACATCTTGCAAAAATATTACCAGCTGCCAGTTATATCAGTTATGCTGCACCGCTCATCAAAGATAAAGCAATGGCTGTTTTTCATTTACCCAATACCGCTTCGCATTTGGTAATTAATAATGTATTCAGTGAAAATGAATTTGTGCAAAATAGTCTTGCTCAGAAAGATGATTTGCTGAAACTGGTTTGGTTTTCACAAAATATTGATTTTAATCGCGGATTGGAAAAGATATTACCGGTATTGGATGGCTTTGCTTCTGAAATAGAACTTACACTTATTGGAAATCTGCGTTCCGGGTTTAACCATCAGCAAATAAGCCACAGAAAATATATCCGGGTAAAAGAACCCCTGCCACAAAAAATGCTGCACCTTTCACTGGACCATTATGATATTGGCCTGGCACTGGAAGATGGTACAGAAGATGAAAACCGCAATATCTGCCTTACCAATAAAATTTGGGCTTATGTTCAGGCAGGATTATATATCATTGCTTCAGGTACTCCTGCCCAGGTTCAATTTGCAGCAGGGTATCCGGACCAGGTAATGGTATTACCCAATGATGAATCCGGATATAAACAAATAATAGGATCTTTAATTTTGCAAAAAAAACAGATTCGAATCGGAAAACCCGGCCGGTTTACAGCAGCAAAAGCTATATCCTGGGAGCAGGAATCAGAAAAATTGCTTACAATATGGGCTGCTCTTATCGGGCACCCAGTACCCATTATTAACTGAATATGAAAACTGTATTAATTGTTTCACCTAATTTTCCGCCTGTTAATGCGGCAGATATGCACCGTATAAGACAAAGCCTGCCTTATTTTAAAGAATTGGGTTGGGAACCTGTGGTTTTGGCGGTGGAAGAACAATATATTGAAGCTTACAGTTCTGATCAATTATTGAAATATACCATCCCGGAAAATACGGAAGTGCATAAGGTAAAAGCCTGGAATGTTCAGAAAACAAGAAAATTCGGACTGGGTAGCCTGGGCATCCGGTCTTATTTTTTTCTTAAAAAGCAGGGAAACCTGCTACTGAAGAAAAGGCATTTTGATCTTGTTTATTTTTCTACAACTGCTTTTCATGTAATGGCATTGGGCCCTTACTGGAAAAAAAAATTTGCTGTTCCTTTTGTACTGGATATCCAGGATCCCTGGAGAAATGATTTTTACCTGGATAAACCGGCCTCAGAAAGGCCTCCAAAATTCTGGTTCGCTTATACCATTGATAAATTACTGGAACAATATACTGTACCCAAAGCATCGGGTATCATCAGTGTTTCACAGGGGTATTGCGATACTTTCCGTAACCGTTATCCCTCTATCCGGGAAGAACAATGTAAAATAATCACTTTTGCCGGGAGTACCATCGATTTTGAAGTGATGGAAAAGTATTATCAACCAGCTGGCAGGATTCAACTCAAAGAAGATAAAATTAATTTGGTGTACATCGGAAGGGGTGGTTTTGATATGCACCTGGCTATCAACACCCTTTTTGCAGCCATACAACAGGGGCTTCAATCCGGTAATACTCAGTTCAGTAAACTGCATTGCTGGTTTATTGGTACCAGTTATGCACCGGAAGGCCAGGGAATAAAATTCATAGAACCTTTGGCAGAAACTTTCGGACTACAGGGAATGGTTACTGAAATAACGGACAGAATACCTTATTTTGAATCCTTATACCTTTTAAAAAAAGCACAGCTATTATTTATACCCGGTTCTACAGACACTCATTATACGGCTTCCAAAATATTTCCCTATATTTTATCCGAAAAGCCGCTTCTGGCTGTTTTTCATCAAAACAGCAGCGTAGTAAATATCCTTGCAACCCTGCATTATGGTTCGGTACTAACTTTTGAAAATAACAGTAACACAACATTACTGGCAAACACCTGCAGAGGCCTATTGGAAAACCTGCTAAGCAGCATTCCATTTACAACCCCTCCGGACAGGCAGCTTTTTGAAAATTACAGCAGTAAAAACATGACAAAAGCACAGACTGATTTTTTTGATCAGTGTATGCAGGCTTAGCCACTTTTATAAAAAGATTTAAACAGGAAAATGAAAAAACTGGCCATTGTTTCCTCACACCCCATTCAGTATAATGATCCGCTGTTCAGGTTATTAACCCGGCGTGGTAAGGTAATGATAAAGGTTTTTTATACCTGGAGCCAGTCGGAAAAAGGAAAATTGTTTGATCCTGGCTTTAATAAAGAAATTGAATGGGATATTCCTTTATTAGAGGGTTATTCCTATGAATTTGTACACAATACAGCAAAAGTTCCCGGTTCGCATCATTTCAGGGGTATTATTAATCCTGATTTACAGCAGTGTATCCGGAATTGGAAAGCAGATGCTGTTTTGGTGTATGGTTGGAGTTTTCAAAGCCATTTAAAATGTTTACTCTATTTTCACCATAAAATACCGGTATTCTTCCGGGGAGATTCTACTTTGCTGGATGTTTCTCAAAGCGCTAGCCTGAAAAAATGGGTAAAATATATTTTCTTAAAATGGGTATACCAGCATGTTGATGGGGCATTGTATGTTGGATCAGCCAATAAAGCTTATTTTAAGCAGTATGGCATCAGGGAAGCGCAATTGATCAGGGCGCCACATGCCATAGACAATCAGCGGTTTAGTAATCCGCATGCTGAATATGAAACTGCTGCGGCCAACTGGAAAAAAGCGTTGGGTATTGAGGAATCAGATACGGTATTTTTATTTGCCGGGAAACTGGAAAAAAAGAAAAATGTGGCATTGCTCTTAGACGCATTTTTACAGGCTTCCCATCCAACACAATGGTTAATAATAGTGGGAAACGGTGTATTGGAACAGGAATTAAAACAAAGAGCGCATAATAATAAAAGGGTTATTTTTATGGAATTTCAAAACCAGCTGCTAATGCCAGTAGTATATCGTTTAGGAAATGTGGTGGTATTACCCTCTGCAGGGCCGGGTGAAACCTGGGGACTGGCTTTAAATGAGGCTATGGCCTGTGCCCGGCCTATCATTGCCAGTACCCGTTGTGGAGCTTGCCTGGATCTGGTTACTCCTGAAACCGGTTGGTCTTTTAATCCTTTTAATCAAACTGAACTCGAAAAAATAATTCAAACCTGCCATTTGGAAAAAAACAGCCTTCCACAAAAAGGCTTGGCTTCCCAGGTTTTTATTCAGAACTTTAGCTTAACAAATATTGCAATGGCTATTGAAGGGCTTTTGTAAAAAATATAAAATTATAAAAAACTATATATGAGTTTCTGGATGATTCTTTCGTTAATTGTTGGACTGATAGTTTGTATTAGGTTTTTTTATGAACTAAACAAAAAAATAGCCTTTATCGAATTTTTTTTGATGCTATATGCCATTAATTTTCTGTTATCACCCATTTTCATATATAGTTTACCTTCTTATCTTGTTACAAATTATAACATGGTATTACCTCCTGATCAGTATTTCCCAATGGCTTTACTAGCTTTTGGCGCAATGGTTGCCGGAGTTTATATTTTAGGGATTCCTCCTATTTTTGCGCCAAATATTAACTTACTTAAAGTTGAAAGTGTACTGCATGAGAAAATGTTAAAACAGTGGGTAGTGGGGGGTATTGCGCTATTCCTTATTTCTGCATATACCAATTCAGAAATAGGGTTTTTAATTTACCTGTTATCCCTGGTTCGCTTTATAGGAGCATTTAGTTTATTTATAATGGATTACAGAAAATTCAGGTGGTATGTACTGGCTGTTATAGTTGTTGAATTTTTATATTCCTTACGCTATGGCATGTTTCATGATTTTCTGATGTGGCTGATATTTTTTATCATTTTAACGATGTATATTTTTAAATTTTCAACTATAAGAAAATTAATATTCGTTATTGTCGGGGCTATGTTCATTTTTGTGATACAAACATCCAAAGTAGCTTACAGGCAGGCTGTGTCACAAAATGAAGCCGGCGTTGAAACTTTTATAACAGTAGCCAATACAAAGGAATTACAAAACAATACCCATTTCTGGGAAAGTGATAATTTTATCACTGCAGTTACCCGTCTTAACCAGTCCTGGATTTTAAACAGCACCATTGATAATATGGACAGGACCCAGAATTTTCAGGGTATTACCATTCTTAAACAATATCTGGAAGCTGCCATATTACCCCGTTTACTGGCCCCCGATAAATTAAAGGCAGGCGATAAAAAAATATTCAATACTTATTCAGGCCATTATATTGGTGATAATACCAGTATGGCGCTGGGTGTATTTGCAGATGGCTATGTTGCATATGGGGTATGGGGGCTTTTTATGTATGCATTTTTTTTCGGTCTTATTTTTAACCTTATTTTTAAAATGGTTAACAAATGGTCAAAAACATCTCCTTTCTTTTTCCTTTTTCTTTTTCCGATTTTAAATTATGCGGTGCGGCCAGACTGTGAGTTGCAAACCATTTTAGGGTATGTTTTTAAATCTGTAGTACTCTTTTCCTTGCTGGTTTGGTATTATTCTTATCAATTTAAAAAACAAATGACAGCATTGCAAAAGCAGTTGGATGATGAATTAGGTGAGGGTGCAACATTAATAGTCTAAAAAATAACATATTGGAAAAAAAAGCTGTAGTAATACTCTATGAATATTTTTATCCGGGTTTTAAAGCAGGGGGGCCTGTACAAAGCCTGATAAATCTGATTTGCCTGTTAAAAGACCAGTACCAGTTTAAAGTTATTACCAGTGGGTATGATGTAAATGCAGCAAATCCTTATGAGAATATAGCACTTAATCAGTGGAATCAGATGGAATTAGCACCCGGTTGTACTATACCAGTATGGTATGGTAGCAGTAAAGTTTCCGGTAAAACGGTATTGCAGGCCATCGAATCCTCTGCAGCAGCAGTGGTATTTTTAAATTGCATGTATTCTTTTCCCTTTTTTTTATATCCGCTGTTACACAAAAAAAAGAGCAGGGTACTGGTACAAGCCAAACTTATCATTAGCCCAAGAGGTATTTTAATGCCCAATGCCCTTTCCTTAAAATCTTTTAAAAAAAAGTACTATCTGCGGTTTTTGCAACTATCCTCCCTGCTGAAACATTGTCAATGGCATGCTACGTCGGATGCAGAAATCGCCTCAATACAGCAAAACTTTGGTAAAAACTGTTCCATTTTTAAGGTGGGTAATGTGCCCAAAAAACCCTGGCCGGCACCAGCCCCCCATATAAAGCAGCAGGGAACCTTACGCCTGTCACATCTGTCTCTTATCGCTCCTGTAAAAAACATACATACTCTTTTGCAGGTGGTAAGTAATTGTACCCAAAAAATAGAACTGGATATCTATGGGCCGGTAAAAGACCAGGAATATTGGAACAGGTGTTTACTGGAAATGCAAAATCTGCCCAATCATGTTCAGGTGCATTATAAACAGGAGCTCGATCCCTTTAAGGTACAGGAAACACTGGCAGGATACGATGCCATGATTTTATTAACCACCGGAGAAAATTTTGGCCATGCCCTTTTTGAAAATATGAGTATTGGCCGCCCTGTTATTACCAGTTATTTTACACCCTGGAATGAATTGCAGTTAAAAAAAGCAGGTTGGAATGTTAATATCAGCCTGCCCGGCACTATAACTGCATTATTGGATGAGCTGGCAAAAAAAGATACAACGGAATGGGAGCAATTTTGCCGGCAGGCACATGCAGTTGCCAGTAACTATTTTAACGGGCAGGGCCTGCCAGAAAAATATAAGCAATTATTCTGCTAAATAACATGAAAACACAACTACATTTATATAATAATAGCTGGTATCGGCCTGGCAATATTTTTAAGCGTTTATCCTGGCTGCTGGTATCAGCATTTTTTTTTCAGCATCCATTAGCACTGGGTTCGGGTTTTAAATGTTTTTTATTGCGTTTATTCGGAGCCAGTATTGGTAAGAAAGTAAAAATAAAGCCATCTGTTACCATCAAGTATCCCTGGTTTTTAAAAGTAGGAGACCATGCATGGATTGGGGAAGGCGTATGGTTAGATTGCCTTACCTATATTTCAATTGGTGATCATTGCTGTATTTCTCAGGGTGCCCTGTTGTTAACCGGTAACCATCATTATAAAAAATATAGTTTCGATCTGATACTGAAAGAGATTAAACTGGAAGAAGGAGTATGGATTGGGGCCAAAGCAATCGTTTGTCCGGGTGTGGTGGCTGGCAGCCATGCTTTCTTAACGGTTGGGTCTGTAGCCAATTCCAGCCTGGAGCCTTATACTATTTACCGGGGTAATCCTGCAACAGCCCTTAAAAAAAGAGAAATTACAGAATAATTGTTTCCATTATGGTTTAATAAATGGCAATAAAATAAAGATCAATGAAAGTAAGTATTATTACATGCACCTATAACAGCGCTGCCACATTAATGTACAACCTGGAAAGTGTATTCAGGCAGGAATATAAAAATATAGAACAGATTATTATTGATAACCAGAGTACAGATGATACCCTTAAAATTGCAAAGGAATATACCCAAGTAAAACAAATTGTAAGTGAGCCGGATGGCGGTATTTATGATGCCATGAATAAAGGGATAGCAAGAGCTACCGGAGATATCATCGGAATTTTAAATTCAGACGATTACCTGGCAGGGCCCGATGTGATCGGTTCAATTGTAAAAAAATTCCGAAAAAAAAATTGTGAAGCAACTTATGGTAATCTGATCTATGTCAAGAAAAAACATCCCGAAAAAATTCACCGGGTATGGATTTCGGGTAATTTTAAACCGGCTCATTTTTATAGGGGCTGGATGATGCCTCACCCAACTTTTTATGTTAGTAAGGAAGTATATAAAAAATATGGTGTTTTCGATACCAGTTTTAATTATTCGGCCGATTATGAAATTATTTTGCGTTTTTTACTAAAATATAAAATAAGAATTTACTATATCAATCAGGTGCTTATTTATATGAGGGCCGGTGGATCTGGTAACCGGAATTTGGGCAGAAGGGTAGAAGTTCATTCAGAAGACCACCGTGCCTGGGTAACCAATCAGCTGCAGCCTAAATGGTACACGCTTAAACTAAAACCCATCCGTAAAATAAATCAGTTTCTGGTTCATTATTTTCATATTTCATGGCTGGTGCACATACCACCAACTCACAATAATGATTCCTTTTTAAAAAGGGTAATCAACGTAAAAGGGAAAATTGTGTATTTAAAAAATAACCAGGATAACAGGGATTTATAAATGACTAAAATGTTAGCTAAGCTATGCAATCAATTTTAATAATAGGGGGGTGTGGATTTGTTGGTTCTAACCTTTGTATTTATTTTAAAACGGCCTATCCATCCGCAAGGATAATTGCAATGGATAATCTTAAAAGAAGGGGTAGCGAACTTAATCTGCCCCGTTTGCAGGAAGCGGGTATAGAATTTATACATGGAGACATTCGTAATAAAGAAGATTTTGACGAAATAGGCCCGGTAGAATGTATTATCGAAGCTGCAGCAGAACCTTCTGTATTATCGGGATTAGATAATACCCCCGATTATCTGATCAATACCAATCTTCTGGGAACCATCAACTGCCTCAATTTTGCAGCCAGGCAAAAAGCTAAACTGGTTTTTTTATCCACCAGCCGTATTTACCCCTTCAAATTACTGGATGATGTAGGTTTTGAAGAAACGGAAACCCGGTATAAGATCAGTCAGTACCAACTATTACCCGGTGTCAGCACAAAAGGAATCAGTACAGATTTTCCGTTAAATGGCCCCAGATCGCTTTATGGCGCTACTAAGCTGGCATCAGAATTACTGATAACTGAATATACCGAATTTTTGGGTTTACAGGCAGTCATTAACCGTTGTGGGGTAATAACCGGTCCCTGGCAAATGGGCAAAGTAGACCAGGGCGTTATTGTATTGTGGATGGCCCGCCATTTCTGGGGTAAAGGCCTTACCTATAATGGATATGGTGGCCAGGGTAAACAGGTTCGCGATATTTTGCATATTCATGATCTGTTCAGGTTGGTAGACTGGCAGCTAAATAATTTTAAAGCCTGTTCAGGAAAAACATGGAATGCAGGGGGTGGGGCAGATTGTAGTATTTCATTACAGGAACTAACAGCTTTTTGCAAAAGCCTAACCGGTAACAGCATTGCTATCCCTGCAATATATGAAAACCGCAAAGCCGATGTTAGAATGTATATAACAGATAATACTGCCATAACCACAGCTACCGGATGGAAACCAAACTATACTCCGGTTTCTATTCTTTCAGAAATTTATCAGTGGATAGTTCAACATCAGGCTATCTTACAACCAATATTAAATTAATACTATGTCTGTAGCTCTCATAACAGGGTCAGCTGGTTTAATAGGAAGTGAATCAGTTGGTTTTTTAGCTTCAAAATTCGATACCATAGTTGGTATTGATAATAATTTACGTCAATATTTTTTTGGGGAAGGCAGCTCTACAAAATGGAACCAGGAGCGTTTAACGGGCCAATACCCCAATTACCACCACTATGCTGCAGATATCCGTGATATGCCGGCACTGCAGGCCATTTTCGAAAAATACGGTACAGATATAAAGTTAATCATTCATACAGCAGCTCAGCCCAGCCACGATTGGGCTGCAAAAGAGCCACTAACTGATTTTTCGGTAAATGCTACCGGTACATTGCATATGCTTGAATTAACCCGGCTTTTTTGTCCGGAGGCGGTTTTTATTTTTACAAGTACCAATAAAGTATATGGAGATACTCCCAATTACCTGCCACTGGTAGAACAGGAAAGCCGATGGGAAATAGATGACAGCCATCCTTATTATCAGGAAGGTATTGACGAAAAAATGAGTATTGATCACTGTAAACACAGTTTATTTGGTGCCAGTAAAGTGGCAGCAGATGTTCTGGTACAGGAATATGGAAAATATTTTGGATTAAAAACAGGTGTATTCCGGGGAGGGTGTTTAACCGGGCCTAATCATTCCGGGGCCCCCCTGCATGGTTTTCTATCCTATCTGATGAAATGTGCGGTTACCGGACAGGCCTATACTATTTTTGGGTATAAGGGCAAACAGGTCAGGGATAATATTCATAGTAATGACCTGGTTAATATGTTCTGGCATTTTTACCGGAATCCCAGGCCGGGAGAAGTGTACAATGCCGGTGGTGGCAGGTTTTCCAACTGTTCCATGCTCGAAGCCATTGCCATTTGCGAAGAGATCAGTGGCAATCAGGTTAAATATACCTATTCAGCAACCAACCGTATAGGCGATCATATCTGGTATATCAGCAATCTTACTAAATTTAAAAGCCACTATCCGGAATGGAACTGGAAATATAACCTGATCCAGACAATGGAAGAAATATTTAACGGAGTCAGATCCAGAAAATACTGAAAAAATAACATTTAAAAATAGTAGTACTGCATGTTAAAACTTTCTGTAGTTATCCCGGCACATAATGAAGAAGGCTCTATAGCAGAAACCATCCGCTCCTTATACCATGTATTGGTAAAATATACTATTGAACATGAAATAGTAGTGGTGAACGACCATTCAGCCGATCGCACACTGGAAGTACTGGAAACCCTGAAACAGGAAATTCCAACACTGGTGTATTTTTCCAATGAGGGCCCCAATGGGTTTGGTTATACAGTAAGGTATGGCCTGGATAAGTTTACCGGTGATTGTGTTGCTATTATGATGGCCGATTTGTCGGACGACCCATTAGATTTAGTAAGGTATTATCACCGCATGATTGAAGACCATACTGATTGTGTATTTGGTTCACGCTTTATCAGGGGTGGTAAACTGGTGGATTATCCCTATCATAAACTCATTATCAACCGCCTGGCCAATAATATTATCAGGTTGGTTATTGGCACTAAATATAATGATGCCACCAATGCATTTAAATTGTATAAAAAAGAAACCATTCAGGGTATTAAACCACTTCTGGCTCCTCATTTTAACCTGACCATCGAGTTGTCACTCAAATGCATTGTAAGGGGGTATTCCTATACCGTAGTGCCCAATAGCTGGTATAACCGTAAAACCGGTATATCCAAACTCAAAATCCGTGAAATGGGTAGCCGCTATTTTTTTATTTTAATGTATTGTTTTATTGAAAAATTCTTTTCCCGGGGCGACTTTAAAAAAGTAAACACCGTTCATAAAAACTAAGCGGCTTCCATACATCCGGTATCAGAACCTGGGTTTATAATAGGTTACATGGTCCTTATCAGTAAAAAGGGTATCCAATGGCAGCAGGTGCAGCATGCGTTGATGCCTGGCAGGGTTTGGACAAACTATTAGCTGAAATTCATGCAACCTGTCTGCTGTCATTAAACTACTGTCATCTTCCCTGAACATCAGCCCTTTCCGGTTACTGTAATATAAACAGGGGGGGCTCCAGTCAAAGTCAGTTACCAGTACGGCATCTTTGGCACTGCTCCTTTTTTCAATTTCCTTAGCAATTCTTAATTCAACAGTTGCAGCAGAATCTGGCTTTACCGGTGGCAGTAACTCGGTTAAATAAGTATAGTTGAAGTTCGATTTTTTATAAAACAACTGGCAGGCAAGCAGTAATATGGCTATAACTACTGCAGCCAACTGCCCCCATCGGGAAAAACTTTTCAGTAATGGCCAATAGCCATCAAATAATATAAAACTGATGGTAAAAACAAAAAGGGGCATGATCGCATAAGAATAATAATCATGTACCACATAGAGGCGAACAAACGTAAAGATCGATATCCCCGCAATGATAACAGACAGGATAGCAGGCTGCAACCGGGGCGAGGCTGCTATTTTTTTCCAGGTATACGGAAATAAGCATGCAGGTAATGCAAAAAATGGAATATAAGTACTGAAAAACCGGTGATAAATTGTTTTCCAGGAAAGTAAACTAAATTTCTGGTGCCAGGTACCATAATTCCATTTATTCAGGTTAGCAGAAGTGGTAAATACAGAAAAAACAGATTGTGCTTTCAGGGTATCACAGTGTTTTACCCATATTATCAGCACCAGTAACTGTATACCACCAATCAGCAAATACTGCAGTACATAAGATTGCTGTGCTTTCCATACTTCACCCAGGCCACCCGCTATATTTTTGCCTTTTCTGTAATAGGTATACCAATGTTGCAATGTTATTACCAGTGCAACCAGCAGGTAAACATAAGCTGTTGTGGCTTTAATCAAAATAGCTAAGCTGCCAATTACAATGGAAAGCAGGCAGTACCAACCTGCTTTTTTTCTATCTGTCTGTTGATACTTTAAAAAATAGATATAATAATAAATAAAAGCCAGCGAAAAGCACACTGCACAGGATTCTATTAAAACAGCACTGCTATAGATCATATTTATGGGTAAAAATGCAAATACAGTAATTGCAGTTAGTGCAAATCCGCTGTTTTTAAAATATTGCAAACAAATTAAATAAAGAAAACAGGCTGCCAGCAAATAATAACCAATACTGGTTACCAGGCAGGCCTGATCTGCAGAAAGCCCGGTTAGTTTTACCACTGCCCATGCAGTTAACTGGTAAACCGGAAATTCAAAGGGTATGGTATAGGGTTTCCCTAAAACAGGCGTTTTGTAATTCAATACGGAAACCCCTTCCTGTAAAAAAATTTTAACTGTATACGCAGTTTGGGTTTCTCTGAAACCCCGGCTTTCCAATGGCTCTTTTCCCAGATTCAGGCAACGGGGAACCAACGAAATAAGCAGGATTGCCAATGCAATAACAGGTGTCCGGGAAAGCGAATTTCTGTTAGAAAGTATCATTCAAAATGTTTTAAGCTCATCAAATATATTATTTATGCAACCTCAGCAGGTTATTTTTATTTCAACCATATAAGGTCGTCATCATCAGTTGTTTCTTCCTTATTGTGAGATAGCTGATTCAGCTGGTCAAGTTTCCCTTTAAAAGTAATTAACTGCCTTAATCCCTGAATACTGATTCCGTAGATACAAATACTAATAATCACAAAACCCAGCCAAAATTTATTACCGGTCATCAGTGCAATCCCAATAATTAAAAGTTGTAAAAATAATATCCAGAGTACTACCTGTACCGGGGTATAACCCAATTGCTTCAGTAAATGGTGTATATGGTTATTATCACCGGTAAATGGCCCTTTTTTATTATAAATACGTAAAAAAAATAACCGGATGGTATCCAGTAGCGGCACAGCTAACAAGGAAAATGCCAGTATAATCCTGGTATTAATCGGATAGCTGCAAAATTGCCCTCCTTTTTGAATAAAATACAGTGTAAAAATGGCAAAAAGCATTCCCAGAAATAAAGAACCGCAGTCGCCCATAAAAGTATGGGCCGGTGGTTTGTTATACAGGAAAAAGGCAATCAAAGAACCTGTTACCGAAACAGACAGGGCACTGTAAAAATACTGGCCACTGGTAAAAAATATATAATTATAAAACAGGGTAATAATGATGCCTAAAGATGCTGCCAGGCCATCAGAACCATCTATTAAATTATAGGCATTGGCAATTCCACCTATTACAATCAGGGTAATACAATAATTCAGGTAAACCGGTATTTTTATAAAAGGTAATATCTGGTCAAATGGTAAATAAAAATCTCCCTTATATACAAGCAGGGCACCCGCTAAAAGTTGCAGCGTTAATTTCTTAAGGGGTTTAAAGTTAAGCAGGTCATCTCCAAGGCCAATAAAGGCAATCATCATTAAAGACATAAAAATATAATGATAATTGCCTGGCCATATAAATTTCTGCGACCAGAAAATTGCCAGTGAAATGGAATAGGAAATCATCAGGGCAATACCACCCAGAAAAGAAACCTTCCGTACATGTTTTTTACGGTCATCAGGGTAATCATAAATATCGTATTTATTAGATATCTTAATGGTTACCGGTATAAAATAGTAGGTAATGATAAATGAAGTAAAGCAGAAAAGCAATAAATTACTATACATATTATAGTTATATAAGGTAATATTTTTTCTCTGTTCAAACGAATCCCCTATCAGTATTTGTTAATTTTCAGGGGTATAACATCCTCCTCCTCCACTTCCTTTTCATGCATTAATTCAATTTCCCGCAGTTTAAATTGCTCTATCCTTCCCTTGTAGGTAATCAGTTGCCTGATACTCTGAATGGCAATGCCATAAATACAAATACTCACCAGTACAAAACCCAGCCAGGATTTATTGCCTGCCAGCAGGGCCACCCCAATAATAGAAACTTCTAAAAATAATACCCATAAAACCACCTGTATGGGGGTATATCCCAGTTGTGCCAGCAAATGATGAATATGGTTGTTATCGGCAGAAAAGGGGCTTTTTTTATGATAACAACGAATATAGAATAAGCGAACCATATCCAGTAAGGGTACAGAAAGCAGTGCAAATGCCAGAATAATACGGGTATTGATCAGGTAATTGCTGAATGTTCCTCCTTTTTCGATAAAGAAAATACTAAATACAGAAAAAAGCATTCCCAGAAAAAGAGAACCGGTATCCCCCATAAAAATCAGGGCAGGCGGTTTATTATAAAGAAAAAAGGCTATCAGCGCACCAGACATACTAATGGCCATGGCACAATAAAAGTACTGGTTGCCCATAAAAAATAAAAAACCATAAGATAAACAGATAATAATGCCAATGGAAGCTGCCAGCCCGTCTGCCCCGTCTATCAAATTGTAAGCATTGGTAATTCCTACCATAAAAATCAGGGTAATACAAAAATTAAGTGCCGGCGGTACTTGTATAGTAGTAAAGATCTGGTCAAAAGGCAAATAAAAATTACCCTTATAAATCAATAAAGCACTTGCCATTAACTGAAAAAGTAATTTTTTAGTGGGTTTAAAACCCAGCAGGTCGTCACACAAGCCAATAAAGGCTAAAATAAGCAGCGATATAAAAATATAATGATAATTATCCGGGCGCAGATAATTATTAGACCAGCATAATGCCAGCGATATAGAAAAAGCCATCATAAAAGAGATGCCTCCTAAAAATGGTACTTTCCTGATATGTTTTTTCCGGACATCCGGATAATCATGTATATCATATTTGTTTGCTATCCGTATCGTAACTGGTATAAAATATAAGGTTAAACAAAATGCTACGATTCCAAATAAGGTTACATTCAAAAACATAATTCTTTCAGTTAGTGGTTGATTGCTTGACTTCTTTGGGGGATAATAAAAATACTATAAATTAAGGGTAAAAAAAAATAAAACAAATGAATTTTTTGTACATAAAAACTGCAATAACTGTTACAAGAAATTCTTAAAATAATTGATACCGCTGCAATGATAAGGCATTTTGTTCATTTTCCAGCAATATATACTTTATTTGTTATTACGAATATTAAATTTGTTATTACAAATATTAACCAGCACCTACTCAAAAAAAATTGCTAATTTGCCAATTTGAAAATTATGCCCGAATCCAGATACATTTATGCAATAATCAGTGTTTTGCTGGCAATACTTTTATTGCTGGCTAAATATTTAATATATAAAACACTCAGGTCTCCTAAACACCGGCAGGGTTTTTTAAAAACGTTTAAACGCTGGTATTCCCGGGAAGAGCGCAGGGCCAAAAAATTGCATATTTCCAGAAAAAAATATATGCTGTATAATAACTGGATCAATCTGTTATTCTGGCTGATGTATGCCCTGTCCCTTATTTTGATCCTGTATTGTTTTTTCGAATGGATTGTAGCATTGTAAACAGCTGTTACCAAACCCTGCCTTTAATTTCATCATACACCATTTTAATTCCGTCTTCCAGCTTTATATTTGCCTTCCATCCAAAATGGCTCAGTTTCTGAACATCCATTAATTTCTGGGGTGTACCATCGGGTTTAGTATTATCAAACCTCAATTCGCCTGTATAGCCAACTGTTTTCTTTACAATATTTGCTAATTCTAAAATGGTTACATCGTTTCCCCAGCCCACGTTTACCAATCCTTTTTCGTTATAATGCTGCAATAAATAAAAACAGGCATCTGCCAGGTCGTCTACGTGTAAAAACTCCCTTCTCGGGGTACCGGTACCCCATAATTCCACATAGGGTTTATTGTCCTGTTTGGCTGTCATCAATTTGCGCAGCAATGCAGGCAGTACATGCGATTTTTCCAGGTCATAATTATCATTCGGGCCATATAAATTGGTAGGCATGGCCGAAATAAAATTACAGCCATACTGTGCCCGGTAACTATCACACAATTCAATCCCGGCTATTTTAGCAATGGCATAGGGTTGGTTGGTGGGTTCCAGGTAGCCGGATAATAAATATTCCTCCTTTAAAGGTTGCGGGGCCAGTTTTGGATAGATACAGGAAGACCCTAAAAATAATAATTTTTTAACTTTATTCAGGTAAGCCGCATGTATAATATTGGCTTCTATCATCAGGTTCTCATAAATAAAATCTGCCCTATAGGTATTATTGGCAACAATACCACCCACTTTAGCAGCAGCCAATACCACATATTCCGGTTGTTCTGTTTCAAAAAAATCATGTACCGCCTGTTGATTCCTCAGGTCCAGCTCTTTAGAAGTTCTGGAAACAATATTTGTATAGCCTTCTTTCAGCAGTTTACGTTCAATGGCACTGCCCACCATACCTCTATGACCAGCTATATATATTTTAGCTTCCTTTTCCATAAATTTACATTTAAATTATACTCCTAACTCCAGTCTCCAGACTCCTAACTCCTGTCTCCAGACTCCAAACTCACTGCAAAGCCACTGTCTTTCAAATGTTTCTCTTTGGTAAACAGTACAAGGTCTGCCGCCACCATTTCTGCCACTAATGCAGGCAGGTCGTATTTAGGCTTCCAGCCCAGTTTTGTTTGTGCTTTTGTAGGGTCTCCAATCAATAAATCCACTTCCGTGGGCCGGTAATATTTAGGGTCTACTTTCACCACTACTTTACCTGCTTCCAACTGATATTCCGGATGGCTGCACCCCACCACATATCCTTCTTCCTTTTCATCCGTTCCACGAAATGCAATTTCAATCCCTGCTTCTGCAAAAGACATCCGTACAAATTCACGGATTTCAGTAGTTATACCGGTTGCCAGTACATAATCTTCCGGCTTTTCCTGCTGTAAAATCAGCCACATGCCCTCAATATAATCTTTCGCATGGCCCCAGTCGCGTTTCGCATTTAAATTACCCAAATAAATCGTATCCTGTAATCCCAGTGCAATTTTAGCAGTACCCCTGGTTATTTTCCGGGTAACAAAAGTTTCCCCGCGGTTAGGAGATTCATGATTAAATAATATTCCGTTACAGGCATACATGCCATATGCTTCCCGGTAATTTACGGTAATCCAGTACCCATATAGTTTAGCCACTGCATAAGGGCTTCTGGGGTAAAAAGGGGTGGTTTCACTTTGGGGTACCGCCTGTACCAAACCATATAGTTCAGAAGTAGAGGCCTGGTATACTTTGGTTTTCTTTACCAGCCCCAGTAAACGTACAGCTTCCAAAATACGTAGCGTACCAATACCATCGGCATTGGCAGTATATTCCGGCACTTCAAAGCTCACATGCACATGGCTCATCGCAGCCAGGTTATAAATTTCATCGGGTTGCACTTCCTGAATAATTCTAATCAGGTTGGTACTATCAGTTAAATCGCCATAATGTAAAGTCAATTGCCTGTGCGGCACATGAGGGTCTTCATAAAAATGGTCAATACGCTGGGTATTGAATAAAGAACTGCGCCTTTTAATGCCGTGTACCTGATAGCCTTTCTTCAATAGAAATTCAGCTAAATATGCCCCATCCTGCCCGGTAATTCCTGTAATTAAAGCAATTTTCATACTATTTATTAATACATTGATGAATACTAAATATAAAACAAATATAAGCCAAGTCCTTCAAATGGAAGGGCCGGCCATCAAAAAGAGATTGCTTTTTCATTATATAATTCAAACGCTTATCTTTATCAAAAAGAGCTATACAAACTGGTTTTGTTAATAAAAATTTATCATGAAATTCATTTATATAAGTTTATTGTTAATAGGGTTTATAACAGTACGGGCCAATGCACAAACCATCCCTGCAGGCATGCCGGTAATGGACGAATCGTTACGTTACCTGCAGTTGCAGGGTAAACTGGATCCGGGTGCCTCTTTAATGGCACGCCCATTTTATTTTACCCGTTCTTTTACTGCGGATAGTTTAATGAAATTAATCAACCCGTCAGCCGGTTTTACCACCCATTCCGCCCCTCTGTTTAACCAGCAGGGAAAATTTCAGTGGTTGCCCCTTGGCTGGGATCAGCAATATAACAGCCATCATCCCTATGGATGGAACAATTCGGGTATGATCGATGCCAAAGGGTACCAAACAAAAATATCCGGTGGGTTTTGGCTTTCCTCCGGCATCCTTTCTATACAGTTCAGGCCCGAACTGGTGTATGCGCAAAACCCTGATTTTGCATACAGCCAGCAATATGGTGCTCCTACAAAAGGGGCGTATAAAAAAATATTTCCCGGCCAATCTTCCATCCGCTTGTCTAAAGGGGGTTTTTCACTGGGACTATCTACCGAGAATATGTGGTGGGGCCCCGGTATACAGAATTCAATTATTATGAGTAATAATGCTCCGGGTTTTCTGCACCTGAGCTTAAACAGTACCAGGCCCTTAAAAACTTCAATTGGGAGTTTTGAATTTCAGGTAATTTTTGGAAGACTAAAGGAAGATACCAGTGTATTGCTGGAAAATGAAGACCTGACAACTTTTTATTATGCAGAAGGGCAGAATGGAAGTATTGGCAATCCGCCACGGGTTGCATTAGATAAAGAAAACCCGCGCTATTTCAATGGTATCACCCTTACCTATCAGCCCAAATGGGTCAAAAATTTGTTTATAGGCCTAAACAGGGTTGCCTATGTATATGATGATAGTTTACGTACCAGTTTTGGGTTTATGCACGATTACTTACCGGTATTTACCGGAGTTTTCAGAAACGGTTCCAGTTATCATGGCGTACAATTTTCAAACGGGGGTTTAAAACAACTGGGTTCTGTATTCGCCCGCTATCTTTTTACAAAGTCTCATGCAGAATTATATGTAGAATATGGCTATAACGATAATACTGCCAATTTGCGGGATATCCAGATGAGCCCGGACCACTCTGCTGCTTTTACCGCAGGGTTTAAAAAGTTATATCCCATCAAAAATCATAAATGGATTGATTTTGGTGCAGAATTAACCCAACTGGCACAATCAGCAGATAACAGCATCCGAAATGGGGGATACTGGTATTTATATTCCGGTGGGTATACCAACCAAAGCCGTATTATAGGCAGTGGCTTTGGAATGGGTAGTAATATGCAAACAATTACGGTAAGCCTTAAAGATGGCTTTAACCAGCAGGGCTTTCTATTGCAAAGGCTGGTACACGATCCTAATCCCGACCATCAGGGTATGTCGCAGCAGTATGCCACTACTTCCAGAAACAGTAATTGGGAAGATCTTTCCATTGGTTTTATATATAGAAAACAACTGCACCGCCTTTCCCTGGACTTTTTATTGCAGGGCATACATTCGGCCAATTATGCCTGGATACCCAATCAAAATGTTTTCAACCTCCATGCAACAGCTAAACTGCTTTATTTCCTTTAAATGCGTGGCAGTTCAGTTGTGGGTTTTACTACATAAGAAATGGAGCAATCGTTGCTAAAGGGTAATGTCTATTCATTGAAATTTGTGGATATCTAATTACCCGTTAAATTATTATATGAAAATTCTTATTGCAGACGATCACCATATCGTTCGTAAAGGAATCCGCAAAATTCTGATAGAAGCCTATCCGGAAGCCTGGATAGAAGAAGCGGTAACCGGTACAGAACTATTACGTAAAGCCAGTTCCAGGGACTGGACACTAATTATTACCGATATTACGATGCCGGGTATATCCGGACTGGAAGCATTAAAGGAATTAAAAAAAACAGCCCCTAAAATACCGGTATTGATATTAAGTATGCATGCACCGGGCGAATATGCATTCAGGGCCATTAAATCTGGTGCAGCGGGCTACTTAACCAAGGACACTGCAGCAGAGGAACTGATTATTGCAGTAAAAACCATTTTAAAAGGAAAAAGATTTATCACTGCCGAAGTAGCAGAGCTCATCGCAAATTCCTGTACCAGTCATCTCGACCCACTGGAAACTTTGACCGATAAAGAATTTGAAATATTTAAATTACTGGTCATCGGCAAAAAAGCAGCAGCCATTGCCAATAACCTTTCCATCCGTCAATCTTCCATTGCCTATTACCGGAGTAATATCCTTCAAAAAATGCAGGTTCAAACCAATAGTGAGCTGATCCGCTATGCCATACAGCATAACCTTACCTGAACCATAATTTTTTAAATGCGTTCTGGCAGTTGTGTTTCCACATTATAAACAGGTAAGCCTTTTATCAGATCCAGCCGTTTATTTCCGGAAACATAAGTTAGTTTTCCGTTTTCATCCCTGCTATCCCTGAAATGTGAAGTTGTAAATGCCTGTTCAGCAGTTAAAGATTCAAGTTGGTTGTTCCATACATCATTTCTTACATAAAAAGCATTCACGGAAGCAGTATTGGTACCCACTAAAGTATAGCCTTTTTTAGCAGCTAAAAAAGTAATGGCAGCAAGGGATGCCCCACAATACAGATTAGAGTAATGGGCGTTGGTTCTGTTAAAATCAGCCTGATACGGAATGCTTATTTTTCTTTCTGCTCCAAAAACCGCATTAAATTCTACAATTAAAATCCTGGGTTTAAAAAAAGCTATAGCCTCCAGTATATAATAATCATTTCCATCCAGGTCAATAGATAAAATGCCCAGGTCTTCGTCAAAGCCACTTTTTTCCAGCAGGCTGTTAATATTATCTTTTGTAATAAATCCCGCTATCGATTCCAGGTTATATTTCCAGTAAAAATCAGCATTTTTTAAGTCTTCCATGTTTTGCGCAGACCCATCAATTACAAACCCTTTCCAGTTATCTTTCATTAATAAAAAACGGCAATTCGACTCCATAAAATTTTCAACGCCAAATTCAATAAAAGTCTTGTTTTTTATTTCAATGCTTTTAATAAGCTGCTGAATCATTCCATCTTCCCCCCACTGAGAAAATATGCTGAACTCATATGCCTGCAGATTTTTGGTTTTTTTATGCTCGTTCAAGGCTGTCAGTATCATACCCTGGTTTAATTTTAAAGCATCAATCCTGCGATCAAAATTCTCAATTAAAGTATGCATCTGATGAATCTGCCGGAATCTTTTTTTAAGTGTTTTCAAATAAAACATATCCTTTGCTTTTGTATTAGTACGGGTGTATAAGAATTATAAATTTATTGGAATTTTAGTTATGCAGGGTAAATAAAACAGTTGGATGTATTAGATTGGGGAAAAATTTAAATATGCCGTAACTTTGATTACTTAGTATTGCCATTATCTCTAATCAATGAAAAACAGTGCTGCAACTGCTTTTTTTCTGGCATTGAAAAATGCCCTTTCCCTTCCCTGGAAAAGCTGGAAAGCCTGGGCTGTACTTATAGTAGGCCTGTTGCTTACAGCCCTGGTTACCTCTATCATCCTGTTGCAGGTTCAAAACCGCGAAAAAGAAAAGTTTAGTGCAGAATGTTCTGATATTATTAATAAAATCTATGAACGCCTGCATGCGCATGCCCAGGTATTGAGATGCGGTGCCGCTTTATTTGCAGTAGATACGCAGGTTTCCAGGGCTGATTGGAAAAAGTATATAGAAACTGCTGCTTTTCAGCGGAATTTACCGGGTGCTCAGGCCATTGAATATACCCTGCTTATTCCCAAAAAAGACCTGCAACCGCATATACAGCAAGTGCGCAAAGAGGGCTTCCCCCAATACCGGGTGCATCCGGAAGGTGACCGCGAAGTCTATAGTTCCGTCCTGTACCTGGAACCTTTTTCCGGCAGAAATTTAAAAGCGTTTGGTTATGATATGCTAACAGAACCCATCCGGTGTAAAGCCATGGAAAGAGCCAGGGATGAGAATGTGGCCAGTTTATCGGGTAAAGTATTACTGGTGCAGGAAGAAGGGAAGGAGGTGCAAAATGGCACCATTATGTATGTACCTGTTTATCAGAACAATATGCCCATCAGTACCGTTACCGAAAGAAGGGCAGCCCTTCGGGGATGGGTGAACAGCCCTTACCGGATGAAGGACCTGATGCAGGGTATTTTAAGAGAGGATGGCCTGTTACAGGATAACAGGATTCATTTTAGCTTATATGATGATAGCATCTCAGCACAATCTTTATTATACAATAGTGTAAGTACGGATACCCTGCAGCTGCAGCATACCATAAATTTACAAGATTCCGGTCAAATTGATTTTAATGGAAAAAAGTGGATGTTAGTATTTGATAAATCTGAAAACAACCCATTTATTATCCGCAATCTGGCTGCTTTATTATGGACAGGGGGTATACTTTTCAGCATATTATTATTTATACTGGCATTATCGCTGCAGGCCACCGAACAAAGGGCACAGGATATTGCCCGGAATCTTACCCTGGACCTGCACAACCTGTCAGAACATTTAATCAATATACGGGAAGAAGAAAGGACAGCCATTGCCAAAGAAATTCATGACCGCTTTTCCCAGAATCTGGTGGCATTGAGTATGAATGCTTCCTGGTTAAAGAATAAAGCAGTGGGATTAAAAGAAAAAGAAAAAGCCATTCTGGAAGAACAGATAGAGATAGCCAATGAAGTAATTGCAACCAGCCGCACATTGTACAACGAGCTCCACCCGGCCATGCTGGATGAAGTAGGATTGCTGGAAACCATCAAATGGTATGCCCATAAGCAGTTAAAATTAACCGATATCCGGTTTGACTGCAGGGTTGAGGAGAGTATCGACCTGCCCTATCCTGTCCGGCTGGGTTTATTCAGAATCTTTCAGGAAGGCCTCACCAATATTTTACAGCATGCCCAGGCATCTGTAATCCATGTTTTCCTTACTAAAGATGCACAAATCATCCGGCTAACCATACAGGATAATGGTATTGGGTTTAATGAAAAAGAAAAAATAGATTCCGGGCAAAGCCTGGGATTACTGGGTATCCGGGAAAGGGTATATGCCCTTAAAGGCCAGTTTTTTATAAATTCAGATTTGGGCAGGGGTACTATTTTAACCGTAAAAGTACCTGTGTAACAAGCCTTATTTCCCTTTATGAATCTGTTCCGCATATTTCTGCAACAGCAGCATAATTTCATCCAGGTTAATAGGTTTACTAATGTAATCATTCATCCCGGCCTGTAAACAGGCTTCCTTATCTTCCTGCATGGCATTGGCCGTCATGGCAATGATCACGGGCTGTTGGGTTAATTGACGGCGGATAATGCGGGTAGCTTCCAGCCCGTCAATTTCCGGCATCTGAATATCCATCAGTATCACATCATAGGGTTTGTTATTCACCATATCCAGTGTTTCTTTTCCATCCTGTGCAATATCCGGTTCATACCCCATTTTATTCAGTACATGGGTAATCAGTGCCTGGTTAATGATATTATCTTCTGCAATCAGGATATCCAGGGGATACTGTTTGGCAAAATTGATATTCAGTTTCCGCAGGTTGTCTGCCGGTTGTACATCCCGGGCCATACTATGGTTACGGCGCAGTTCATTAACAATATGTTTATTGAGGATATGCTGTTTAATAGGTTTTGTAAGAATAGAACTGAATAGGTTGGGAAAATGATGGCCCCGTTCATCACCGATAGAACTTAACAGGATAATGGGCAATCCCGGATATTTTTTACGTATTTCCAGCGCCAGTGAAATACCATCCATACCCGGCATTTGCATATCGGTAATCACGAGGTCAAAATCCGGATGGGCTTCCAGTATGCGGAGTGCTTCATTACCGGATGCAGCCAGTGTAGGCACAAATTTCCATTGCTGTAACTGTACCTGCAAAATATTCCGGTTGGTAATATTATCATCCACCACCAATACCTGTTTACCCTCCAGCTCCGCTACATTATAATAGACATAAGTCCGCTGTTGATTGTTACTTCTTCCTGCCCTGATCTTAAAGCTGAAGGTAGAACCCTGATCCGGAATACTGGTCACCGTAATGGAACCACCCATCAGTTCCACCAGTTTTTCTGATATCGCCAGGCCCAATCCTGTGCCCCCGTATTTACGGGTGGTGGAAGAATCCACCTGCGAGAATGCTTTAAATAAATAGCCCAGTTTTTCAGGTGCAATACCTATACCCGTATCCCGCACTTCAAATAACAATTCCATACTGTCATTTTCCATAGCACCCAGTTGTACCCCTACAAATACTTCCCCGGCATGCGTAAATTTCATGGCATTTCCCACCAGGTTAATCAGCACTTGCCGCAGGCGCAGGTTATCGCCAACAATCTGGGAGGGTATATCCGGACTAATCTGGTACACTAAATCAATCCCAATCTGGGTGGCTTTACCTGCAAACAAGTCAAACACATCTTCAATACAGTTGCGTAAGTCAAAATCTTCATGGTTCAGTTCCATTTTGCCCGATTCTATTTTGGAAAAATCCAGGATATCATTTATCACCGTCAGCAGGTTTTCCCCGCAAACACGTATTGTATCTGTATATTCTTTTTGTTCCGGGCTTAAGGGTGTTTCTCCCAGCAGGGAAGCCATCCCAATCACCCCATTCATCGGCGTTCTTATTTCATGGCTCATGGTAGCCAGGAAAATACTCTTGGCACGGTTGGCCTGTTCTGCTTCTTCCCGGGCAATATGTTCCTGCTCTTTCTGGGTTTCCAGTTCAGCAGATTTTATTTCCAGGGCCTCTGCCTGCCGGCTCACTTCACTGGTACGGATCCGCACCAGCCTTTCCAGTATAGCTTTCTGCCTTCTTTCTGCAGTAATCCGGTACCAGTAAAAAGCATAAGCTGCTCCCAGTATCAGGGTAATGCCCAGTATCCTGAACCACCAGGCCATCCAGAAAGGCGGTTCTATCACAATACTGAGGGAAGTGCCTTTTTCATTCCATACCCCGTCATTATTTGCCGCTTTCACCCTGAAAATATAATTGCCGGGGTCTAAATGCGTATAATATGCTTTGTGTTCATGCCCTAAATAATTCCAGCCGGTATCAAAGCCCTCCAGCATATAGGCATACTGGTTGTTTTCAGCAGCTGTAAAATTGAGGGCTGCAAAAGAAAAGGAAAAAACAGACTGACGGTAATTCAGCACTATTTCAGACACCGTAGTGATATCCTGTTTCAGCAAGCCGGTTTTGTCTCCGGTCAGCACAGGTGTATTAAACAGCTGAAATCCGGTAATATACACCGGTGGTATAAACGGATTGGTTTGTATTTTTTCCGGGTAAAAACAGTTAAACCCATTCAGTCCGCCAAAAAACAATTCGCCTTCCCTGGTTTTCATTACGGCACCCGCTTCAAATTCCAGTCCCTGTAAACCATCGGCTACATTAAATTGCCTTCCCGTTAATTTTTCCGGGTTTAATTGGGTAAGTCCATTATTGCTGCTGATCCAAAGATTGCCCGCTTTATCTTCTGCAATTCCTTTAATGATGGCAGTACTCAATCCCCCTTTATCTGTATACAAAGCAAAGCTGTTTGTTTCCGGATGAAAAAGGTAGAGGCCGGTTTGCCCTATCCAGAGCCTTTTTTTACTATCCTGAAAAATCACCCGGATATCCGGTTTCTTTTCCCCGCCTGAAAAATAATGGCTGCAGGTTCCGATACTGGTATTAAAACAATTCAGGCCGCCGTCATCGGTACCCAACCAGAGATGGCCGCCAGCATCTTCAGTAATGGAAACTATATTATTCCCGTAAATAGTATTCTTTGCAGAAGCATCCCCTGTTATACGGGTAAAACGATGTGTTTGTGGGTTTAGCAGGTTTAATCCGCCATAATAGGTAGCCACCCATAAGTTACCCAAATGGTCTTCAAAGGTTTGCTGCACATAATTTGAACTGATGGAATGCGGATCAGCCGGATTATGCAGTAAACGGGTAAACTTACCGGAAAGCGGGTCAAAGAGGTTCAGGCCCCCGCCCCAGGTACTTACCCATATCCGTTGGTGACTGTCTTCCCGTACATCCAGCACCGCATCTGCACCAATAGACTGTGCATTATTTGTATCAAAGCGGTAGTGCTTAAAAATATTGTGTTCCCGGTCAAACCCATTCAAACCACCCCCATCCGTACCAATCCAAATCCGGTGGCCATGGTCTTCACAAAAAGTGCGCACATCACTAAAACTTAAGCTTTCCGTATTGGGTTCCTGCCGGTAGAGTTCAAAATCAGCAGCCCCATGGGTATTGAGGTTAACCCCGCCTCTGTGTGTACCCACCCAAAGGTTACCCTGCCTGTCTTCAAACAGCGCAGAAATCGTTCTTTGAGAAAGGCTGGCCGGGTTATCCGGCTCATGCTGGTAATGGTAAAAATGAAAAGAATTGGGTATCAGCAGGTTCAGTCCGCCATTAATCGTCCCTACCCATAAATGCCCTTTTTTATCGGTGAGCATGCTTTTAACCATATTGCTGGAGAGGCTGGCAGGTTCCTCATCACTGTGCAGCAATGCTGTAAAAGAATGGTCTTCCGGATCAAATAATGTAAGCCCGCTTTCTTCTGATCCCATCCATATTTTGCCCTCCGGGCCTTTGCAAAGAAAGCGAACCAGGTTATTATTAATGATACCCGGGTTTTGATGATTGTTCCGGAACAGGGTAAAAGTTTTAGTATCCTTGTTAAACAGGTTTATTCCGTTAGCCGTACCCACCCAGCAACGGCCTTTTTCATCTTCCAGTAAGGCAAATACTTTATCATCGCTGATATTGTTTGCTTGTAAAGGATCATGACGGTAATGGCTGAATGTTTTTGTTGTTCTGTCAAAAAGGTTCAATCCGCCACCAGCTGTACCCACCCAAAGTTGATGTTCAGAATCTTCAACAATACAGCTGATCGCATTGTGGCTGATAGAAGCCGGATTATCAGGATGGTTCAGGTATTGAATAAATTTACCTGTTTGGGGTTGGTAACAGTTCAATCCATTCGTGGTACCCACCCAGAGCAGGTGTTCCTGGTCTTCAAAAATGCATTTAATATAATTATCACTGATACTGGCAGTATCAGCAGGCTGATGTTTGAATACGGTTACCTGGTAACCATCATAACGGTTTAATCCATCGCGTGTGGCAAACCAGATAAAGCCCCTGCTATCCTGATAAATGGATTCAATGGTACTGTTGGAAAGCCCTCCTTTTTCGTAGGTAATATGGGTAAACCGCAACCTGGGAGCCTGCGCTGGCAGGAATATTGGTACCAGGCCTGCAAGCATCAGGATACAAATCCGGACAGTCAGATAGCGGAGAGGTTTCATAGGAAACGGTTTTGAGAAATGTTGAAGTATACTGTTGGTAAGGTACAACAAATAAGTTGAAATAATTACATGCATCCTGCAATTTTATTAGCATAATTGATTATTTTGCAGCTGCCCCCCCGTTATTTTTACCGTATTTATTCATAAAAACCATATAATGTATGAAAAGCCTCTTAGTTTTTTGTTCTGCTTTTTTTGTTCTTTTAGTAACGGCAGGTTGCAATAAAGAAGTATCCAGTTCAACATCCTATGCCTTCACGGGTAAACTCAGTAGTGGCAGTTCTTTTAATTTAACCAGCAGTAATGCTTATTTTCTCACGGATAGCCTTAACGGGCTGCGTTATATAGAAATATTGGGGGTTATTAGTGTACAGGCAAATGATACCACACAGGCATTTATTGGATTGACCGGTGTAACAAAACCCGGAACTTTTCCAATATCCACTTTAACTTCAACTGCGCTTCCAGCCAGTGTTATTGGATATGCAGCAGGCAAGCATGGATGGGTAAGCATTGCCACAACAGATCAAACAGGGCCGGGAACTATTACCATCACCGCTTTTTCCAAGTCCAGTATCAGCGGTACCTATTCTGCCCGGTTAACAGATTCTTTAAATAATACTATTACGATGACCGGCACTTTTAGTGGCAATTACTAAAACAGATTTAGCTATTGTTTACAAATATAATTTTACCATTTCGCGCCAGTATTTAGCTTTATGCGCTTCCCCATCCCAGATATAAAAGTGATGGGGAATTTTTTTTGCTTCCAGCTCCGCATTCAGTTGCCGGTTATTGGCAAGAAAAGCATCTTCCCGTCCAATAACAATGGTAATATCCAGTTTTTTCAGGAGGCGTATACTATGTTTTTGTTTCAGGGCGGGCAGGTATTGCGAAGGCATATTCAAAAAAATATCCTCATTGGTAAAACCATCAAAAAGGTCATCAAAATAGGGTTGCTGTACGGTAAGGTCGTACCTGCCACTCATAGCCACTACTTTTTTAAAATGCCAGGGATGCCGTAAACTCATATTCAGCGCATGGTAACCACCCAGGCTGCAGCCGGCAATGGTAATTTCCGGGTGCCTGTTTTTAGTGCGTATAAAGGGCAGTACTTCAAATAAAATGTATTTTTCAAACCTAAGGTGTTGCTGTATTCTTGCAGCAGGATGCAGTGCTTTATTGTAAAAGCTTTCCGCATCAAAGCTATCCACACAAAAAACCTGCAGCAATCCAATTTCCAGCTGGTGGTGCAGTGCATCTATCACTTTCCAGTTTTCATAATCATAAAACCGGGCCATACGGGTTGGGAAAAAGAGAACCGGAATACCTGCGTGGCCAAATACCAGCATTTCGCGCTGGCATTGCAACTGTTTACTGAATGTTTTATGGTATTCCCTGTTAAACCCCGGTTTTTTATGCATATTGAATCAAGATGATCGAACTGCGCGAAAATAAGGTGCCGGATGCCTTTATTAACAACTTATCAAAAATTTAAAGTAAAAACAATAAGTTAATACACAGTTAATTTATATGCATTATATTTTAAGACAGAATACTGCAGGAGGGTGAAATCATTTCTAAATTATTTAAATATCCGAAGGGTCCATTAATAAAAATTCCTGCCAGGGGAGTCCCGTATCGCCGATTAATAATATTTTATCCGGCGTAAAAGCTTTTTGAAATGCTGCCATCCCTTTGGTTGTAACGGTTTGGTTCGTTTTCACTTCAATACCAATCAGCTTCCCTTTATTTGTAATTACAAAGTCCACTTCATCGTTTCTATCTCTCCAGTAGTGCAGGGAATAACCACCTGCCAGTGCATGATTAATCAGGTGTGCTCCGATAGCAGATTCCACCATTCGTCCCCATAGCACCGGAAGCTGAACTATATCGCTAAACGATTCATTTCGCTGTGCACTCACCAACCCGGTATTATGCACCTGAAATTTTGGACTGGAGGAACGCATCTTTAAAGGATTGGTACTGTATTTTTCAATCCCTGCCAGTAACCCGGCAGTATCCAGTAATTGGAGATAATGCGATAAAGTAACGGTGTTACCATGATCCTGTAATTGCCCCAGTATTTTGGTCATGGAAAGTATTTGTCCGGAATACAGGCAACCCAGTTCAAAAAGCCTTTTTAATAAAGCAGGTTTATCTATCCTGGTCAGCATCAGGATATCTTTTGAAATACTCGTTTCAATAAGTGATTGGTTTATATAAGCTTTCCAGCGTGCTTCCTCCTTAATTAAGGAAGCAGCGCCCGGGTATCCGCCAAACCATACATATTCATTCACCGTCCATCCAAAAGCAAGCTGCATTTCCTGTAAAGACCAATGCCCCATATAAGTAGTTTCAAATCTTCCTGCGAGCGATTCTGTTAATCCCTGTTGCAGTAATAAGCGGGAGGAACCTAATAAAATGACTTTCAGGTGAACTGCATTTCTGGAATCCTCGTCCCACAGTAATTTCACTGTTTCACTCCAGTTACCAATCTTTTGTATCTCGTCCACAATCAATAAAAATTCGGAAGCATGCTCCTGTTTCATCTTAAGCCTGGCGGTTTCCCATTGTTGTGTTAACCAGGTGGTATTAGAGGCAGCAACCGCATCTGCTGCTATAAAGTGATACCCTTTTTTCATTTTTTCAGCCAATTGGGTAACCATTGTGGTTTTACCCACCTGTCTGGGGCCCATTACTACCTGAATGAACTTTCTGGGTCCTTGCATACGCCTTGTAAGTACCTGTAAATGAGTTCTTTCAAACATAAATTACAATTTACTAATTATATCTAGTAAAATTACGAGCAATAATTAGTAAATTGTAAATTTTAAAATTGTTTTATTCAGATTTAAAATATTTATAAACAATACCAGCCAATACCGCACCGATAAACGGAACTACAATAAACAGCCAAAGTTGTGCAATGGCCCAACTCCCCACAAATAGTGCCTGACTGATACTACGGGCCGGATTAACGGAAGTATTGGTAACCGGGATACTAACCAGGTGAATTAAGGTAAGTGCAAGCCCGATGGCAATACCTGCAAACCCTTTAGGCGCTTTTTCATCCGTAGCACCCAGTATAATCAGTAAAAACATAAATGTCATTACCAGCTCGGTTAAAAAACAGGCAATCAAATTGTAATTTCCGGGGGAATGTTCCCCGTATCCATTAGCAGCAAAAGAACCAATAGAAGCACCATTACCGGTAACAATCAGGTATAAAAAACCGGCTGCCACAATACCACCCAGTATCTGGGCAGCAATATAGGGCAACACATCTTTGGTACCCACCCTTCCGGCCACCCATAAACCCACTGTTACAGCCGGATTTAAGTGTGCCCCCGAAATATGGCCCAAAGAATAGGCAATGGTTAATACCGTTAAACCAAAAGCAAAAGCGACACCTACCAAACCAATACCAACACCGGGAAATGCAGCTGCCAGTAATGCACTGCCACATCCACCAAATACAAGCCAGAAGGTTCCGATAAATTCTGCTACATACTTTTTCATTGTATTATATTTTTTTTAATAATACAAAAATAATTTCCAATTTCAAAATTCCATTTAATGAGCAAATTATTAATAAAAACTAAAGGGGGTACTACTAATAAGGTTCGTTGTACACCAGGTTTAATTCAATAGCCGGGTTTTTATGAATCAGGCCCAGCAGGAAAGCCACTTTATCTTTTGGGGAAATATTCACTTTTTTACCTTTTATTAAGTAAATTTCCAACCTGTGGTATGCCGTAGCAGGTGGCATAAACAGGCCATTCGTTTCAATAATCTGTTGAATATTATTTAGCGGAATTATTTTATGGTACAGCACCCCTGCTTTTATAATCAGGGCATCACCAGAAATAATATAATTAATATTGAAAATGAAGTAGATAGCAAGTAGCAACACCAGCAAAATCAGAAATCCTGCTATCAGCAGATTCTGAAAAAACAGCCTGGTACAAATGGCTGTAAGTATTAGAAAAAGGGGTATTAATTCAAGCCCTATTTTGGATTTATATTTTTTCATAGGCATTAAATAATCAAAATGATATATGTATTGTTTAGTTTTTAATTATATATTATTTATAAACTAAAAAGTAAAAGTAAGGAATATTTAATTTGCCCATATAATTTTTTAATAAAAATTCACGGTAATACACAAAAAGATAGTCAGGCAGTTTTGACTCTGAAAAAAACCGGAAAGTTTAAGAAACTTACAATTTTTTTTGAGATAATATAAAAATTGTTAATAAAATGGTTATATTTAAATTAACTTAAATAAAGTATTTTTACGAAATTCAAAAAATAGTTAATCTTAAATATAATCTTATGGAAAATTCCAGTCTGGGGTATGATATTGCAATAGCGGTAGGAGTAATAATTCTGATCGTAATCATTATATATGGCAGGTCAAAAAAATGAACTGTGATTATTTCATTCCCCACAAATGAATTTCATTTGTGGGCATATCCATAAATAAAATAAATGCAAAATTATACGTACTTTTAAATTATAAGCACGTGTTATGACCACTAAATTAACATTAACTGTAGATTTCAGCTTACGAACTTGTGGAATTGTAAATGATATTTTAACGGTTGTTAAGCAAGTGTATTCCAGGGTTTAACACTGATATCATTTGTTCGGGTTTGACTGGCAAGCCCAGTATAATATACAACAGAAGCAATTTTTCTTTCCTTTGCCGACTCTTTAAAATATAATAAACCTTTGAAATAGTCCCCGCTGATTGTAGCGCCTGCTTTTATTTCTATCGCTTTTAATGTTGTAAAATCATCAATAAGCAGGTCCAGTTCATTTCCTGTTTTATCACGCCAGAAATATAAATTATCAGGCATTCCTTTATTCAATCTTTGTTTTAAAAGATCCATAATCATCATGTTCTCCAGCAAAGCCCCTTTCAACGGATGTGCTTCCAGTTGGCCTTCTTCTGTTATACCCAGCAGTGAACAAGCCAGGCCTGTATCATAAAAGTATAATTTTGGAGATTTTGTAATACGTTTATTAAAATTATTATAATAAGGCCTGAGCAAATAAACAATATAACTGCTTTGCAAAATATAGAGCCAGGATTGGACTGTTTTAGCATCAATGCCACAGTCATTTATGGGCAAATATGGAATTGGATTCCGTATTTGGCTATATGCATTTTACGTTTTCCAGTACAGCCAATTGCAATTGTTCCTTAATGTTTTCATTGATGAACATATACATGCTGTCTGTATCCACCCGCATGTTTACATGAATTCGTTTTACTTCATCAGAAACCTGTAAAAGATGTAACAATTGGAAACAGATGTGTTAATGTTCTCAGTATGGCATTTCTAATTTTGCCTTAGGGTAATACCGAAGCTAAAATTTGAAATCCATTATTATGTTTAAAATCTATTTCCATTCCTTTAAACAATGCTTTTTATTTATATCAGCCATTGTAATTTCTAATTTTTTAATGGGGCAGGCTACTGTATTTGCACCGGCACCGGGTTTAGGAACTGCCGCCGGTTTCGGGGCATTTAGCGGTGCCAGTGCCGGTATTACCAATCAGGGTACTCTTACAAAAATTCATGGCAGTATGGGCACCAATGGCGCCAGCACTACCATTACCGGTTTTACAGATGCCGTAACCAATATTCCGTATACACCAGCCAGTTATACCGGACCTGTATATGGAGGCATTTATACCTCCACAAATGCAGGTTCCATTACAACTGAAGTTTTATCAGATATTCAATCAGCTTATGATCAAATAAAACCTTCAGCATTAACAGGTGGTTATGATGTGGGACTTGAATTGGGTGGCCAGACCCTTACAAAAGGGGTATATGCATCTGCAACTTCTTATTCCATTACAGGGGCAGACCTTACACTGGATGCAGCAAATGATTCCAATGCAGTCTGGATTTTTCAGGCTGGTTCCTCATTAACAGTTGGTACTGCCACTGTAGCGCAAACTGTGGTCTTAAAAAATGGAGCACAGGCTAAAAATGTATTTTGGTATGTGGGCAGCGCTGCAGTAATCAATTATGGTGGAGGCGGTACCATGTGCGGTACGATTATTTCATCTGCAGCCAGTACCATATCCCACCCGGGTGTTGCAGCGGTAACGGTTTTAAATGGCCGCATATTTGCCCTGAATGCTGCAGTAACTATGGTCAATACCGTTATTAACACGGATAATATCTGGACCGGAGCAATCAGTACCGATTGGTTTAATACAGGCAACTGGTCCACAAGTACAGTACCCATCAGTTCGGATGATGTTTTAATTCCGTCAGTACCCAATAATCCAACCATCAGCGGTGGCATTGCACTCGCATACAACCTTACTATTTATAATGCTGCCACTGTAACAGATAACAGTAGTTTGCAATTTGGCGGAAGCATTACAGATACCAACCAGGCAGCTTATGATATTTCAAAAACAGGTATCCTGAATGCAACAGCGGGAACCATTATCATGAATGGTTCCTTTGCACAAACCATACCTGCAGCAACATTTAGTACCAATACTATTCAAAACCTTACCATCCATAACAGCGCTGGTGTTAGTTTAGGCGGTGCTTTAAAAATTACAGGAATTGTAATTCCTGCCACCGGAACATTTTCTACCGGAGGATATTTAACAATCGCTCCCGGTGCAGCGATTATATCTGGATACAATCATATAACTGGCAATGTTACGCTACAGCAAAACATTATTGGCCAGCGGGGCTGGCGTGCATTTGCCAATCCTTTTACAACTGCAACCAACATTCCTGCCGTGGCTTCCAATAATGGCATAGCCATCAATACAGCCCTTAAGAATGGAATGACAGATGCTCAGATATGGAATGCCATACAGGGTAAGTGGAATTATGTAACAGCCAGCAGTTGGGCAGCCAATACCATGTATGGATTATTTATCAGAGGGCTGGCAACGCAGGTAACCGGTATCAATTACAGTTCGCCGCCATCCCCTTTTATTTATAGTGTCAGTGGCACTTTAAATGGAAACAGTATATCGATTACTCCCAATGATCCCAGTCAGTTTACGATGGTGGGTAATCCTTATGCGGCACCGGTGAACAGCCAGGCATTAACCGGACAGACTTCCAGTTATTATTATACTTACCAGATCACAAAAGGTGCTGATGCGGCTGCACAGGAAACCATGCAGGGTTCCTGGGTGTATGCTTCAGCCCTATCCAATATCACCAATACTATTCCGGTATTGGGAGTGGCAGCGTATCAGTCATCCAATACAACACCCTATACTGTATCCACTTCGGATATAAATAATGGAGGAACCGTTCAAACGGGTTTGTTTGGATTCAATCCCCCAGCCAACCAGTTAGAATTGCAAGTGGAACAGAATGGATATTTTTTGGATAAAGTACTGGTACAACAGGATTCTACGATAACAACTGCCAATTTCAACAACAAAACCCTGCAGAAATTTTATAATACTATCAATAACCTGTACAGTATTACTGCAAACGGAACGGATATGGCTATTGATACCCGCAGCCAACTAAGCACAGTGCCACTGGGTATGTATGCATTACCCGGTAATTATAGTTTCAGGGTAAATACCAATAGCATGCCCCAGGGCACAGCAGTGTACCTCAATGATAGCCTGCTCCATACCCAAACTATTCTAAAACAGGACAGCACCTATAATTTCACCATTACAGCTGATACCACTACCTATGGAGAGCATCGCTTTAGCCTGTTATTCAGCAGTAAACAAACGGCTACTGTTAGCAGTGACAGCAGTATTATTATCTGGACAGGTGCTGTATCCACCGCATGGACTGATCCGGGAAACTGGAACTTATCCCTTGTGCCAGCATTGAATAGTAATGTAGAAATACCATCAGGTCCGGCTAATTATCCAATTCTCAACAGTACTGTAAGCGTTGCCAGTGTTGTCATTGGTGCAAATGATTATCTCACAGTGAGTGGAACCAATACGCTCACCGCTACAGGAGGAATCACCGTTCAGCCCAATGGGGGTTTAATAGCTGCATCCGGTAATATCAATGCTGCAGTTTCGGTCCAGCAAGCCATCAGTTCGGGCGCAGGATGGCGTTTTATGAATAATCCTTTTGCAGGTAGTTTAAACCTGCAAACAGTAGCATCCAATAATGCAAATAATTTCACTGCATCCAACAATGTTGTCTGGAGTACCCAGCAAAACAGATGGGTGTATAATAGTACTACAATACCCGCCAATACCCCTTTTGCCTTATATCAGCATGCTACCGCAAATGGATATACATTAACTGAAAGTGGCATATTAAATACTGCCAGTGTAACGTATACTCCGTATATCAATGGCACTGATACCAGCTGGATGTTTGCTGGTAATCCTTATGCTTCTGCGGTAAACTCAGCAGCATTGACAGGACAAACATTGGGTATTCCTTATTATCAATGGGATGTGCCTTCGCAGACCTGGATTGTAAACCTGGCATCAGATCAAAATACAGCAATACCGGTACTGTCATCCATTGCATACTGGCCATGGAATAACAATAGTTATAGTGTAACTATTGCCGATATGCATCAATTTAAAAACGGAGGCAGATGGGATGCCGGTTTATTTGGCGCACAGCCCTCTCTTCAATATATAGAACTGGAAGCAGACAGGGATACCGTTTATCAGGATAAAATGTTCTTACGCACCGATGGGGAAGCAACCCCTAATGGATTAGCTATCCATGATTTACGCAAGATGACCAATACAGGATTTAATCTGTACAGTATTGGTTTAAATGGAAAACAACTGGCAGTCAATGCACAATCAGCATGGCAGGATACCCTTTCTATTGGCATGGCTGGTGCAGCTGGTATTTATCAGCTAAAAGTGAATAAGGATAACCTGTTAAGCAGTGCAGCAGATGCTTACCTGCTGGATGGGTTGACCAATACCAAAACATTGCTGGCCACCGGGATGATTTATTCCTTTGAAATGGGTATAGACAGTGTACTGAACCGAGACCGGTTTAAGATCGTCTTTAGTTCAAATAAACAAAATACAACAGCCGACAGCAGCAGTACCTCAGGCAAACTAAGTGTACGGGTATTTGGTAATGTAAATACCAGTGGCGTCTATCAGGTGGAAGTAAGCAATGCCAATGCTGGTCAGGCAACGTTAACAGTACATGACCTTGATGGCAATGTGATCAGCAGAATTAGTGCTGTAAATGGAATGAATAAGGTACAAACAGGCAATAAACCAGCAGGCATGTATATACTGGAAGTGAGTGATGGAAAAAGCAGGGTACTGGCCAAACTGATAAAACTATAAGGACAATCATGAAAAAAGTACTGACCATCGGGATACTGATCAATATTGTAATATTATTATTACCAGCTTTAGCAAATGCACAGCCACCCGATTTTCCGAATGGATCCGCACCAGTAGATGGTGGCCTATCACTTTTATTGGCAGGAGGTATTGGATATGGAATAAGGAAGATTAGAGAAAACAACAAAAACAGCAAAACAAAACATAACACATGAAACAAAACAGCAAAATGCTATTATTAATGGTAGTATTATCAGTTACAGCCATTGCAGCTTATGCAGGCCCTGGTGGATTTGGGGGTGACCCGGATACTCCAATAGACGGAGGCATCAGTTTACTGGTAGCAGCGGGCGTGGGAATTGGGATAAAAAAGGTAAGGGAAATGCGGAAAAGAAAAAACAATGATCCAGCAACTAAAGCATAATTATAAAAAAATTCCGGCACCAGTCCGATTGTTTTTTATGAAAGCAATGCTTATAGCTCTTGTTTGGAATTTTGTAAATCATTTTTTTTTATATGAAAGCCTGAATAATTTCCTTACTAACCATGTGGGTCAATCTGCATCCGCTGTTTTGAACAGGTTTTCCGGAATGAAAGGTTTCTTCTCCGTATTTAATGGAACCAAATCCCAAATATACCGGGAAGGAAATAAAGTAATGTTTATTGCAAATGGCTGTAATGCATTGAATTTAATGGTCCTTTATGTTGGATTTATTATCTGTATTCCTTCTACTGTGATCAGGAAACTGTATTATATTCTAATTGGAGTAGTATGTATAGACCTGTTAAATATTTTCCGAACCTATCTATTGGCGTATTTAAAAGAATATTACAATGCTTATTTTAACTTTGCACATCATTATGTTTTCACCATTTTAGTCTATACTGCCATTATACTGATGTGGTTAGTTTTTACCAGAAAAACAAGATTACTATATGCAACTGTATAAAAATAACAGGCAGCGGTATATGGCAGGGTTGGTGTATATATTTTTAATCTATTCGATGCATTATTTAATTTTTACAGAACATTTTTTAATTGGAAAATATAAAGTGTCTCCAATAATGAACCGTATTATCTTGTTTGTATTTGCAGTTTTGATTTATTTGGTTGGGTCAGTGCATTTAAGAAAGCTTCAGGGAACCTGGATGTTGTACCTGTGGCATTTTATTTATATCAGTTTATTGGCAATTTTATTGGTTATCATTATCGTTAAACTTATATGCATAGCCATCTCTTATGAAATAAGACCAATTGATATATTCCCTTATATTCAAGTTATTTTGATTTCACCCTTGCTTTATTTGATGTTAGGTTTATTGAACAGGTTGCTGGTTAAAGCACAGCAATTCTGAATTTTTATTAGAGTTTCATTTGTGCAAAATATACCCACCCGCTACTTCCTCCTTACCGTGTTCGTACTTTGTTCGGGTAACGGATTAATATATGCAGGCATTGGAACTGGAGTATACCGGTAAGCAGGTTGCTGTGCAAAACCTGCAGTTACCGGCAACCAGTGCATCGGGATCGATCATCACCTGTACGGTTGCCTTACAATTTTGTAAATCGTTTAACCATTATGCTATCCCGGTGAATAATTTGAAATATTTACCGGTGGTATGTAAGGGAGTTTGGAATCATTAATTGCAATCATTTTGGTAAAAATAAAAAAATTAAATTTGTTACAAATGAGCAACACTATGGCAGCGATAACCATTAGACAAAAATTATATGAATATATCCGTTATGGTAATCAGGTTGAAGACTACGAGATTGAGATTTTGGAAGATATATATAAAATACAAGGTGTTGATTACGAAGAGAAAGGTGTGCTAACTCAAAACGAATTTAAAGAAATATTAAATTGCATAATTAATAGTTCAAGTACTAAACGGAAAATTAAAAAATTTCTGAAGAATATTAGTTAAGATTCATTTTTGAAGCAAATGCTTGTTTTCTTCAAATGGTTTTAAGTCATCAGTGTTCCATACAGAAACAGAAAGAATCTGTTTTTGATAATCCGTTTTATTCTCTTCAGAAATTTTTTAATTTTCCGTTTAGTACTTG
>Ga0364859_10093_pt1 | contig 62836 bp, 62 predicted proteins | sample ExccelAu500001D3_FD_206911 | JGI IMG/M metagenome (GOLD analysis project Ga0364859, IMG submission 206911) | Enriched cells from Trout Bog Lake Hypolimnion, Wisconsin, USA - BchlTB.Aug20.5000.01 .D3 | ecosystem: Environmental > Aquatic > Freshwater > Lake > Hypolimnion/Profundal zone | place: USA... | reverse complement strand
ATTATAGCCAAAAAATGCATTGTCTGCGCCACCAGTATTTGCTACACCAGCACTCGATCCCACAAAGGTATTTTGTGATGCAGTAGTAACTTTTCCTGAACTATCCCCGATAAAGGTATTATCGGTAGCCGTTGCAGCGGTACTGCCGGCAAAAGTTCCCACTACCGTATTTCTTGTGCCGGTAGTATTTAATGTCCCTGCCAAAGCACCAATAAAAGTATTTACACCAATCGTGTTGGCAGCACCGGCCTTATAGCCCATAAACGTATTATTGGCACCAATTGTATTTGCAGTTCCTGCTTGATAACCAATAAAGGTACTTCCGCCAGTAATATTATTTTGTCCTGCTAGTGAACCTATAAATGTATTCTGTGAAGCGCCGGCATTTATCAGTCCTGCTTGATAGCCAATAAAGGTATTATTATTATCAGTTGTTTGGCTACCTCCTGCACTATATCCAATAATAGTATTTTGAGATCCCATAGTATTAAAGGAAGCAGTATCAGTTCCAATAAATACGTTATTAGCGCCAGTAGTATTGGCTAATCCTGCACTTGAACCGACAAACGTATTATCTGATGCACCTGAATTTACTAATCCTGCTTGATAACCAATGAAAGTATTACTCGTATCATTTATTTGGTGTTGTCCTGCTGAATATCCAACAAAGGTATTTTGATTTCCTTGTCCTATTGTTGCCCCTGCCAATGCCCCAATGAAGGTATTATAGCTATTGGGAGCAGTCAGCATGCTTACGGTATTGTTCCCATAATTAGGAACATAGACAGCGGATCCATTGGGGGTTATGGCGATTGCACTGGGCGTATTAAAACCGCTTATTGTACCAGTTGCAGTATGAGTTGCGATATTAATAATACTCACGCTATTGCCATTCTGATTAGTAACATATGCTGTTAATCCATTGGGAGTTATGGCTATTTGCTTGGGCGTATTACCGACGTTCACTGTACCAGTTATAGTATTAGTTGCAGTAGTAATAATACTCACGGTAGAGTTACCACTATTAGCAACATATGCTGTTGAGCCATTAGGGGTTATGGCTATTCCAACGGGATTATTCAAACCGCTTATCGTACCCGTTATGGTATTAGTTGTGGTGTTAATAATACTCACCGTATTGTTACCAGCATTAGAAACATATGCTGTTGAGCCATTGGGGGTTATGGCTATTCCAAAGGGTAAATTCAAACCGCTTATCGTACCAGTCACGGTATTAGTTGCGGTAGTAATAATACTTACCGTATTGCCAGACTGATTAGTAACATATGCCGTTAATCCATTAGGGGTTATGGCTATTGCATTGGGCTCATTCAAACCGCTTATCGTACCCGTCACAGTATTAGTTGCGGTATTAATAATACTCACCGTATTGCCAGCCTGATCAACAACATATGCCGTTAATCCATTGGGAGTTATGGCTATTGCAGCGGGATTAGTCGAAGCGCCAAGACTTATCGTACCCGTCACGGTATTAGTTGCAGTATTAATAATACTCACGCTATTGCCACTATAATTAGCAACATATGCGGTTAATCCATTAGGGGTTATGGCTACGGCATAGAGCGCATTAAAGCTAGCATTAGAAATGGTATTTACGATAACAGGCACGAGAGCAGAATTGCTCGAGCTGCCTGTTCCTGCTCCTGCATTATAGCCAAAAAATGCGTTATCTGCGCCCCCGGTATTTGCCAGACCAGCACTTGAGCCAACAAAGGTATTTTGCGAAGCACCAGAATTTACAAGACCTGTTTGATAGCCAATAAACGTATTATCATTATCGGTTTTTTGTGCGGCACCTGCAGAAATTCCCATGAATGTATTGCGTGTTCCTGTGGTATCTGCAAAGCCCGCTTCATAACCTACGGCGGTATTTTGAGCATTGGTACTTGAATTCAATGCCATACAACCAACAGCGGTATTATCAGTTCCCGTTATATTATGCTGCAATGCACCTTCGCCAATGGCGGTATTACCTGAACCGTTATTGATTGGATTAGTATTATCGCCGACTGAAAGATTGCAGAGTGCGGGATTGCTGCTTCCTGTTGGGCTCACTGATCCACCGCTATCAATTCCCAATTGTCCGGTTGGTAAGATGACCACTGATGATGCACCGGTGAAAAGATTTGGATAAATACCGGCCATGTAGGCAGATGTTTGTAAATTTTGTTGACCAATTCTGATGGTGTTACTTTCGCCAACAACGCCCGTTGATCCAAGTAAGATGTTGTTTGATTCGCTGCTGGTGTAATTGAGGCCTGCAGTGTTGCCAACTGCAATGTTATTGGTACCGGTGGTTAAGGATGGAAGGGTGTCATAACCAAGAGTGGTGTTTTTTCCTCCGGAAGTTATTGATGTGCCAGAAGAAGAGCCTACGAGAGTATTTTGTGATGCCCCTGAATTTACTAATCCTGCTTGATAGCCAATAAAAGTATTATCATTATCGGTCTTTTGGGCTGCACCAGCAGAAATTCCCATAAAAGTATTACGAGTGCCGGTGGTATCTGCAAAGCCTGCTTCATAACCAACGGCAGTATTTTGAGCATTGGTACTTGAATTCAATGCCATACAACCAACAGCGGTATTATCAGTACCAGTGATATTATGCTGCAGTGCACCTTCGCCAATTGCAGTGTTGCCTGAGCCATTATTTACGGGATTAGTGTTGTCACCGACTGAAAGGTTACACAGCGCAGGATTTGAGCTGCCGGTTGGACTCACTGAACCACTGCTATCAATTCCTAATTGGCCGGTTGGTAAGATGACTACTGATGATGCACCGGTAAAAAGATTATTGGTGATTCCAGCCATATAAGCGGATGTTTGTAAGTTCTGCTGGCCGATACGGATCACATTACTTTCACCGACAACGCCCGTGTTGCCAAGTAAAATATTATTCGATTCAGAACTTGTGTAATTGAGACCTGCGGTGCTTCCAACAGCAATATTGTTGGTTCCCGTTTTGAGTGATGGAAGGGTATCATAGCCTAATGCAGTATTTGAATTGCCGGTTGTACTTGCATTTAAGGCATCGCATCCCAGGGCAGTGTTATCAATCCCTATTGTATTATGTTGCAAGGCATTTTCACCAATGGCGGTGTTGCCAGAGCCATTATTCACTGGATTAGTATTATCGCCGATTGATAAATTACAGAGCGCAGGATTTGAACTTCCCGTTGGGCTCACTGAACCGCCACTATCAATTCCCAATTGGCCTGTTGGCAGAATTACTACTGATGATGCTCCCGTGAAAAGATTATTAGTAATACCAGCTATGTAGGTACTTGTTTGAAGATTTTGCTGGCCGATTCTGATCACATTGCTTTCACCGACAACGCCCGTGTTGCCGAGTAAAATATTATTTGATTCGCTGCTTGTGTAATTGAGACCTGCGGTGCTTCCAACAGCAATATTGTTGGTTCCCGTTTTGAGTGATGGAAGGGTATCATAGCCTAATGCAGTATTTGAATTGCCGGTTGTACTTGCATTTAAGGCATCGCATCCCAGGGCAGTATTATCAATACCACTAATATTATGCTGCAATGCATTTTCACCAATAGCAGTATTACCAGAACCGTTATTGATTGGATTGGTGTTATCGCCTACGGATAAATTGCAGAGTGCAGGGTTGGAACTTCCTGTTGGGCTCACTGAACCGCCACTATCAATTCCCAATTGACCTGTTGGCAGAATTACCACTGATGATGCACCGGTGAAAAGATTATTAGTAATACCAGCTATGTAGGTACTTGTTTGAAGATTTTGCTGGCCGATTCTGATCACATTGCTTTCACCGATAACACCAGTATTGCCGAGTAAAATATTATTTGATTCGCTACTTGTGTAATTTAATCCTGCGGTGCTTCCAACAGCAATATTGTTCATGCCAGTGGTGAGGGATAGAAGGGTGTCGTAACCAAGGGCGGTGTTTGAATTGCCGGTTGTACTTGTATTTAATGCATCACATCCGAGTGCAGTGTTATCAATACCACTAATATTATGCTGCAATGCATTTTCACCAATTGCAGTATTTCCTGATCCGTTATCAACGCGATTGGTATTATCACCCGCCGATAAATTGCAGAGTGCTGGATTTGAGTTTATCAATGGACATGCCAAATCTCCGGGTACTAATGAAATACCAATGCCATTACAGCCAAAGTCAGGACACGGATTGCCATTCGTATCGTAACACTCGACCATAAAACCATACCCATTATTTACGGCATATCCTGCCGCATAAATATTCCCATTATCTGTCTCATAGACATTTGCCTGTGCCTGAGCAGGTTGAATAGTAGTAGTAACTACAATACCGCTGCTATCAGGGCCAAAAGTAGTATCAAGAACTCCTGCAGTAGTGAGACGCAGTGTCACAAAATTGAGAAGACCATCTTGCGCTGATCCACTGATCACTGTTTTTCCATCGGACTGAAGAAGGATAGCGAAACCGGTAGCGGTTGTTTTTACGGGTACTAATGCAATACCACTCGACCCATACGTACCATCGAGTGTTCCGGTCGATGTAAATCGTGCAGCAGCAATTTTACCATCTGAGAAACCTGCAAGCACGATATTCCCATCGCTTTGAATCACCACGCCATTCGCTTGCGCTGAAGTTCCTATCGCCTGGGTCACAACACCGCCGGTGCCAAATGTTGAATCTAACATCCCAGCATCGGCACCTGAGCCGATATAGCGCGCTGCTAAAAATTGGTTATTCGAAAAACCACACACCACAATATTACCGTCTGTTTGAATAGCAACTCCGGTGGCATAGGCACCATTGCCTACTGGGGTTGTTGTAAAACCGGTCCCATTAAAATTTGTATCGAGATCACCCGTTGCAGTATACCGAGCGACAGCAAGTTCTGGCGTACCATTCACTATTGCTGTTCCTGCTGCCACAATATAATCATTGCTTTGAATGGCGATACCATTAATTTGAGCACCCTTGCCAATAGTAGTTGTGGTAATACCGGCTGTGCCAAAAGTATTATCAAGCGTACCGGTCGTGGTATACCGAGTAACGGCAAATTTGGTAGCGCCACCGATAATGGCATATCCTGCGCCAATTGCATCGCCAGAACTTTGCAAGCCCACATCCAAAGCCTCTGCTTGAGTCCCAATAGCAGTGGTAACCCAACCAGTCGTATTATAGGTTGTATCTAAAGCACCAGTAGTGGTATACCGCACCATGATAAATTCAAGCTGTTGATTAATAGTAGCGCTTCCTCCTGCTACTACTTGATCATTGGATTGAATAACTATCCCATACGCTTTGGCAGGCAATAGTTCAGCCATCCCTCGCAGAGAGAAAGTTATAAGCAGGAGAGAAGCTGCAATACTATTAAAAAGGGGGCGGTTATGCTTCATAATGCTCCTTTTGCTACTCACTTCAGTTACCTTTTTCTTCTTTTTTATGTACTCATCACTTTTAATGGTTATAGAATTCTTGTTATCGTAACAGAGGCACTTACCGGGGTTGTTGATGTTCCGGTACTATTATTGGGGGAAAGTGCTGTAGAAAGAGCAACACTTGCAGCCCATTGAAACATTAATGTGTCACCCGCATTAAAAGTAGCCAAAAATGTTTTTGATTGTATCGTAGTTTGATTCGTTGCTTGATAATTGTATGCCGATTGGCTCCCTGGTATTTCTGTTCCATTTTGGGTTGCAATAAATGATGCTGTGGGCGCTGTTGCCGCTGTTCTTTGAGAAATATAGGTGTAATTAATCCGATAGAGGCCGGTAGTATTACAGGTAAATGTTGCTGCTCCTGGGGTATGACTCCATCCATTCAACTGCCCATTCGTATTAAAGAGAATATTCTGCAAAGTATTAATGGTTCCAATGGCTTGTGTTGTGGTATCGTAGGCAAATAAATAATTGTCGCCCCCTGGACCCGTTGGTCCGGTCGGGCCGATAGGCCCCGTTGGTCCCGTAGGTCCGGTTGGGCCGGTAGGGCCCGTGGGTCCTGTTGCACCCGTAGGACCGGTAGGTCCTGTGCTTCCTGTTGCGCCGGTAGGACCAGTACTGCCGGTAGAGCCAGTAGCTCCCGTTGGTCCCGTTGCTCCGGTTATTGCAGGTCCCGTAGGTCCGGTTGAACCGGTAGCGCCAGTAGATCCTGTTGCTCCAGTAGGGCCAGTGGAGCCAGTTGCGCCCGTACTTCCCGTAGCACCCGTTGCACCCGTGGGACCCGTGGGTCCAGTTGCTCCGGTTGCGCCTGTGCTTCCCGTTGCTCCGCTATCGCCTGCAGGTCCAGTTGGTCCCGTAGGGCCGGTGGGTCCTGTAGCACCGGTCGCACCCGTTGGTCCGGTAGGGCCAGTCGATCCCGTTCCTAAAAATCCGGTGGGGCCAATAATTTTGCCGCACACGTATAAATCGCCCGTGATGCCAACTCCTCCCTCTACTACTAAAGCAGCACAGGTACAACTCGTGGCATTTCTGCCAACAATCAGTACTTGCCCGGTCATAGTAGTATTATTTTCAAGAAGAGAGCTGACTAATACTCGTAGGGTATTGGTGACGACGCTGGGAGTAGCCTGAAACCCTTTTGTTGGATTGCCAGAAAGGGCAATATTCGCATCACCGGCGAGAACATTCGCATAATAGCGAGAAAGAATATTGTAGTGATCTTCGGAACAAATATCTTTTAGTTCAGAGAGCAAAAAAGATAAAGCAGATTCCATAACTGTTTTATCAATAATAATTGCATTGGATTGAACGAGGGTAAATAAAGGCTTGCAGGTTTCTTGGAGAGATAAGGAATCGCAAGCAGAGGCGATTGTTTGTAATACTTGTTTTACTTCAGGGGGAAGATAAACATAGAGTGTACTATTCTGACTCAAAAGATCTAATTCGTGCGTTGAAATTTCTAATTCTGGCGGTGTAAGAGAAAATTCAGTCGAGAGGGAAAGGCCGCATAAAGGTAAAGAAAAAACTAAAAAAAGATAAAAAAAACGGCTTTGCTTCATAGAAACTACTGCTTTCTTACTCACTTAATTATTTCTCCCATAGATAGGTCTAGCATCTTAAGCTACAATTGTCTAGACTGAAAAAAATTACTGTAAGGAGAGTATAGTAATGCGAGCATGGTTAAAAAAATCGCTTCTGACATATTTTTTTTATTGTTGTTCTTCGTCGATGCTCTTTGCTACCTGCCCCGCGACGGTGAGTACCTGTGGAACAAATACGGATATGTGTGGTCCATCTCTTACCTCTCACAGTGTCTTTATGGGCAAACCAGCAGCACAAAATGCAATGCTGGAATTAGGGCAGAATAATTTCCTCCGATATCACACTAAGAAATGTCATACCGCTGAACAGAAGCCAAAAAGAAGATATTATTTCCGATATCGTGAGGAAGAATGCGAATTGAGCTCGCATAATTGTTCTTGGTTTGTAGATCTTTTCCCATTTTTTTTTGTTTCAACTCAGGCCAATAAGATTACCGAATATTTATTACCTGATAAGAAATGTTCTCTTACCGTTGCCGATAATAATACGAGTGATATAAGTTCTCCTTGGATTGACATTAGTTCATCCACTCAAACCTTTGCATCAACCCTTTCATTTCATCCGCAGCGTAAATCGGCGGGCTTTGCTTTTTCTTTCTTTACCAACTTATACTGGCTGTGCACTTCAGAAACGCAGTGGCCAGAGCGGGTATGGTTTGAGCTTTTTGCCCCCCTTGAATGGGTGCAACATAATCTGGGATTGAAAGAAGTGGTGAACACGCCTCTTGAAAATTCTACGGGGGAATTTACCACAGCAACTCAAGCATTTAACAATCCTGCGTGGTGTTATGGAAAGCTTCCGTGTAAACCACTCAATAAATTTGGGTGTTCTGATATTTTACTACGCCTTGGTTTTGATGCTATTCGTTCTGAGCAGAGTCATCTTGGTTTTTATCTCTGTATATTTGTTCCCACCACAGGCGGGTTTAACTCGAAATATCTTTTTGAACCGGTGCTCGGTAACTTGGGACACACCGGAGTGGGTGGCGGTATTAATACGGATTGGTGTATTTGGCAAAATGGTAATCTCACCTCCGTGAATTGGATGATGGATTTGCGGGGAGTGTATTTTTTCAAGCGCCATGAGATTCGATCGACCGATCTTTCCTATAATTTAGATTGGTCGCGGTATTTAGAGGTGGCATATACGAGCAGTTTAGGAACACCGTTGCCGGGTATTAACTTTTTTACTCAATCAATAGAGATTTCCCCCCGTTCATCAGTGAATGCATGGTTGGCCTTTCACCTGCAACATTGTAGTTCCCATCTTGAACTGGGATATAATTTTTGGTGGCGTCAGCGCGAATTGGCTAAAGATTTTAGTTTACCCGCTATTGTGATTTACGATATTCAAGGAACTCCCGGCGATCGTACTTCTGCAAGTACCGCAACTATTTCTACCGGTGCTCCTGGTACCGGCGCACCAATCAGTGATATAACGCCTCTCCAAGTTGATGCATGTATGCTTTCTGATAAAACCTGCGCAATTCCTAATATTTATATCAATTCTTTTTATATTAGTTACGGTGCGCAATTTATGCATTGCGAGCGTCCTGTTCTGGTATCCGCAGGATTTTATTATGATATGAGTCGCGATAACACAAGCTTTAGTGGGGTAGGCGGCTGGCTTAAGGGGTCGTTTGTGTTCTGATTTTTACTGACAGAATCCGCTCACTGGCCATGCATGGCTATAATCAAGATGGGCATCGTGCATAGGTTTATGATTCACTAAAAACTGTATTGATTGCAATCGGATGCCATTTTCTGTAATTGTTTTGAGCATACTTTCTATGAGCATCCATTGTTCAAAGGTCGTGGACAATGCACTGTGCAGGGGTTGATCAAAAGAAAGATATGCCACTGTTTGTTTCTCGTTTAATAATACCGTCAGCAAAGTACATTTTTTAGAAAGCAATTTTTCTTCATGGGCATGGGCTAACCAGGCAGTAATAAGGTGTGAAAGTGTTTGATCGATAGATTCATGCCCTATAATATCAGTCATTTCTTGATGCCATCCATCACGGTAATAATGAAGAGCTATTTTTTTCTTGGTGGGGGATGATTGATCAGGCAAATATGATTGATAGCCATGCAGTAGAGGCACCCGGATGATAAGCCAATGATGCATAAGGGCAAAAAGAACAATGCCAATAATGAGGGCACCGCCGCTTATAGTAAGATAAAATCGTGTCATGCTGTTCATGAATGCTCAGCCCATTTTTGAATGCTTACGGTCATTGCCTGCAAAAGGGGATCCCAACTCATTCCCTTTTTAATGCCTAATTCCCACGCACATGCCGGTACTTTAAGGCCTTGCAAGAGCTTAAAAGGAATTGCAAAAGGACCACGAAAGGTAAATTTTGAATGTAAGGTGGGATGCGAAAGGGTTTCGCTGCAGAGCTTTGCCCATTGGTTTGTCATTTCTTTGGCATGAAGATGGGCATGCTCTAAGGGATAGGCGTAGAGTGGTGGAAAGGCGGTAATAAATTCGGTGCCATTGGCATACTGATAGAGGTAAAGCTGTGGTTTGGGTTGGGTTTCTTGATAAGCATGCAAGGTAATTACCAGATCGGCCTGTAATCGATGGGCAAGTTGGATAACGGCCTGAGGAGGAAGTACTTGGCCGGGTGCACGGGTGATAGTAATAATGACATCGGGAAGGGCGTGTTCTAAGGATTCTTTTAACAATTGTGCCCATTGGAAGGTGATGCTTCGTTCAGCATTGTTATAAATCATTCTCCCCGGAGAATTGGCATCACCGTCGGGGTGAATGACAATATTAAGAGGTTTTTTATCTGCCCATGGGAAATTCCAGGCATGCAGGGGGCAGGTGAGGACTAAGAGAAAAAGTATTATCATCGGCATTGCAAATCACTGGTTAAATAGTGTTTAAGAAATGTGGTGCGCGTACTGCCTTTGGTGTTCCTTAAGGCAATAGCAAGTGCTTTTGGTTGTCCTATGAGTATACATAATTTCTTTGCCCGTGTGATGGCCGTATATACGAGATTACGTTGCAGTAGAGTAAAATGTTGCATAAAAAGAGGAATAATCACTGCAGGATATTCTGATCCTTGGCTTTTATGGATAGAAATTGCATAGGCAAGAACCAATTCATCCAATTCACTGGCCTCATACGCTATGAGGCGATCATAAAAACGGACCTGGGTAATGCGATCAGAAAGATTAATATCTTCAATAATGCCCGTATCACCATTAAACACATTGTTATCGTAATTGTTGCGAATTTGCATCACACGGTCGCCCACTTTATAGCGATAGAGTTGAAATGCCAATTCTTTTGCTTCGGGATTGGGATTAAGCAATGCTTGCAAATCATGATTCAGTTTATGAGTACCGACAATGCCTCGATTCATCGGGACAAGCACCATTGCATCATCAGAGGCGAGAAAGTGTTTTTTCAAGGTAGTCGCATAAAGTGTCTTAATATGTTCAAAGGCTAAGGTTGGATCATTTTCTTTAATAAAAATAAAATCTTTTTTTGTTCCCTCTTGCGATGAAAGGGGAAATTCACCGGCATTAATGCGGTGGGCATTGACAATAATCATGCTATCGCGCGCTTGGCGAAAAATTTCTTTGAGTTGAATGGTAGGAATTTTTTTACTTGTAATCAGATCTGCTAATACATTTCCTGAGCCGACAGAAGGCAATTGATCGCTATCACCAATAAGCACGAGATGCGCTTGATAGGGCAATGCTTTGAGGAGAGCATGCATGAGAAAAATATCAAGCATGGATGCTTCATCAATAATCAGCATATCAAGTTTGAGCGCATCCGATTCATTTTTGGCAAAACCATGCCGACTGACATCATATTCTAAAAGGCGATGAATGGTGACGCCATATCTGCCTGTTCCCTCACTAATGCGCTTGGCTGCGCGACCGGTGGGCGCTGCTAAGCGATAGGTTATTGAGTGTTCATCAAGAATATTGAGCAATTTTTTTACGAGGGTAGTTTTACCAGTGCCCGGGCCACCGGTGATGATTGAAATTTTGTGTTGCAAGCAGGAAAGGACTCCTTTTTGTTGCTCTTCATTGAGCGCTATTTCATGGGACTTCGGTGCTCGCAATTGTTGATAAATAGCGTTGAGTTCGAAGTGAAATGAGCTGGGCATTTCAAGTAATTTTTTCAATCGGGTGGCCACATTTTTTTCTGTCATATAATGGTGAGCGAGGCCGATATAATGTTTGTCTTCAAGAGAAATTACTTTTATTTTTTGTTCATCATGCAATTGATGAAGAGCGTTTTTGAGTAATAGCTGTTCGCGAGTATCGATACTTTCTTTAGAAGTTGTATGGCTCGCTACAATTGCTTCGCAATTACTCGCCACGAACGGTTCAGTGGTATTCCGTTCGTCCCGAGTGTCCGTCGTAGCTTTGGCGGAGACGGATGTAGCGAGGGATGTTTTGAGCTCAAGGATGGAGCTTGCTTCTTTTTTGATATCAGCAATTTCGCCATAAAGATGGCCACTGGTGCTATTTTGGTTTAATGCATAGATAAGGGCTGCCTTAACCCGTTTAATGCTATCAGGAGCGATACCCGCCTTTTGAGCAATTTGATCGGCGACCTTGAATCCAATACCCCAAATATCGTCAGCCAATCTATAGGGATTTTCGGTGATGACTGCAATTGATTCTTGGCCATATTCTTTAAAAATTTTAACCGCGTAGGCCGGTGAAATATCTTTTTCTTGTAGAAAGACCATAATATGGGAAACTTCTTTTTGATCCTGCCACGCTTTTATAATAGCATCAGCTCTGCCTTTTCCGATGCCTGGCACGGTATGTAATAATTCTGGTTGGTTATCGATAACTTCTAAAACTTTTATACCAAATGCATTGATGAGTCGTTCTGCATAGACCGGGCCAATGCCTTTAATGAGTCCCGAGCTTAAGTATTTTTTCAATCCGATGACGGTATTGGGCGTGTGGATGGTGCAAGATGTTGCTTGAAACTGTTTCCCAAACTTAGGATGATTTACCCAATCACCCTGTACTACTAACTGTTCGCCCGGATGAAGGGCGCTGACATATCCTTGTATGGTAGCCGATTGATGAGATCCCAGGGCAAGAATAAAGATTGCGTATCCATTTTCTTGATTATGAAAAAGAACTTTATCGACGGTGCCTTGTAGTTGATGTTCATGCATGGGAAGAGCCTTCGGCATCTATACAGCAGCGGCAGAAATTTTTTGTGCTAAGATTGCTTCAAATTGTTTCCGTGCTTTAGGGCAGCTGCGCAATAAGCTTTCTAAATAATAAATCAAATCGTCTAAAAATTGATCCATCGCTTTAAAAGTATGAATATGTTCTTCTAATGCTTTTTCTTCTTGGCCCTCAGGGGTATGGGCCCAATCAAGCAATACCGTATGAGGTAGGTGGGCTTTTGCAGAAAATTCACTAATGAGGGTGACCATAGTCTTTTTAGATCCCCGTGCAATATTCAAAAGCGGTTGAATAATATGATTAAATTCTTTTTTAACGTCTAATAAAAGCGATGAACATTTTGTGCCGCTTTCCTCAATGGCTATCATATCAGCAAAAGTTACCGGCTTTTCTTCCCACGTGTAAATGCCGACAAACGTTTTATCTTTTTGCTGGGCGCCAAAGCGCATATTTTTAAGATGTAGGCGTAATTTCATAATCATGCCATAGACATTGCCCCCAATGCCAAGACCTTCCTTGCCATCAAGCATTTTTAAAAGGGGGGAATCTAATCTAATAGAAGGGTAATTAGAGCGCAATTCATGCTCTTGTGCATATGCGGTTGTCGCAAGGACGAATAGTATCAGAAAGCCCGTTCGTGGTGAGTGCTGCCAAAGGCAGCGTATCGAACCATACGGGCTCATTATTAATTTTTTAATATCCATCTTAAGTTCTCCAAGTTTTCTTATTCCCCGCATGGTTCGATATTATTTCTCACTAACACTCGAAATCACTCACCACGAGCGGGGAATAGGAATAGCCGTCTCTGTGAGCAATTTGTGCAAAGTTTTCAATCTAGTCAAGGCCTAAAATGTTACATCCACAAAGAAATTGAGGGTAAAATCTTGGCCAATACCTTTACTCCAATAGGTATAATCTCCACCCGCTCCAAAGGCCCATACCTGCCCGGGCTTTATTTTTTTGAAATAGGCTGACCCAAATACTTTTGACTGGAAGGCAAAGGAAGCTTTTGCGGTATCACTATAAATGCGATCGAGTATGGCAGAAGATGCTTGAATATCAGTTAATTTTTCACCCGAGCGAATCCAGGTATCAGTACCCATAGCAAAGCCGCCTTTGGGAGCTTCATAACCAAGTTGCGATGTCATACGAAAAATAAAACCAGGATGCACCTTGGTATTGAGGGCAATGGGAAAAAGTCGTTCAGTGAATTGTGCCGTGATAAAATCAAAATCCTGTTGCACTGCGAGCGCAGTTTGCGTTGGATTGAGATCAGTATAATTAAAGGTATGTTGGGCAAATGCGGCAGAATTCACCGGTAAAATGTAGCTGCGAACTTCCCATGCGGGGATTTGATATTGGAGTGCCATGAAACTACGATATACCAAGCGGCGACTCCAGGGCTGTTCAATGTACATACTGACGGGGAATTTATTTTTCATATAAATACCCAATTCCAAGTGGCCACCATTGCCGAGCGGAGTATCAAGCAATATTGCATCAAGATTATCAAGAGCGCTCAAGAAGAATTCAGTAGCTTGGGCAAGGCCATTATTTTCCGTTAAAGAACTATTGGGTACACCCGATTCTAAAATGGCGCATAAATCAAGCAGCGGTGGATTATTAAATCGACAAAATTTACTTCCCTTAATGCCTTGAGTCATAACAAAGGCAGTCGGAAATGTTACCAGTCCACCCACTCTCATGGTCCAACCAACCCGTTTAAATACGGCGTGATCAATCATAATACGGGTATCGCCAATGCCAAGTTTATCGCTAATAAAATACGCTTCTTGGAACTCTTTTTGTTCGTGGGCATCTACCTGATCAGCAGGAATGCCGGTAATTTCAGATACGGTATCTTCAATATCTGTCTGTAAAGCGGGAGTAACAAAGTGATTGCGTTCTAAATAGTACCAGGGCACCTGAATCATCGCATGCCATTGTTCAAATTTCTGTTTTCCGCATACCATAAATCCCATGCGACGTTCTTGGAGGGTAAAAGGTGCAAAGAGATCAAGCAAATCAAAAAATAATTGCTTTGGTACCGTTAATACTCCTAAATTATTCAATGCGGTAAATACATTATCAAGTGCGTTTAAGAAATCGGGCTCGGCAATTGCTAAATAACTACAAATGTTGGTACTATTACGGGTGAAAAAACAACTACTCGTTTGGTTATAGAAAAGATTAATAACGAGTCCGCTTTTATCGGCATCATGGCGAAACATCAAAAAATCGGGATAATCGAGAAGGCTTCGTGAATTGACATTATTAGAACGAAGAAAAAAGTTTTGCTGTAATAACGCAATCATGTTGGTTTCTTGCAAGAATCCAATCAAGGATTCCTTATTGCAGTTTATTTGTGCATCCCAGGCAGTGGTATTAATGACTTGCTCTGCCTGAAAAGTATCTTGCAAATCAAAATCAAAATCACGTACGTTTTGTGGGGATTGAGCATATAATGCCAATGCGCCTACCAAACAAATAAAAAAGAATTTCTTCATAGACTTTTTTAAAAATAGTTGAGAAAAATAATCTTTGCTATACTACTCTATTTTGAACCAGCCGACAATAAAAGGGCTTTTTATTATGAAAAACCTCTCAAGTATTAAAAAATATTTTATCGTGGAAGGTAATATCGGGGCCGGGAAATCAACCTTTATGCGGATGCTGCATAATAACTTGCAAATGCCGGTTATGTATGAACCGGTTCATCGCTGGCAAAGCATAGGGGGAAGCCATAATGTTTTGGAGAAATTTTATCAAGACAGCCAACGATGGGCATATACATTTCAATCCTATGCTTTTTTGACGCGTATTATTGAACAAGAGCATCATGCGCGAACGCATAAAAAGGGAATGCAAATTTTAGAACGTTCTGTTTTTTCTGATCGCTATTGTTTTGCTCAAAATTGTTATGAACAAGGTATTATGAGTGAGCTTGAATGGCAGATGTACACCGATTGGTTTTCCTGGTTGGTGGAGGAACATGTGCCGCGGCCCAATGGTTTTATCTATCTTTCATGCCCAGTTTCCAAATGTTATGATCGTCTCAAAAAAAGGAATCGTTTTGAAGAAGTAGCGGTAACTACGGAATATTTGCAGCGACTCCATGATAAGCATGAGGCATGGCTGGTGCAGAAAAAAGAAATTGCAGCATCATTAGCAGGAGTTCCGGTATTAGTATTGGATTGTTCCGTAGAATTTGAAACCATTCCCGCTATTCAAGAGCAATTGTGCGCTCAAGTTTCTGCCTTTATGGGTATTACGCCCCTGAGAACACCGCATACTTCAATGCAATTTCGTACGGAACCCACAAATTATTAATCACATATTTATAACATCATTGATTCTGCAAACCTACTTTTACTACGCTTGCACTATATTATTATGAGTAAACAAGTGAGCAGTGTATGAAGTATAGAGCATGGTTATTATTATCTCTCCTTATCTCAGGTCTCCTTATTGCGCATGATCTTGAACTTTCTGAACAGGATCGGCAATGGATGGTGCAGCAACCTCATCAACAATTTGTCTATGTTCCTGATGAGATAAAGGAATGCATTCTTTGTGTACAGCGAGTAGATTCTCGCGGGGTCTTACTAGCGGCTTGCCAGGATCTTATTGAGTTTTTGGAGCATAATAGCCAGGTGATGCCTTTTCATACTGCGCAGGACTTAGTCCATTGCTGCAAATCACTCATGCAAGAATACCGATCATTATTATCTGAAGAGCAATGTATGAGCCTTACTCATTATTTTGATGAATATGAGCAGTATATCCAAAATCCTGAATCATGGATGTGTTCTGATAATCAAACTGCAGAAGAGATATCACGTCGACAAAAAGAATCGGGCGTGGTTCTTGATCTGTGGGTGCAACATTGGTTGCGGGCGCGCGATGCTATTTTTGATGGAAATGTTTTGATTGCAGGGAATCTTCAAGTAGAAGGGTATACGATTTTAAGTAATCTTACTGTCACTGGTAATGAGATTATTAATGGAAATTTGATTATCAATGGCACTCTCACGGTTTCAGGATTATCTGGCCTTACCGGTGTTTCGGGTTCCGGAGTAACGGGCGCCACGGGAGCAACAGGCCCCACCGGAGCTACTGGATCTACTGGACCAACGGGTGCCATAGGCAGTACTGGACCTACCGGTGCTACGGGGCCTACCGGACCGACCGGATCAACCGGAAGTACCGGCGCTACCGGTGCTACCGGGGCGGCAGGAACTGGCATCAGTAGTAATCCAACCCTTTGTAATCTTTCTGTGGGTGATAACACTAATCCTATGAATAATGGATCAGGCAATACTGCCATTGGTGAAGGGGCATTGCAGCATAATATTAGTGGAACGAATAATACTGCGGTCGGGTGTGATGCATTGAATGCAAGCACGAATGCCCAAAATACTGCCGTTGGATATGAAGCAGGCTTTGCAGATACTACTGGGACCAGAAATACTTTCATGGGAATTTCGGCAGGTGCAACTCAAATAACCGATAATGATAATACGTTTATTGGCTATCAAGCTGGATTAAATAATTCTGGTGCATCACAAAATACCTTTGTTGGATCGGGATGTGGACAAGCAAATACTGGCAGCGGCTTAAACAACGCCTTTTTTGGTTATAATGTGGGAGCAGAAAGTGGCTCTTTTACTACCAATTTTCTTGTAGATACTATTTCTGGATTTAGTGAGCCCCGCACAATAGCTATAACCCCCGATGGCTCAACGGCATATGTTGCTAATAATGTTGCCTCTACAGTGAGTATTATTAATACAGCAACTAATACCATAACGGGTACGATAGGTGGTTTTAGTGACCCTACTGCAATAGCGATAACCCCCAATGGTTTAACTGCATATATGGCTAATACGGGGGTTGGTGGTAGTATCGTGCGAATTGTTAATACAGCAACCAATACTATAACGGGTACGATAACTGGTTTTAATAGCCCCGTTGCAATAGCTATAACTCCCAATGGTCAATATGCATATGTTGTTAATTTCGCGACAGTGAGTGTTGTTAATACGGCCACTAATACCATAACAGGTACGATCAGCAGTGCTACTTTTAGTAACCCTACTGCAATAGCCATAACTCCCAATGGTTCAACGGCATATGTTGTTAATGAGACTGGCAATAGCGTAAGTATTATTAATCTAGCAACTAATACCGTGACAGGTACGGTGAGCGGTAGTTTTACTGAGCCCATTGCAATAGCTATAGCTCCCAATGGTCAATATGCATATGTTGCTAATTTTTCGGGCAATACAGTGAGTGTTATTAATACAGCAACTAATACCGTAACGGGTACGATAGGCATGCATAGTCCGGCAGGAATAGCCATTACCCCCAATGGTCAATACGCATATGTTACTCTTCAGGATAACAATGTGGTGAATATTATTAATCTAGCAACTAATACGGTGACAGGTACAATAAGTGTCGGCCTAGCGCCCACTGGAATAGCCATTACCCCCAATGGTCAATATGCATATGTTGCTAATTTTGATAGTTCCACTACCGTGAGTGTGCTGTTTATAGCTACTCCAAACAGCTATAATACCGCCATTGGCGCATTGGCAGGTGAATCACTAAAGGGAAGTCAAAATACATTTGTCGGGTACTCAGCAGGCCAAAATCAAATACTCGATACGAATAACACTTTCATGGGTTATCAGGCAGGATTAAATAATAGTGGAGCATCACAAAATACTTTCCTTGGATCGCAAGCAGGCAGCAATGATACGGATACCATAGGCGGCAATATTTCCATTGGATATCAGGCGGGTCAAAATAATAGTGTAACTGGTGGCAATGTCTTTATTGGCTATCAGGCTGGACAATTGAATAGTGGCACAGGACCTAATGTCTATATCGGATATCAATCAGGGTTAATAAATACAACAGGATTTCATAATGTTTTTGTAGGTGACCAAGCAGGACAATTTAATACAACTGGTTATCAAAATACTTTTGTGGGTTCGAGGGCGGGCCAAGCAAATGCAACGGGAGCTGCTAATACCTTTATAGGGCGTGCAGCGGGTATGGATAATACCAGTGGCACGGATAATACTTTTGTAGGGCACGGCGCTGGAACAACTAATACCACAGGCACCTTCAATACTTTTATCGGAGAGCGATGTGGAAACACCAATACCACTGGTAGCAATAATACATTTGTAGGCCAATTATCGGGATCCACTAATACCACAGGAAATCGCAATACGTTTATGGGCTGGGAATCTGGTTCTGGTCAGTTTACCGATAATGATAATACCTTTATTGGTTACCTTGCAGGATTAAATAATAGTGGCGCTTCTCAAAATACTTTTGTGGGATCTCAAGCAGGAGATAGCAATATTACCGGTGCCAACAATACCTTCTTGGGATATCATACAGGCTCAATTACTGCGACGGGTGCCAATAATATAATTATTGGTGCTTCTGCAGATGCTGCAGGTCAAAGTAACTGTATTATTTTAGGTGTATCTGCTACGCCAACCGCAAATAATCAATTGGTATTGGGGAGCGGTACTGTGGAACTTACTACGGGTGCAAGCGCTACAGCAGGAGGGGTAGTGGTACCATTAACAGCAGCAGGATTTTTAACGGTGGTCCTCAATGGTAATGTAGTAAAAGTTCCTTTTTACGATAATTGATAACCAATTGGTTTTTTCTAAGAAACGCTTCAAGGCTCTAGTATTCCGGCAAAAATGGAGCTATGTTAAACATTAACTATATTCTCAATCACTCTTTTGAAAGGCTTTATCATGGATGGTGTCTTTTATGCAAAGGCAGCGGCGTGTATCGGTGCCGCATTAGCAGTAGGTCTTGGTGTGCTTGGTCCTTCGTTGGGTCAAGGGGGAATCGGCATGCGAGCATGCGAATATGCTGGCAGGTACCCCGAAAGTGCCGGTCAAATAAGCAAAATGATGCTTGTTTCCATGGGAATGATTGAATCGTCTTCACTCTGGGCATTAATCACCTCACTGGGACTTATGTATTTGGCATATTCTTTTTAGCAGATTGCGATCATAAGGACCTGAGACATGTTGGTGTTTAATGCTACCTTACTTGTCCAAATGTTCCATTTTGCAATTGCCTATGGCATTGTACGATTTTTTATTTTTAAGCCGCTTTTGAAAGCACTTTCCAAAGAAGAAACTGTAGGTGCCCATACCAAGGCAATCGTGCAAGAACGGCGTCTTCTCATTGAAGAAAAGCGCAAAGCGTTGGTTACCTCCTGGAATCGGTATAAAGTCGATTTTGCATTGCATAGTCCCTTAGCACAACGCATAACGATGCGACTTCCAGTACCTACTCATAGTGGCGGTGAACCCTCAATTCCCGTGACTTCCGAACAGATCGAAAAGATTGCGCAGCAGATTATCACGCAGGTGGACCATGTTCGGTGATATTTCATGGCTTAATATTGGTTTCCGTCTCCTTAATTTTGGAGTCGTGATAGCGGTTGGTTATTATCTGTATCGGCGGTATATGTATGCTCAAGTAGAGCAGACCATTCAAGAACAAGAAACGCTTCAAACAGGCTTAGAAGAATTAGGTTCTATTCTAGAGGGGCAAATTGCAGAACTTGATGATGAGTTGCTTTCGCAAGATCGATATGCTGCTCGTTTGAAAGCAAAAGTGATGGAATGGCAGCAGGCGGTTGCTCGGCAGCAAGAAAAGGAACAAGAACGGCGAGAACTGCAGCAGCAGCGCCTCTATGAGCATATGCAGCAATTGAGTGTATACGCAGCTCAACGGACCCAACGGCGAATGCTCGAACAAGCAATAATCAAGGCGGAGCAACGCTTAAAAGAGCGTTTTTCATCACCGGCAGAACAACAACGCTACATTTCAGAAATCTTTTCTACATTGGAACGCATATGATGGAAGCCGAATCAATACTTGCCCGTCGTTATGCCCATGCTTTTTTATCACTCTGGAATACTTCCTATTCTGCTGAAAATATTATGGCATTAAAGCATGCTCTTGATTATTTTAATACCCACCGTCCATTGTGTTCGCTTTTGAAGGTTCCTCTCATAACGCCTGATAAAAAACAAGAAGCGCTCTCTGATCTTTTGATACACCAATTTCAATTACCTTCGCTCTTTAATGAGTTAATTGCCCTTTTGGTGCAACATAAACGAGCATTTCTTTTGCCTGCAGTACTTCATGCATTATATCACTTGTATCAGGAACGGGCTGGCGTTATGATGGTAACCATAGCAAGTTCTTTCCCTCTCAATGAGATGCAAAAAAGTCGTCTCCAAGCATATATGGAACGCGTGATAGGGTTACAATTGCTGTATACATATACGATCGATTCTCAGAGTATAGCGGGTATCAGGGTGTATAGTGATACGATACTGTGGGAATATTCCATTGCAAAGCAGCTTCGTGCGTTGCAATACTCTATGAATGAAGAAATAGGATAAAAATTATGGAACTAAAAACAACTGACCTTGCCTCGCTTTTTGAACAAGCACTCAAAGGGATAGCCCAGGAAAACTTAGAGTCTACAGGGCTTGTTATCAAGGTTGGTGATGGTATTTGCTTGGTCTACGGATTAACGAATGTGCGCTATGGCGAACTGATTCGTTTTGAAGGGGGCAATAGCGGAATTGTATTTAATCTGGATGAAGATTCCGTTGCGATTTTTTTATTGGATAATAATATTCCTGTTGCTGAATTAGAAGTTGCAAAACGTACCGGAGATGTGTTTCGAGTGCCTGTCAGTCCTGCGATGCGTGGCCGCGTTGTGTCTGCATTGGGAGTTCCTATTGATGGTATGGAGCCCATTAAGGCGGTAGAACATCGGCCTATTGAAGCGCTTATTGCTCAAATTATTGATCGCGCGCCGGTGAATGAGTCACTAGAAACAGGCATTATTGTTATTGATGCATTAGTCCCTATTGGTAAGGGCCAACGAGAACTGATTATTGGTAACCGAAATACGGGCAAAACAGCATTGGTTGTCGATACTATCAAGCATCAGCGCGGAAAAAATATTTTATGTGTGTATGTTTCAATTGGCCAACGCCAAGCAAATTTAGTGCAATTAACACAAGAATTACAAGCGGCGCAAGCACTGGAATACACCATTATAGTATCAGCAGATTCAAGTGAAGCGGTATTGAATCAATATTTGGCTCCGTATGCCGGCTGTACGATTGCTGAATATTTCCGTGATCATGGGCATGATGTCTTAATTATCTACGATGATTTAAGCTCCCATGCTATTGCATTTCGAGAAATGTCATTACTATTACGCCGAGCACCGGGTCGGGAAGCATATCCGGGTGATGTCTTCTATCTCCATTCCCGCCTTTTAGAACGAGCAGGCAAGTTATTACGCGGCGGATCGATCACCGCGCTTCCTATTGCCCAGATTCAAAGTGATGATATTACTGCCTATATTCCTACCAATTTGATTTCCATCACCGATGGGCAAATTTTTCTTGATACCCGACTCTTTAACCAAGGGGTACGTCCTGCGGTGAATGTTGAACTTTCCGTTTCCCGGGTAGGGGGCGCAGCGCAGACCAAAGCAATTAAGAAAGTAACGAGGGCATTACGCTTAGAATTGGCCCAATATCATGAATTATTAGATTTTGCACAATTTGGCACTGAATTGGATGAGGTTTCTCAGAAGAAATTGGCCCGCGGGGAAAGAGTGATTGAACTCCTCAAGCAACCCCAGGGAGTTACTTATACGTTTGTGGACCAAGCCCTCATGCTTTTCTTATTAAAAGAAAGCATTCTTGATGGAATACCAACCAAACAGGTGCACCACTATGCTCAACAATTTGTGAGCTATGTCCATTCGGTGTATCGACCGCTTTATGATGGGATTACCCAAATGGCCGATATTTCTGATGAAATGCGCACCGATTTACTCAAAGTAGCCCAGGAATTTCATGCCATTTATATGCCGCCAGCAGCAGATTCTTCGACAATATCAGGATGATTGATACAATAGATGAATACCAATTTTGTGCCCGTAGCTCAGTTGGATAGAGCAACGGATTTCTAATCCGTAGGTCGCTGGTTCGAATCCAGCCGGGCACAATTCTAGTTACATATTCAGAACTTTTCTTACCATATATTGCAGTTTACGCCCAAGCCCTGTAGTATGAGTTAAAAGTAACGCTCTGTGTAACCTTTGGCTCACGGATGGGAATATGAAAAAAGCCAATATATTGAATATCTTGCGATCTAAATCCTCAGTTTTCAGCTTCAAAGAGATACTCTTGGCTAGCGTTGAGGCTAAGCCTCTCCTCTTAAAAAGACGTCTTAATTATTATGTTACAAAGGGAGAGCTTTACCATATTAGGCGTGGATTATACGCAAAAGATAAAAATTACGACCGATTAGAACTTGCAACAAAGATATTTACCCCATCCTATGTGAGCTTTGAAACAGTGCTTGTGCAAGCTGGGGTTGTATTTCAACATTATTCCACAATTTTTGTTGCAACGTATCAAACCAAAGAGATTGTTTGCGATGGCCAAACTTACTCCTTCAAAAAAATTAAAGATACTATTCTCACTAATAGTGCTGGAATTGAACAACGAGATAATTACTCTATAGCGAGTAAAGAACGGGCATTTTTAGATATATTGTATTTGAATAAGGGTTATCACTTTGATAATCTTGCGCCTTTAGATTTTAGTAAAGTATTTGACTTATTGCCTCTCTACAATAACCAACGCATGGCAAAGAAAGTAGATGCCTATTTCAAGGATTTCAAAGCCAATAGGATGGTATCATGATGTTAGATGCAGCAGCTCACAAAAATATTCTTATTCAGATTCTAAAAGACATTTATACCAATGCGATCATCGGTCCTCTTTTAGGTTTTAAAGGCGGTACGGCAGCGTATTTATTTTATGAACTTAATCGTTTCTCGGTAGATTTAGACTTTGATTTGCTTGATTTATCCAAAAAACACCAAGTTTTTGAGCAACTAAAAAAGATTCTTGAAGAACATGGTGCTATTAAAGATTCTTATGAGAAAATAAATACTATTTTTCTTATGGTTTCCTATAACCAGAAGCTTCGTAACATTAAAATTGAAGTTAATCTCAGGGACTTTGGATCAAGATACGAAGTAAAGTCCTATCTCGGTATTTCTATGAAAGTAATGGTTAGGGAAGATATGGCCGCCCATAAAATGGTGGCTATGCTTGAGCGCATTGGTAATGCCAATCGCGATATTTTTGATTCACATTTTTTTTTGAAAAATAACTGGCCCATCAATGAGAAGATTATTAAAAAAAGAACTGGTCTATCGATGCATCAGTTTTTAAAAAAATGCATTCAAGAACTTGAGTCTATGAGTGATCGTGGCATTTTGGCCGGATTGGGGGAATTGCTTGATGCTAAACAAAAAGCGTGGGTCAAGGAAAAGCTACTCGCAGATACCATTTTTTTGCTTAAACTGAAGCTTGAAAATTACCCGGCATAACCTAACCACACGCATTGCTCTATTCATATGAAGAAGGTAGGAACATGTTTGATCCTAATGGTCTGGGATCTCGATCCTATTCGCTATTAGTTGTTGAGCTCAATTCCAAATGATGAAAACACCGTTTGAATGTGGTTTAAAGTAATGCTAAACTCAATCTCATGATTTCGGAACATGTTGTCTAGGCCACAGGCTATTTTATAGCTTTTATGCAAAAGATTGATAAGACTTGAGCGTAGTAATAAAATTACTTTAATCTATCCCAGTAAAAGATGAGATAAAGTAATGAGTCCAACGGTTTTTAGATATAAAAATTATAAATTCTTCTTTTTTTCCAATGAAGAATCAAGAATGCATGTACATATTTTGTCTCCCGATGGAGAAGCTAAATTTTGGATTGAACCGGTAGTTGCTCTTGCAGATTATAAAGGTTTTTCAGATCGTCATATTAAAGAACTTGAAAAAATGGTAAAAAAACATGCCAAAGAAATTGAAAAAGCCTGGAAAAGGCACTTCTTCAAAAGCTGAAATACAAAATATTTCAAATCATGGAATTTGGATTTTAATTAATGATCAGGAATTTTTTATGCCTTTTGAAAAATTTCCTTGGTTTTTAAAAGCAACTATCCAGCAAATTTACAATTTAAAGTTTTTTCGTGGTCATCATCTTCATTGGCCAGATTTGGATGTTGATATCGAACTTGAATCTTTGAAACATCCAGAAGCATATCCCCTAAAATATTCATAAAAAATTACACAACTTTCATAGCAACCAATTTTTGAAGTTCAATCTCCAATCTTTGCATGTAAGTAGTATTTGCAGAGATTGCGCATCTCTTGAATTCTTTTCTTTAATATTTGTAAAATACAAATAACAAATCTTTTTCATACATCAGGGGAGAGTAGTTGTATGAATATGGGAATATTATTGTTGCTTTTTTGTGTACTATTTTTTGCTACAAGGCCAACATTTGCTCATTCGACCACCATTATTGGTCATCGGGGTGCGAGCGGTTATGAGCCAGAAAATACTTTGAGATCTTTTCAGCGTGCTCTTGATATGCAGGTTGATATGATAGAGCTTGATGTTTTTGTCTGCAAATCGGGACAAGTGGTGGTGATACATGATGCCACCATTAATCGAACTACCAATGGAAGAGGGAGTATTAAAAATCTTACCTGGCGCCAGTTAAGGCATTATAAAACTGCCAAGGGTGAGCATATTCCTTTGTTATCTGAAGTACTTGATTTGGTTGATCAAAGAGCGATCGTCAATATTGAAATCAAAGATCCTCAAGCTTCAAAGCCGGTTGCTCAATTAATTCATGAATATATAACTCGTGATCACTGGAATCCTGATAATTTTATTGTGTCATCCTTTCATCAGGATGTGATCCAGGAATTTCATAGTATGTATCCCGCAATAAAAACGGGACTTATTGTGGAAAATAAGAAGATTGATCCGATTGATACGGCCAATGAACTTCATGCACACTATGTGGTTTTACATTATCCCCTTATTAATAAAGAATTAATCGGGCGTGCTCATGCGTGCCGTAAAAAAATATTTGCTTATACCGTTAATTCTCCTACTGTTGCCAAAAAGCTACAAAAATTAAATATCGATGGAATTATTACCAATTACCCCGATATTTTGCCTTAAAATAATTAAAGTACAGCATTTAAAAGCACTTGATATTGTATTGAGGAATGATTTTGTCGGCGGTAACAAGTGGTATGTTTTCAACCATACATTGTGCAATGAGTAGGCGATCAAAAGGATCATTGTGAATGTTGGGCAGAGATTCTATTCGCAATACATGATCTGCGGTGATGGATAAGAGTTTAATGTCATTAATTTCTAAAATTTCTTTTAAATGATCGGGAGCATCAAGTTTCTTTAGTGATTTTTTAATAACTATTTCCCAGATACTCACTACACTTGCCAAAATATAATTATCAGGATCTTCAATTAAGCTATGGACTCTTTTGGTAAGTTTTTTGTCGTTTGCTAACCACCATAAAAGAATATGAGTATCAATTAAATAGGTGTTATTCATTTAAAGTTCCTCATAAAATCTTCGGGCAGTGAGTCAAAGTCTTTTTCAATAGTTACTTTTCCTTGCCATGAACCCGCTTTTCTTTTTCCTTTTTTTTGTCGAAAGGCAACAAGCTTTGCTACGGGAAGGCCTGCTTTGCAAATAATAACTTCATGCCCTTGAGCGACTAATTCTATTAACTTAGAAAGATGTGTTTTTGCTTCATGTAAATTGGCTTTTTTCACGATATTTTCCTTGATAAAATTGTCTATAATGAGCTTAGCTAAGTCTACCGAGGCATGTCAATAAGCTTATGATGCAGGAGTTTATTGTAGAAAACTCAAGCAGAGATTGTTATCAGAGGGAAGTGAAGTCGTGACATTGTGTCACGGGTTGAAATTGATGGCTCCCGATGGCAAGCAAAGAAAAACTGACTGCGCCAATACCGAAGGGATCTTTCGGATTATTCATCATGAGATTTTTTGCTGCGAAAATATTTAATTTCTCCCCGATGTCTTTTTTCATGCACCCGTGCTTCTTTTGCAGCGGTCGAAACATGCGTTTTCATTCTCTTTTTTGGTACATGTAATGCTTTATGAATAGTTCTGGCAAGGGCATCAAGTGCCATTTTTTTATTGTGTTGTTGGCTTCGGGATTCGCTATTATGAATGATTAGATCGCCTTCAGCGGTCAATCGGGAGGCTAATTTTTCAAGGACTCGTGATCTTTGTTCATCAGTGAGTATGCGCGTGTTGTTCACATTCCAGCGCACGGTGATGCGAGTATCCGTTTTATTAACATGCTGCCCACCAGCACCGCCTGATCTGCTCGTGGTGATTTCTAGTTCGTGCTCAGGAATGATAATGCCATCTTTTACATATACATCATTCTTCATAGCAACCTTTAAAAGTATTTACTGTGATATAGGGTTGAGCTTAATGTAAGTGCAGAGAGGTTAGCAATATAAGCACAGAGAGAACTATGAAAAGTAAGAGAGTATGGCTTATCAGTATTGGAATGTCTTTCTATATGCCCCTGCATGCCATCATTTCCGAAGTATATAACTTGAGAATTTCTGAAACCACCAAGCGCAGTGCCTTTGAAAAAGATTACGATGATCCATGGCTCATAACGGGTACTCAAGTAAATGGATTTCGTAAAAAATATAGTGGGATTACTCATGGATTGGTGGCAGGGATGGGAACGGTTGCCTATACGTTGCCTTCCTATTACTGGCGCTTTGATATAGCAGGAGGGCAAGTAAGAAGCAACACCGATGGTGTTCATTTTTCTCGCAATCAACTGGATGATTTTCTTTTTTCAACCGGCTTTAGTCATGCGATCAATGACAGAGTTAAGTTGACTGCATCAGGTCTCCTTGGCATTCCTCTGCATCCTGATACGAGTCTTTTGCATGTGCAATTAGGATATGGTCATGTTGGATTGGGTCTACAAGGCGACGGTTCATTTATTGTGTCTGAGGATCGTAATCATTCATTACGATCTGCGGTGCGCTATGTTCGTTTTTTAAAACGCATGGTGCCGGCTCTGGACGATGGGGTATGCATGTCGTATGACTATACCTTTGGCAATCTCATCGATTTTCTCATTGCATACCATTATCATATGCGCAAACAGCGATTAGAGTTTGGATACGACTTAACGATTTTATGTGGTTCAAGCATTACTCCTATTCTTATTCCGGTGGTGCAGGAGACCAATTATATACGCTCTGATTTTTATGCAAGCTATAAACGGCGTTTCATGGTCAGAGATTATCACAACGCAATTACCATCGCTCTTTCGGCGGGGTTTGATATGAAACCAAAAATATATGGCAATAGACGCATTGTGACCTTTTGGGCTGCCTGGGAGCTTAATTTTTAAAGAATTTTTGTCTGAAATGCTTTTTTTGCCTACACTAGTACTTCAAAGTATGGGTTCTTATCAACATTGAGGATGTATGCAGGTTGTGAAAGAAAAGATTTCAGTTGAAGAACTGAAGAAAATGTCTGAAAAGATGTTCAGTAATCTGGTGAAAGCCGTTGTTGATATTGACCAAGAAATTATGGTAGTTGATGCACCAATGCATGCTGATCAAGAATATCTATTACTAGAGAGTGGATCAAAACAAGAGCACTTATGGGGCTTTAATATCTATCCTGATCAAATGGGAACCAGTGGATTTATAGTTTTTGATTCGATGATAAATTTACGTCCAAGTTGGGGAAACAGGAGTCGGGGAGTTGATGATCCTCAAATTCAAGAGAAAATACGAAAAATTGTAAATAAGTTGGTAGTTAAATGAAGATGATTCATGCAACATTAACTCCTGAGCGATGGTTTCAATTCTCTCTTTTTGAGCAATTAGCAAATATTGGCATGGATATAGAGCGTACGATCTATTGGAAAAAAAATAATAATCTTGAATATAGTAAAAATGCTTTTGAAAGAGCCCTAGAGCTTTTAGATTTGACTATTGCGGATCCGAAAAATAAAAAGGGTACTCTTAAAGAAATTGTACGAACGCGTGAAGCGCTCGTTGATCATTTTATGTATGATAATGAATACCAGTCTACTGATGAAATGTGGCAAAACTATTTTTATGAATTTAATTATGCAGCTGCAATTCAGAAAGGGAAATAATTATGAAACGCACTATAATAATCTCTACTGCGCTGACAAGCGCACTCTTAACGGTATCAGGATGTGGGGGAGCGCAATCGCTTACGACCTCAGAAATAACACCGAAAGGAAATGAAACAATGACCCGTCAAAAAACACCTTCAGGATTAGAATACGAAATACTCCAAGAAGGTAATGAACCGACTCCGCAGAAGGGGAATAAAGTTACCGTCCATTATACTGGCTGGTTGGATAATAAAGGCCAAAAGGGCACCAAATTTGATAGCAGTGTCGATCGCGGCCAGCCCTTTAGCTTTACCATAGGCATGGGCCAGGTCATTAAGGGGTGGGACGAAGGGGTACTTTCTATGAAGGTAGGCGAAAAAAGACGCCTGATTATTCCTGCCGAACTGGGATATGGAGCCCGAGGAGCTGGGGGAGCAATTCCACCCAATGCAACCCTCATTTTTGATGTGGAGCTCTTGGGAGTCTCCTAAAAAGAGCCTCTTTTATATGTCAAATAGACAAAATCATCGAAAATAGCTAAAGTAAGAGAATAGAATTCTGCCTTGCTGTCATTGCATGTTGTGATGGTATAGATCAAGGGGAAATGGAATAATAATCACTAAAACTCACTCCAAGGAGTATTCATGAGTTCATTCAATAAAATAGTAGCATCAGTTCTTATCGTTGCAGCAGTAGCGACCGTTCCTGTACATGCACACAAAACTTCAGGTGTAGGTGGCGTTTTAAAGACCGCAGGAGATGTAATCGTAGGCGGTGCGGTTGCGGGTTGGAAAGGAGCTAAAGCTCATCCTTATATCACTACTGGTATCGTAGCAGCAACAGTTGGTGTTGCAGCAGGTGTTACTGGTCTGGTGTACTTGGTTAAAAAGTCACTCGCAAAGAAAACTCTCCGCTCACGTTTGCCCCGTGCGTAATTGTTTTTTGAGACTAAAACAATAATGGGAAGGATGTTATTCCTTCCCATTATTGTTTAAAACATTCCAATTTTTCAGCAACTGTTCTTTTGGAAGATCGGGTCTGGTAAAGAGAGCTGATCCTACCGCGGCAAAGGCAATGCCTTCTTTGTCCAAGAGAGAAATGGTAGCAGGATTTACTCCTCCATCAAAGGCAAGAGAACAAGTATATTTTTCACTCGCAATGGCCCCTTGTAAGGGGCCTATTTTTTTGAGTACGTCAGGCATAAAGGGTTGCCCGGAAAGACCAGGTTCAACTCCCATCAATAACACATGATCAAGATGAGCAAGATGAGGGAATGCCTTTTCAAGAGAAGTGCCCGGCTTGAGGGCCAATCCCGGTTTCCAATTTCGAGCGGTAATAGCTTTAATCAAAGAAGAAATGTTGCCCGAAATTTCAACCGGTATAGTTACCCGAGTACCAACGGGAACGATAAATCGATCTAAATGTGTGGCAGGATCATCTGCCATGAGGTGTATCCAAAGGGGATGATTGCTCCATTGCGCAATAGCATTAATGGTATCCACAGAAAGACCTTGCATGGGGGTAAAATTGGGATCCATGCTATCAAGATGATAGCCAGGGACTACCCCGTTAAGAACAGTAACTGTTTCATGCAATGATGAGGGATTTGCAGCAAGAAGCGAAGGGTAGAGATGCATAGAGCCTCCTATTGTTCTTGTTAGTAAAGCTGGTACACTAATCACTATTATTTGTTGCAGCATATCACAATCAACAGCGAGGATAGGAGAAGATCTTTATGCCTGCCCCCATTCGTCTTTCTATGGTTATTTTTTTACAACCCGATATTGAAAAAGCGCTTGCTTTTTATACCAAGCTCGGACTGATTAAAATCTTTCATCTTCCCAATCGTTGGGCGGAATTGCGCATTGGCGATTTTAAAGTAGGCCTCTGCCCGACCAGTACACCGGTGCAAACCGTGCGAAGTACTGGAGTAGTCTTTGAAATTGATGATGTTATGGCCTTTTATGAACGCCATAAGACGGAATTTACCTTCCTGGCCGAACCAAAGCATGCTCTTCATGGAATCATGGTCAGTATCCAAGATCCGGGTGGAAACCTGATAGATCTTTATCAACCCACACCCGAACGCTTAAAAATGGCGGTGGAAGAAGGGCAATCATGCTGTTCCGATGATCAAGCGGCGTGTTGCAAGCCAGAAAAGGCTCCAGCAAAAAAGGGCTGTTGCTAGGAAAATTGAAAAATTGTTAATTCTAGCAGATTGTACGATCAAATATGAGTCTGACTCTATCAAATATTTTGAGTTGAAATTTTAAGATATTTTTCTATACTGAGTATTGTTATTGAAAATCATATATTACAGGAGGCGCCATGTTTGAAAAATTCAAACCCTATGGTGATCGAGTATTAGTAAAACGACTCGAAGAACAAGAAAAAACTACCGGCGGCATTTTCATCCCTGAAGCAGCAAAAGAAAAAGCGCAACAAGGAGCAGTGGTAGCAGTAGGGACCGGCCGGATCGATAGTACCACCGGGAAAATCCATCAAATTCCTTTAAAAATAGGTGATGTGGTTTATTTTGGTAAATATGCTGGAACCGATGCAGGCAGAGATCACCTGATTGTTCGCGAAGATGAAATTTTAGGCATTGTAGAAAAATAAGTTAAGGAACTATTATGGCATCAAAACGTATCGTATTTGGCGTCTCAGCACGAGAAAAGATTCGTAAAGGAATCGATATTTTGGCTGACGCAGTGCAAGTAACTCTCGGGCCCCGGGGCCGCAATGTCGTTTTTGAACGATCATTTGGCTCTCCTACTATCACCAAAGATGGTGTAACGGTAGCAAAAGAAATTGAATTGGAAGATAAAGAAGAAAATATGGGCGCGCAGATGGTCAAAGAAGTGGCCAGCAAGACCAATGATGTTGCCGGTGATGGCACCACCACTGCCACGGTCTTAGCACGCGCAATTGCTCGCGAAGGTAACAAATATGTTACTGCCGGCGCAAATCCTATGGAATTAAAGCGCGGGATTGAAAAGGCTGTCGAAGCAGTCGTTACCCATATTCAAACCTTGGCAAAGCCAATCAGCTCCAAAAAAGAAATTGAACAAATTGCTACTATTTCAGCAAATTCTGATACCAGTATTGGTCAACTCATTGCAGAAGCTATGGAAAAGGTCGGCCGCGATGGCGTGATCACCGTAGAAGAAGCAAAGGGGATGAAGGATGAGCTCGAAGTAGTCGAAGGTATGCAATTTGATCGTGGCTATCTTTCTCCGTACTTTGTCACTAATGCGGAAAAGATGGAAGCGCATCTTGATCATCCATTGATCTTGCTTTTCGAAAAGAAAATCACCAACATGAAAAGTTTGTTGCCAATCTTGGAACAAACAGTAAAAGCAGGCCGCTCATTATTGATTCTTGCTGAAGATGTAGAAGGCGAAGCGCTTGCTACCTTAGTAGTCAATAAATTACGCGGAACCTTGAATGTAGTTGCAGTCAAAGCACCGGGTTTTGGCGATCGTCGTAAAGCGCTCTTAGAAGATATTGCAATATTGACCGGCGGTAAATTGATCAGTGAAGATTTAGGCTTAAAATTAGAAGGCTTAACGGTTCATGATCTTGGTTCAGCAGCGCGCGTCATTATTACCAAAGATTCCTGCACCATCATCGAAGGCAAAGGCGCTCAAGATGCCATCAAAGGTCGCATCCTGCAAATTCGTGCGCAGATTGCAAACGTCACTTCTGAGTACGATCAAGAAAAATTGCAAGAACGCTTAGCAAAATTGGCAGGTGGTGTTGCAGTCATCAAAGTGGGTGCAGCAACTGAAACTGAAATGAAAGAAAAGAAAGATCGCATTGAAGATGCTCTTTCAGCAACTCGCGCAGCAGTTGAAGAAGGCATTGTCCCTGGTGGCGGTGTCGCTCTCATTCGTGCGCAAACGGTGGTTGAAGCCTTGAAATTAACCGGCGATGAACACCTTGGCTCCCAAATCGTTTGGAAGGCCTTGGAAGAACCGTTGCGTGTGATTGTATCAAATGCGGGCTTTGAAGCGTCAGTAGTTGTGAATCGAGTGAAAGAAGAAAAAGGCAGTGTCGGCTTTGATGCTCGCGCTGGCAAATACGTTGATATGATTGCAGAAGGGATCATTGATCCTGCTAAAGTTGCTCGCTCAGCGATGCAAAATGCAGCTTCAATTGCCGGTCTCTTCTTGACCACTGAAGCAACGATCACCGATATTCCTCAAGATAAGAAAGATGCTCCTGCAGCAGGCCATCGTCCCCATGGCGGCATGGGCATGGGTGACATGTACTAAGTTATCATTTTTCATATTCGAAATAAGAAAAGAGCCTCGCAACAATGCGGGGCTCTTTCATTTTAGTGTCTATTAAGCTGTGAAAGAAGCTGAGTTTTAATAATAAATTCTTGTATTTGCGCTGGTGATAGAGCTTTCTCATTATAGAGAAGTTCAATTTTGCTCACTCGCAGGAGCCCTACCAATTCTTTTAATGCTTGTTCTGAAGGCCTTACTCCTGCTGCCATAAGAAATCGAAGCAGAGGGGCAAGTTGTCTGACATCTTGAGATTGTTCAGCGTATGTCGGCATGCGTCTGATATTAAGAGATCGAAGCAGATTAGCATGTTGTCTGAGATCTTGAAATTCAGTGGGTGTCGGCATTTCGGGATTGCCATATCCTTCTTCTTTATAGGTAAGCACAATGTAGTCGATGGGATTGATACGCGCAACACCCGGTAAAGGATAGAGCTGAGGATTGTAGTTCGACCATTGAATAAGATAGTCAGGTTCTAGTGCAAGAATCCTTTGGTCAAAGCGAGTAAGTGGTTGGGCAGCCGCTTTCATTGCTTTAATGCTGCTTACCATACGGATAAATTCATTTTTGAATTCGGGCTCAGTGTATAACTCCTTCATAAAGGTTTGTATTGCGGTAGGAGTTCCCAATGCTATCAATGCTCCACTGCGGGGGATACCAAACCTTTTCATCATGGCTTTTGCTAAAGCGTTGGTTTCTTTTTCACCGTCAATAATAGTTCGCCACTCTTTATTAGTTTGGCGGAAAGCGCGTATTAATGCGCCGGTTTCTATAGAATCTTGAGCTATAGCTACTTTTTGTAAAAGGATGTTTATTTTTACTTCGTCCGATAAACCTTCTAAAGGACTTGCCATTTTGGTAGCATATTGCTCTTCTGCTGCAAGTTGCTCTGCTTTTTCTGCGGCTTTTTGTGCTGCAAGGAGTTGCTGTGCGTGTTCAAAGTATTCTTTGGAGCCAATTCTGATTCCCTCTGCGGTGTAGAGCCCTCGTGGTTTTGCTCGTGCTAAGGATTGGGCTGCCTGCTCAGCTATTCTTTCAGCAGAATGCAATGGAGGCATCATTACAATGAGTGGAATTACTAGGAATTTCTTCACAGCATTCTCCATTTTTAAAGTTCAGCTCTTATCGTTACTTTACTGCTGTTCGATATTGCATAATAAGTTCTATCATGTTGCGGAATATTTGTTTTCCTTCGGGACTAAAAGATCCATTATAGTACCATTTTAAGGCAGATTGATATAAATTTTCTATCATCTCCTGGGAGAGCATTTTATTACGCAAAATGAAACCGAGTTGGTTAATTTTAAAGCGAGATAAGAGTACTTGTAGTATTTGTGCAGACGGTTTGAATCCTGCGGTAAGGCCAAATTGCATTCCCTTGATAAATTGTGGGGACATATCTGTATCGGAAAAATCAGCAAGAATATAATCAATAAAGTTATCAGGCTCTCTAAAAAGACTAGTATTTATATCTACTTGAGATTCTGCCCAGGCACCGAGGGTGGGATTGAGAGCTTCTAATTGTCTTTCTAAAGGAGTAAGGGGCTGTTCTGCCTGTTTTTTGTCATTAATAGTATTCATGATTGCTCTTATTTCATCAGCACGTAAGGTTTTTGTATAGAAATTAGATGCCTCATCAAGTAAGAGCCGTGCTGCTCGGGGAGTCCCTAATGCTACTAATGTTGCAGTGCGGGGAATGCCAAAGCGATTCTGAATGGCAGTTGCTAATGCATTGGTTTCATTTTTGCCATTAATGATGGAATCCCATGAATGATCGGTACTGGCTAGTTTACGAACCAATGCGCCTGCTTCCATAGAGTCTTTTGCTATTCCAACATTTTGTAATAAAACAGGTAATTTTACTTCATCAGAAAGATTTGATAAAAGGCTTATTCCTGTAGGGGGCATATTTGCAGGATGTTTACGATAAAAATCAAGCTTATCTAAAGCCTGCTGCGCTTTTTGCATTTCTAGTTCTGCCAGTGCCTTATCCTCAGCCTCTTTTTCTGCTACTGTGCGTATGCGCATAGGTACTGTCTGGACTTCTATAACTGGCGGGACAGTCATTACGGGTTTTATCGATGATCGGGGCGCTAATTTTTCTGCTTTGCGAGCTGCTTCTTTTGCTTCGCCTGCATTCTCGGCAGCTGTTTTAGCATTTTTCCACCAGATTGGTGATCCTACTTCAACTTTCTTTGCTGCTCGTTCTGCCAATTCAGCAGCATGCGCTGCTGATACTATTATCATGAGTATGATTACTATAAACTTCTTCATGCTTCTCTCCATTTATTGAGTTAATTAATATTTATTAAAAAGTTCTACCATAGCATGGTGTCTTTGTTGTGCTTCTGGACTATACAACGAAGTATTCATGCGCGTTAAAGAGCGATAAAGCTGTTCTCTTTGCGCAGGAGCAATTGCTTTGGTGCGCAAGAACAGGTCCAAATATACTGCATTCTCAGGTACTCGAGGATCTAATGTTTCTTTTAAGATTGCTCGGGTTGGTTTAAAGCCGGCTAATAGACTAAATTTTACTAAAGGAAGCGTGTCAGGATGACCCAGGGCATACGAAAGGGGATCGACAGTACCGAGTTCATGATTCCAGAAACTCCATGATTTCAGGAGCGATCCTACTTGATAGAATTGCATTTGTGCAGGAGTTAATGGTTGGTTGGTATCAATTTTTGCTTTCAGAGTATTTATGGTAGTGGTCAATTCATTCCGACGATCTTGCCATGTTTCTAATTCTTGGATGAGTGTCCTGGCTGCTTGCGGTGTACTGAGTGCTGTGAGTGCTTCACTGCGCGAAATGCCCCATTTACTTTGCATTAAAGCAGCTAATGCATTAGTTTCCTTTTCGCCATTAATCAGAGACCGCCATGATGCATTGGTCTGCGCCCAACTGCGAACCATAGTGCCTGCTTGTAGCGGATCCTGAGTGCTGGAAATGGTTTGATATAAAGCATGGACATTTAATTCGGGTGCCAGCGCTGTTAAGAGATTTGGCTGTATTTGCAAATCAACACGCGCTTTTTTAGCGGCTTCTTGTGCAATGAGTTCGGGCGATTCGTGTGCCAATGCTGCTACTATTGTTTCACCAAGTTCAGCAGCAGATGCTTTTTCGAGAGCAACAATGCTCAGTAAAAATAATGTGCGCGTTACCAGCTTTTGCATTGCCCTCTCCATTTAAAATTAATGATAGGGTCGATATTTATTTAGCATTTGTAAAATTTGATGAAATATTTCTGACTGTTCTTTGTTGAAAGTGCTAGGGTTAACTTTTAAAGCATATTGATAAAGATTTTCTATTTCATAGAAGGGGATTGCTTTTTGCTCAAGGAGATATTGCAGAGTATCTTTTGCGAACAAGTGGGTAACCATGTCTTTTAGTGTTGATTCCAAAGGACTAAATCCAGCCAAAAGAGCAAATTGTAGAGCGTTGCTGAATTCAGGGGTAATTTTGTGATAATTCCAAAGGAGATAAGTGATAGGATTTTTAGGGGTATAGGTTTGACGGGATACAAAATTTATCCATTTTAAAAGGAATGGTTCTATTTTAACAATGCGTTGCTCTAAAGAAGTTAAAGTCCTGCTTTCTTGTATTTTTTGATCAATATTCTTTAGAGTTGATTGCAGTTCATTCTGTCGATCTGGTAATGTATCGTCATCATATAATTCATCAAATAGTGTTCGGGCTGCACGGGGAGTACTTAATGCTAGTAATGCTTCCGTGCGATTAATATCCCATTTTTTTTGCATAAGCTGCACTAATTGATTGGTTTCTTTGCTTCCATTTATTAATGAATCCCATGCGAGGTTAGTGCTACCTAAGCGACGAATGAGGGTTCCTGCCTCTATAGGATCTTTTGCAACCGTAATATTATTAAAGATAAGAGGTAATTTTACTTCATCAGGGATGGCTGATAATGGACTTGCTTGATTTGTAAGGGGTATATTTGCAGGATGTTGTTGATAAAAATTAGAATTTATTAATGCATATTCTATACGTTGTTTTTCGAGTTCTTGCATTGCTTGTTTTTCAGCCTCAGTAAATATGGCTGGTGTTAATACAAGGGGCGGTTGGGGTAATTGTCGTGCCAATTTTTGAGCTTGTCGTATAGCTTCTTTTTGTTTGATTGCTGCATCAACAATTCTTTTTGCTCTTGCCCAAAATGCAGGCGATCCAACAATTTTTTCAGCATCAGTCCTTGGAACAAGTGCTTCTGTTACGTGTTCAGCAAATTCGATGGCATAGATAGGAAGTGCTATTGCTATAAGTATGCTGATCATCCATATGAGTTTTTGCATGGTCATTTCTCCCTATCAAGTTTGGTATTACAATTTGATATTAAATTATTTGAAGAAATAGTGCAATGATTTTTATAAAAAAGTAAGAATTGTGGCGTGGTTATGCTCATTTTCAGTAACAACTCTTGAGCCTTTTATTGTGCATGTGGTACTACTAAAGAAGGTTTTCATATCAAAAAGGGGGTTATATGAAGAGGCTTGTAGTATCTTGTCTTTGTTTTACTTTAATTATCAATGCGATGAAAAGTCCAGCTATTCCAGTACCTTTGGAGAGTCCTAAACACAACAGCAAAGAAAGAGTTTTTAAATTTATTGCAGAATTCTTAATTAGGCGAGAGCAGCAAGAAAAAGAAAGAGCGGATACTCTTGCAGAACAATCAAAACATGATCCTGAAATAGAAAGTGAAGTGCGCCGTTCGCGCGGGCGTTATACTGCCCAAGCAGATACCAAAAGCATCGATCAGGTATTTATTGATCCTATTTTTATTGAGCGCAGTATCAAAGGATCGCCTATTTTTATCAATAGCACAGAAGAAAAAGCAGTAGTCTATGCCAATCCGCATATGTGTGTCGTCAATATTCCACAGCTGGCATTACTTGCCCATTTTAATATACAGCGCCGCGCTGCGATTACTGCTGTGGGATTAGGTGCTGTGAATGCAAACAGAAACGATCATATTCTCTTTGGAGATACTCAGGGCGGTCTCTATGGTTTGGAAATGCATGGAGGAAATCCCTTTGCATTGGGCACTGCTCCTGGAAGAATCACGGGAATCTTTACCTCCCCTTTTTCTGCGTGGATTGGATTGCGGTATATGGTTAATGGAGAGCGCACTGATTGGCCTTATGGGATGCTTATAAAACCGAATGCGCCTCTTGAGGAGAAAAAGGATTCTGTTCCGTGCAAAGAAATTAAAATTGTTGCTGAGAAAGGCATTCGAGACATAGTGTTTAAATCAGATTATAAAGTTGAAACCCGTCATTATGATAATAGTATTGCATCATGGGTGATAGAAAACTGCGGCCTTTTGCGCGAAGTAATACCATTAGATAGTCTGCCTTCTGCGCGGAAATAGACCTTGTCTTAGGCGACGATAGTGCGCTACACTTGGTCCTTGATACGTAGCCTAAGGAATATGCATGAAATGGCCGAGTGTGATGATGTTTTGTTTGGGAATAATGACTGCCCAAAATGCTCTTTTTTCTGCGCAAGCTCAGCAAGTACAATCGGCGGAATTACTTCCTTCATTAGTGCATGCATTACTTTTCAGGTGGAAAGATAAAGAGCTTACAAAACGTGAGCTACAAGAATGGCATGATGAATTTTCCAAGGGCACTATCACACAGCCACATACAGATTTTCGTCTCCAATCTGATCAAATAATGATTGATACCAATAGGCTTTCTGTTATATATAGAAAAGGCTTGATGGGAGCGTATGAAATAGAAGTATTGGTATTGCGTTCTCTCTATCCTTTTGCCATGGATCAGAGATGGGGATATTCGGGTGTTGATAAGGAGCCAGAACCTCTAAGAAGGATAGTTCCGCCACCGCTTTTGCAAGCCTCTGAGGTGCCAGAAACAGCATCGTTTACTACTACCACGCCTTTAGCATCACCCTTACAAGGAATTTTTTATGACGTATCGACTGGTCGCAATAATAGTCCTCAATAGCATGAATGTTCTCTGTGCTCAGCAAATAGTTGTGACGGATGCTTATAGAATGGCTTGTATAGAAGGTCTGGTGAGCGCTGTGGATCATTATTATAGTACTCGTCTGCCCAACAATGAGCTCACAAAATTAGAAGCAGATCTGAAATTATTTAGGAATGACCTTATTCATCAGACTACGTTACAGTTCTTTAAAGAAGACTTGGAAAAGGAAAAGGGTAGCAACAAAGCTATCAATGAAGATAAAAAGAAAGTCAGATTAAGTTTATTGGCAGAGACAGAATGTATGAATGTATTATTGAGAGACCTTATATATATCGAAAACAAAGGAACAGGCAAAGCTCCACTCTTGGTGGGTACCATTGAGTACATCATTAGAAAAAATAAAAAGAAAGAAGAAAAGCCGCTGCCTACAGTAAAGGGTACTGCCCAAAACCAATTAACTGGCACTCCGGCTGGGGTACAATCCCAAACTGAGCCTTCACTTGTTTTTGAATCTGACGTGCTAATCCCACAATATCCGCTGAAGTAGCGTTTCCTTTATTCACCAACATATTGGCATGTTGGTAGGAAACAATCGCATCACCGACCTGCAGTTCTCCCTTGATGCCTAATTTATCCAAATAATAGGCGGTATAAATCATCTTTTTGCCAGCGCTCATAAGGGTCACTTCATTATCATGAAAATTGCGAAAAAAACTTCCACAGGTATTTTTTGCAGGATATCGTTTGACTCTATGGCGAATAATTTCTTCTCGTCTGCCGCGCGCATAGGAAGTTTCCAGAGCAGAGATTTTCTTCAATGAAAAAGTAGCAGAAAGAAGAAAATGAGTGCCATCATGCAATCGGGATTGATCATAGCCAAAATTGAACCATGCAGAGGGCACCGTTGAAATAATGCCCGTATTTTTTTCTATGATCGTTCCTTCTACAAAAAAGTGATCAAGCAAAAAATCGTAATAATGGAGATTAATATAAACCGATCCGCCGACGGTGCCGGGAATGCCGCTAAATTCTTCTAATCCACTGATATTGTTATCAAGACACCAGAGAATTAAATCATGAATCGTAACACCAGCGCCTGCTTGAAGGATGACATTCTCCGTAGTTTCAGACACAATGCGAATCTCGCGTAATGCGGGGCGAATGACTAACCCAGGAAAACCTGCATCACTAATAAGAATATTGGCTCCTTGGCCAAGAATAAATACCGGAAGAGTATGTGCTCGAGCAAAGGCAAGAGCTTCTTGAAATTCTTGGGCAGTGGTGGGTTCGGCAAAAAAACGGGCAGGACCGCCAGTACCAAACCAATTTTTATCATGAAGGGGAATGTTCTGCTGTATCATGGAGTGGCCTGCTCGGCAGGATGTATTTTTTTGCGCATGGGCCGTTTGGGCATGTTTTGAACATAGACTAAGTGGTGGCAGGTTTGGCCACACGTGTCTTGGTATTTCACAATACAGGGGCTGCAGGCAATAAACTGTATATTACAAGAAGCATTGATGCAATTATGATATTCATCAGCAGCGATTGCGCACAGACTACACTGGGCAAGTACATCGGAACTTGCACGCAAGGCAATGCGATCATCAAATACATAATTCTTTCCTTTAAAGAATCCGTTGGGAAATGCTTGAATATACCGATGAATGCCGCCTGCAATTTGATAGACTTCTTTGGCTACACCTTTTGATTTTAAATAAGCTGAACCTCGTTCGCAGCGAACGCCGCCAGTGCAATACATAAGAACTTTTTTATCTTTGAAAAGATCGGTATGGGTGTCGACATAGGCAGGAAAATCCCGGAAATAAGTGATTTCTGCTTTAACAGCGCCCTCAAAAGCACCCACGCGAGACTCATAGGTATTGCGACAATCAAGGATGACTAAATCATCCGGTTTTTGATCTATTAAGACATGTGCTTGTGCTGGATTTAAATGAGTGCCCCCATGCCATGCTTTGAGTTGGTGTGGGTCGATACCAAGATGTACAATTTCTTTTTTTACTACCACTCGCAGGCGAGGAAAGTGATCGGCCACTCCTTCGCTTTCTTTGAAATCAATGTCATCAAAAAGGGGATGAGCACGCATGACGGTTAGATATGCATTAATAGTTTGATCGGTTCCGCCCAAAGTACCATTAATGCCTTCGCTTGCTATAATGATGCGGCCTTTGAGGTTGAGCATCGTGCAGAGTGCTTTTTGCCAATGCGCGACTTCTTGAGGATCTTTTAATTCAACGTATTTGTAAAAGAGAATTATCTTTGCCATGTGCTTTGTTCCAGAGTTCTAGAAGGGTGAACCTATAGGGTTACTATAACAAAAGTGGCGCTGTTGGTCGATAGAGTATATTGCCATAAAAGCTTGATAATGAAGGGGATTTTTCCCCATTCTTCTGCTTTCTTGCAAAAATTATATACAAATGGTAGTACTCAGATATGGTCTCTTTTCAAACTTTTTTACAAGGAGTGGTTTATATGAAGAACTACCTTATTGAGTTTTTAGGAACGTTTTTCCTTACCTTGGCAATTGCAGAAGTTGCCCCTAATCCAATCGGTGTTGGGCTTGTATTATTGGCCTTAGTATATATCGGCAGACATCTCTCCGGTGCATACTACAATCCAGCACTCGTGATTGCTGGCTGGCGTCGTGGTTCATTAGCGCAAGACAAAGTTATCCCCTACATTCTCGCAGAAGTTCTTGGTGCATTTGCTGCATTAGCATTTGTGTACTTTGCCTTTAGAAGTACCTATATGCACCCAATGGCGCACGAAGTACATCCATTAGTAGTATTAAGCTTTGAAGTGCTGCTTGCTTTTGCGCTTTCGTTGCTCTATCTCTCAATTGGCAGCATGAAAGAAAATGCTCATATTGCAGGGATTGCTTTTGGATTAGGTTTTGCCGGCTTATCAATGCTTGGTGGTCTTTTCAACCCAGCAGTTGCTTTAGGTTCAATTGGTGTTGAAGGATTATTGGGCGGTGGATTTGACCGTATTCACCCATGGTATGTAGTAGTATTTGTAGTGGGCCCATTAGTGGGTGGTTTCATAGCTGCCTATGTATTTGATTACCTCCACGACAAATAACCTCTCTCTTTATTAAAATAAAAAAAGGCATGCGTAAAAAACATGCCTTTTTTGTTGCATTTGTTCCTATGATAATTGAGCTGCGTTTGCGGCTTTTTTCATTTTGACATAGTATAAAACATTATTTAAAAATACCAAGGAACAATGCTATGAAACTCTCATTGCGATGGCTTTTTGATCACATCGATGCTGATTGGCAATCTATTCCTCTTGCTGAATTGGTGCAAACCTTTATTAAAACTACTGCAGAGATTGAACAGGTTCACTCAGTAAACATTCCTGTAAAAAATTGGTTTGTGGGATCAGTGACTGAAAAAATTTCTGAAACTACCCATCTTTTTATCGCAGAAAAAAATAGTACCATCACTCTCCCAACGCGCGCCGATGTGCAGCCGGGGCTCTTTTATCTTATTAAGAAGGAAGAGGATTCCTATTTATGGGTCAGCATGCGCGATGTGGGTTCAAGCAAAGAAGGCTTTTTGCCACCCTTTTCTATTGAAAGTAGTGCATTATCGGGCAAATGGCGCGATGAATTTCAAGCCCATGATGCCATTATTACGGTCGATAATAAATCAATTAATCATCGCCCTGATTTATGGGGCCATCGAGGTATTGCTCGAGAGTTAGCGGCAAAATATGGATGGAAAATGGTAGAGGAACGTCATTTCTTAGCCCAGCATGAAATTCAAACCACCAATGATACCAAAGCAGCAGTAGGATCAGTTGCCATAGAAAATAAACTAGGCAGTGGATGTTCTCGTTTTGCTGCCATTACTGTAGAACGAGTAGTCAATCGCTTATCTGATATGATGACGGTCGTACGATTAGCGCGGGCTGATATTCGTGCCATTGATGCGATTGTAGATGCGACCAATTATACCATGCTCGATTGGGGACATCCTTTACACGCCTTTGATGCGCTGGCTTTAGGAACATCCTTAGTGATTAGAAAAGCGGTAGGGCAAGAAACATTGCGAGTGCTGGATGATAGTGTGGTTAATCTCACTGAGCATGATATTGTGATTGCCGATAGTCAAAAACCGGTTTCACTTGCCGGTATTATGGGAGGGAGCAGTGTGGCGGTGCAGGCGCACACTACTTCATTACTCGTAGAGGCTGCAGCCTTTGATGCGACCACGATTCGCAAAACAGCTGCCCGCGTAGGCAAACGTACTGAAAGTTCTGCTCGTTTTGAAAAAGGACTCAATCCTGCCATTCTCGAAGCAGTCCTCTTGCGCTTTTTAAAAGTTATTTCTGATGCAGGGATTACCCATACCGTATCATCACCGGTGGTGGCATTAGGACCATTACCAGCACTGACAACCATTATTGTTGAACATTCTCAGATTGAAGCCGCTTTGGGCACTTCGATCAGTGGCGTGGTGATTGAAGCCTTGTTGCAAGCATTGCAATTTCAGGTACAAGAAAAGGGTGGAATCTATACCATTGCAGTGCCACTGAGCCGAAGCAAAGATATTAAAATTCCTCAGGATATTATCGAAGAGGTCGGACGCCTCTATGGCTATGATCATATTGAGCCTGCATATGCTCTACGTGCCATGAAGCCCTATGATATAACGAGTGTTATGAGGATGCGCGATATAAAGCATTTTTTTTCGTACAGCATGCATATGCATGAAGTAATGACCTATGCATTCTTTGATGAATCATGGTTGAAAAAAATAGCATGGGAACCACAAAAGCCATTACAAGTGAAAGCAGCGGTGTCTGAGAATTGGCGTCGGTTAGTGACCACTCTCACGCCGGCTTTATTGAATATGGTGCATCAAAATGCAGCGCAGAGTAATGATCTGCGATTTTATGAATATGCACATGTATGGCCTCATCAAGAAACGGGAACTGTTGAACGAGAAGTATTGAGCGGTATACGCGCGCATACGCAAAAGGCAGTCGATTTTTACCAAGCAAAGGAAGAGCTTGTAGCTTTCTTTGATACACTTTCTTTATCGGTGAGTTGGCAAAAAGTATCGCACGTGCCCTATCCCTGGTATATGCCTTATCAAACGGCCTTTTTGTTTCATGAACAACAGTGCATTGGTATTGCAGGAAAGGTTAATCCCCTCTTTTATCAGAATATCGCACTCGGTGATGCATTTATATGGGAACTCGATGCGCACTACCTGATGGCCTATAAGGCATCCACTCATCGCTACAAAGCACCATCAAAATATCCTCGCGTCACGCGCGATATTAGTATGCTGATTCCATCAGCAATACCCGTTGAACAATTGCAAAAGAGTATAGCGGGAATTGATAGCCGCATTATTGCTCTTGATCTTGTCGATTTTTTTGAAAAAAAAGAATGGGAAAATCAACGATCAGTGACGTTGCGATTGACCATAGAAGATAAAGATAAAACACTAGAATCAGCCGATGTAGAAACATTGCTTGTCAAAGTGCAACAGGCATTGCAAACCCATGGTGCCCACATCCGATGAAGAAACAAATTATTGGATACAGTGCAATAGCTCTTGCTGTTATATTCCTTGACCGTGTCAGTAAAGTCTGGCTTATCAGTACTGCTTATAATGCTGATATCACCTCTTTTTTATCGATCAGTCCTTTCTATAATAAGGGTATTTCATGGGGACTGGGCAATGGTATTTTTTCAAGTTTTTTTCTCATTATCAATGGAATAGGGATTCTGAGTGTCTTAGCTTTTTATACCTATCATAGTTATAGGGCAGGAAAAAGCGTTATTGGGGAAGTATTAATACTCAGTGGCGCACTCTCTAATATTATTGACCGAGTGCTCTGGGGAGCCGTTTTTGATTTTATACTCGTGCATTATGGCAATTGGCATTTTCCCGTTTTTAATCTAGCAGATGTTGCTATCACGTGCGGTGCAGGATGGATGATATGGCATTATATCCACGAACAATAAAAGAGTGTCAGCAGCTTATCAAATCAGGCGCGCATTGGATTCTTGATACCTTTATTGCACCGCCTTTTTGTGCGTATTGCAAAGTATTTTTAGATGAGCGGCAGATTTTTTGCCGTGCCTGTTTTGAACGCATTGCTCCTCTTGTTTCCAATGATGTGCAGATTTCGTCTTCTCAAAAAATTTCTGTTTTTGCCGTATCGGAATATCAGGAACCCTTAAAAAGCCTTATCGTAGCCAAAAGCTGGTCTGATAGAGTGGCCAGTCAGCAATTGGCTCGCTTGATGTGGGATATGACCTATATGCGGTATCAGCCCTGTGATATTTTGGTTCCCGTTCCCTTGCATTGGACACGAAAAATTCGCCGAGGGTTTAATCAAGCAGAAGTAATAGCTGATGAGCTTGCAGGGTATAAAGGATGCCGCGTTATCAATGCCGTGCAACGGTGCAAACGAACACCATTTCAATCGGCACTCCCGGTGATTGATCGCCCCGATAACGTAAAAGATGCTTTTGCGGCCACAAAAAATGCTTCTGAAATTACGGGCAAGCATGTGATGATTGTGGATGATCTTATGACCACGGGTGCTACTATTCGGGCGGTAGCAAAAAGTTTACTGCCCTATAAGCCTGCTTCTTTAGCTGCGATTGTTGCTTGCCGCGTTTTGTAAATTTTTTTCACGTTCTTCTTTTCTGCCGGCATTTAATTCTGCTTGAAGCTGTGCTATATCCGCACGCATTTTTTCTGCTTCTGCTGCTAATGAATCAGCGGTAAAAGCAACTGCTTCGGGTGATGGCGCAGTTGTCAATGCTGTGGCAGCAGGGGAAAGAGGCTGATTGGCAAGAGCGGCAAGAGAAACAGGTACAGAGCTTGAAGGTGTTACTAGTGCTTTATAATGATCAAATCGCGATTGAATGAACTGCTCCATTTCTCGTTGTTGTCTTTGCATGTTCATTACATAGGTTTGTAAAAAGGCCCTTTTTTCTGCTTCAATTCTTTGGGCGAGTTCTCCCTTGGTTTCAGCGCGAGCACTTTGTTCAGCGGTGGTCATGTAGGCATTTACCAAGCTTGCAACTTGAATACTGACCGCCATTTTTTCAAATAAAATATCACTTTTGATTTCTGGTTGCGTGGCGCGATGGATCTCGAGGGCTTGTTGATTTTTGCCTTCTGAGAGTGCATCGGTCATAAGAGAGTGATACATTTTGTAGCGAGAAAAAAGTCGTATAAATTGTTGATGAATGGATGGCTCCATGCGAGGAGGGTTAACATTGGTAGCAATATATCCATTTAAATAGCCACAAAGATTGTTGGTATCTGCATCGCTAATATATCCCAGTTGATCATAGGCAGGATTATACCATCGGTTAGTCCATTTAAAAAGACCGGCAATACCATTGTAAGCACCACTAAATAGCTTCATGCCATGAAGATCAGATGACAGACACAGCAATGAGCAGAGTGAGAGAATAAGAGGCAGGAACATTTTTGATCTCCTTTTTTGGGTAGTTTATGACAGGTCATTGTATGCTAGGTACGTGAAGAAATCAACACTCTTGGTTGCATGGTTTGAGAATTTAGGCTATAACATAAGGAAGCATTTTATAAAATTCATTAAAGGATTTCTGCAATGAAACGACTGACTACTGCCTTACTTATAAGTTCTATTGTGTTACTTCCCGGATGTGCACCTCTTGATTGGATCAAGGATAAATTAGGTGTAGTAAAAAAAGATATCTCTGATTTAGCAAGCAAAGCTAAGACTGATAGCAGCCAAGTACTGGCGACTATGAATGGCAAAGTCCTTTTGACTGCTCAAGAATTTGAACAAGAATTTAATGCGTTTATGAGCCAACATCCCTTAGGGCAAGTGCTGAAACAAATGGAAGGCATTGAAAAGCAAATCTTCAATGGAGTCCTTTCTAAGCGTTTACTGGCAGCATGGGTTTCAGAAAATAAAATTGACCAAACTCCTGAATACCAAGATCAGTTAGATCAATTAAAAGTGATGCTCAATGCAAAACACTTTGAAATGAAACATGCGCCAAAAGAAGTGACCGATGCAGAAGCACAAGACTATTACAACAAGAACCGTGATGCTATTCCAGAAGCAGTTATTACTCGTGGTGGTGTGAATACGATTGCTGCGGAATTTGACAAAGACGCTGACGCAAAAGCCTTCTTGGCAAAAGTACAAGGTAAAGGTGCTGAGTTTGCTCAAATTGCAAAAGATGCAAAAATAGATAGCAGTAAAGTGCGCGATTTCAAAACAGTCAGCACCCAAACGGTTGGCATTGATTCAGCACTGCGCGATGCCATACTCAAGCTACAAAAATTCCCTGCTTACCAAGTAATTCCTGCGGCGGGCAAATTCTGGGTGGTTTATGCATCTGGAAAAGAACAAGCAAAATACCGTCCATTTGATCAAGTAAAAGCGGTAGTCAAAGAACGCTTGGGCATGGAAGCAGCGCGCAAAGCATTTGAAACCGGTATCGAAGATCTTAAGAAAGAGAAAAATGTAAAAGATAACTTTGATACATGGTATGCTGCACAAAAGAAGCAAGCAAGTAATGCTCCTGTAGAAGGCTTAGAGGCAGTGATGCCAGCAGCGGATAAGGTTGCATAAGCTAAAACGTATATTGTGATATACTCAAAGGGGAATCAATTTAGGTTCCCCTTTTTTATTGAGGTTTTATATGATTTTCATTGTATTAGCATTATTTCTTGCAAATGCTCTTGGTGCGCAAGCGCCCAATGCTCCGGATAATCGAGTGTTGCTCGATGGTATTGTGACAGCAGTCTATGGTCCAATGCGTACTGATATCATTACCTATTCAGATTTGCAACGCCCGGGCATTGATGGGAGTGTACGCACAGTTCCTAATTTGGTTGATCGAATATTAAAGGATCAAGAGGCGCAACGGTATGGTATGAAATCAAGTCCAGAGGCCGTTGATAAACAATTGCAGTTGGTGTTTCGATCGAATAATTGGACCGAGCATGATTTTAATACTATGGTCCAAAAGATTGGATGGTTGCCCGATGAAGCTCGCGAAGAATTTCGTATTATGAGTGATGTAAATCAAATTGAAGCCTTTAAAATCTATCAGCAATTAGTGGTTCCTGAACGGGAAATTCAAGCTTACTATCAAGACAATCCTGAATATGAAGAAGCTTCCCATTTTATTTCACGATTAATAATTCCGTATGATTTTGAACAAGAACGATCAGTGCAGCGTATGCAATTGCAAGAACGCATGCAAACGGATCCCGATTCATTTGATTGGCCCACCCCATTTTGGTTAAAAGATACTGATATAGCTCGCGAAAAATCCTTTATTCGTGAACTTCCAGTCGGGGGCATTTCTGAGAGTCATCCTATTCTTGAAGGATTTGAATACATTAAAATGGTGGATCAAAAACCACAACGAATAAAGCCTCTCGAAGATGTCCGCAATCGCATTATCGAAACATTAAAACAACCCAAAGTAGATCAGATGCAACAAGCATACAACAAAGAATTACGCGCCAAAGCGGTCATTGTTCACTTTGATCCCGATATACGAGAAGAATTAGCGCCAAGTTCAGCGCCTGAATAATCAATTAAACATCATCGAGTATATGCATCCATGATTATTTTTTTTACTACCGCCACAGAACATTTAGCCCCTCTTTTTACGCTGCCTCAAGGCCGTATTGCCAAAGGCCAATGGGCTGATGGAGAATGGTATGTGAAGATTGAGCAGGATGTGCGCGATCTTCCGGTATTGGTAGTTGCAGCAACACCGGCTCCGAGTGAAAATATTATTGAGCTTATTTTGCTTTTAGATGCGCTCCATCATGCGGGAGCTAAAATTTTTCTCTTGATGACCTATTATGGCTATGCGCGGTATGATCGCCGGCAGCACGGATGGTCTGCAGGAGCGCAAGTCATTGCTTCATTACTGCAGCGGGTTCCTCTTGAGAAATTTTGGATAGTGCATCCGCATAGCGCTCGTTTGCATGAGTTTTTACCGTTCATGCAATTTTTTCCCACTTCTTTTTTTCTTCGTGTAGCAGAATCTGCTGATATCATTGTGGCGCCCGATGCGGGAGCATGTGCATGGGTTGCTCCTCTTGCCCAACAACTTTCTAAACCCGTTATTTGTGCTGTGAAAGAACGCAAATCTGATGGGAGCGTTATTATTTCTGATATTGCAGCCTGCGTGAAAGGCAAACGTGTTTTGATTATGGATGATATGATTGCAACCGGGAACACCAGTATTGCTATGGGACAGCTTTTGCATCAAAAGGGAGCGGCTTCAATGAGTGTTGCTGCAACGCACGGTATTTTTTGCGCTGATGCTGTGCAGCGGATCGAAGAAAGTCATATTGAGAACGTGATAGTAACTAATACACTGCCATTAAGCATTCATTCTTCAAAAATTACTTCTTATAATATTGTGCCCGACTTGAAATACTTAGGAATTTTCTGATTCTACTTCGCTGGCATTTTGGCTTTCTTGGAGTAATTGAAGGGCGAGTTCTACCAAATGATCTTTTTTATCTTTTAAATCGGGCTTAGAAAGAAAATAGGTTCCAAGTAATCCTGCCATATCCATATCAATAGGCAAACTGACGCGCCGTTCACGAGCATCAAGAGCGCGGATAGGAATAATGCCTACTACATACCATGCATCATCGCATGCGCGTTGGATTGCTTTGATATCCACAAAATCTTTTCGAGTAGCAGGAATATGATAGATAATTTTTACAACGGCATCCTGCAATGTATACGCGGAAAGGGCTTTGAGAATTTGTTGGGTCTGATTTTCTTCTTCATTCAGGGTGATTTCGATTTGAATAAAAGGGCGTGTGGGCGTTTTGATAAATTCGTGATAGGTCTTCCCTTTTTCAGCAATAGTCACCAGACAAAATCCCTTATCTTCTTTGCGTTCTCCAAAATCAACTCGTTCAATAGAACCTGCATAAACAAGTGCAGGATACCCATCAGGATTTAAATTTTGATAGCGATGCAAATGGCCCAAAGCTACGTAATCAAAAGGGGAAATTGCCAGTTGTGAAGGGAGCAAAATGGGATCGGTGCCATAAATGGCTCGTTTTTCTGAACCGGAAAAAATTCCTGAGCTGACGGTCAAATGGCCGCAGAGTACTGCCGGAATAGCCGGATCTAATTGGGATGCATGATGAGCAATAAGGCGAGCAAGGGCGGCTGAAATATATTCGGTAATGCGGCTGGCGCTTGCATTGATATGATCTTGCGAAAGACTGACGGTATTGCGAGTGGGCCAAGGAATACCGAGAATATTGATAGGGCCCGATTGAGTGGTCAGTGAAATAACGGTTGGCTTGGCAATGACATGAAAACCATCAACCGGTAAATCCTGAAAAATATCAAGACTATGGGCTTTTCCAAAGCTAAGAGGATTATCATGATTTCCCACCACAATAATCACCGGAATATGGGCTTTATAGAGACGCATTAAACAGCGTACTAATAATTTTTGTTGTGTGGGGCTGGGATGGGCAGTTTTATAGGCGTCGCCTGCAAAGAGGAAAAAATCGACTTTTTTTTCTATCGCATTATCGATGATATGGTTGAGTGCTCGTTCAAAATCAAGAAGGCGGGAATGAATGCCGGTCTTGGCATCAATACGCCCATAATTTTCCATGCCAAAATGGATATCGGCCGTATGAATAAAACGAATCATAGATGGTCAGTAGAAAGTTTGTTTTTTTGTGCGGCCACAAAGGTAATATTAGCAATTTGGGGTTGGGCAGGAGTGCGCAATTGCGTTGCATAATTATCTTTATTAACTTGGCGTGCACGAGCAATGGCCAATGCATGTTCAGGAACATTTTCGGTGATCACCGATCCTGCAGCAGTATAAGCATTTTTTGCAATAGTAACAGGAGCGACCAAGGTATTATTGCTTCCAATAAAGGCACGATCGCCAATATAAGTTTTATTCTTGGTATTCCCATTATAATTGCAGGTCACGGTGCCAGCGCCAATATTTACCGCAGTACCAATCTCAGCGTCTCCCAGGTAGGCCAGATGTTTTGCTTTGGTACCTGCGCCAATGGTGCTTCGAGTAACTTCCACGAAATTACCAATGTAAGCGCCATCGCCAATGTGAGAATTATCACGAATATGAGCATACGGCCCGACCATCACATTACTACCCAGTGTAGAACTGCTTACCATGGAATGGGATAAAATTTCGGTATAATCGCCAAGGGTGACATTTTCTAATGAAGAAAACTCATTGATTTTACAATTTTTTCCAATTTTGGTGCGGCCTAAAAGATGGACTCCACAGCCAATATAAGAACCAGAACCAATGGCTACATCTAAATCGATGTGTACATTATGGGCTACTGAAAAATGGACTCCATGCTCCATCCAATAGCGGATTAATTCTGCGCGTTTGACTTGCTCAGCTGCCCAGAGTTCTTGGAAGTTGTTAATACCGCGAACAATATCAAAAGGTGCTGTTATGGTCGACACGGTTAAACCTTTGTTGCAGGCAATTTCAATAAGGGCGGTTAGATAAAATTCTTCTGTTTTTTCACTTTTTTCAATGGCAGTAATTTGTTCTTGGAGAAAGCGGCGATTTACTAAGTAAATACCAGCATTAATCCAGCAATGTTCGCTGGCATCGCCGGTAAAATCTTTTGCTTCTACAATTTTTAAGCCGCGCTCGGTGGTAATAACGCGTCCGTAGCCTGAATGAGTATCTTCACAATGGGAAGTTACAAAAGTTAATTCAGCGCCAGTACTTTTATGTTGTTCATAGAGTTTAGAAATAATGTCGGGAGTGGCTAATGGCATATCGCCATTCATAATAAGAATAAGGTCCCGATTGGGATCGAGATTGAGATGTTGCATGGCACATTGCACAGCGTGACCGGTTCCTCGTTGTTGTTCTTGTACCACAAACGTAATAAATTCTTGATGGCGTTGTTGAATTTGTTCGATGACAGCATCTTTTTGATAGCCAACGACCATGATGGTAGGAATATCAAGCGCTTCTAAAAGTCGTGTGCTGTAGAGAATCATTTCTTGACCACAAATTTTTTCCAGCAATTTGGTGCGTCCCGTTTTGAAACGAGTCGATTTGCCAGCGGCTAACACAACTGCTTGCACCTTATTCGATATCATAGAGATCTCCTTCTCGGCTCATCCTAGGGGATTATCTTATTTTGCTGAAAATTTATCTTGGCTCGAGGAGCAGTATAACTCCTTTTTTGACGAATGAAAAATGATTCACTTATTCGTCTATATTGGTATCCTATGAGAGCATAATGAAATCCTCTGAGTAGGGATCTTTTCGTTCATGAGACGGCGGAGCCCTGCTACCCCTCGCTTAAATCGCTTCGCGATTTACTCGGGAGTAAACGCAACCTTTGTGTGAGGGGTTTGCCTTTAGTCCTGAGCGTTAGTCGAAGGGTTACCGAGCGGAAACGCTCGATAAGCGTAGTAGGGAGAGATGGCTGAGTGGTCGAAAGCGGCCGCCTCGAAAGCGGTTATCCCATGAAAGTGGGATCGGGAGTTCGAATCTCCCTCTCTCCTCATAAAAAAATTGATAGCAAAAAGATGAATATTCGATCACCCTTAATTTTTTTACTTCTGATACTAGTTGGCTGGAAAACCCATGCCATGGTTTTTGATAACCGCTATTTTCCGTTAATTCAAGAACCATATATTACTATTCCAGATCGGCCCAATCATGTTCGTCTTGATGGGTTTGTTACTACGGGAAATCAAGCAAATGGAAATCGCAATGGCGTATTCATTGGAATTCCAGAATTATTTGGCACGTTTGATTTAGGCGCATTAGCTCGGGCGTTTTCCTACGAAAATTTACCCAATCCTCTTTCTCCAACACTTACCGCTGCTGATTTACCCTACACTTTGGAAGGTAAGATTCAGACGCAAGGTCTTTCCTTCTCTTTCTATCATGACATTCGTTATAAGGTAGGTTTTGGTTTTTATATCATGGCTATGCAAAGTAATTCTTCCCTTAACTTTCTCTATAAGGGAGGGGCAAATGTTATATTGAGCCCGAGTGATATTGCAGCCTTGGGCACTTCATTGCGCCAAATGGTTTCTACGTTAGGCTTAACGTGTGATCATGTGCATCAAATAGGATTTGGTGACATTGATGCCTATCTTCGGTATGCCGATCGATGGGAATATCTTTTTAAGTTTCGTTCTATTCAAGCAGGTGCGCGCCTGGGGGTTTTAATACCCACAGGGCAGCGAAAAAATATTTATCAGCCAGCCTCAGTTCCTTTTGGCGGCAATGGCTTTTGGGGTTTTTATGGCGCTGTTGAAGCAGAATTTGAAGTACGAGAAGATTGGAAAGCGGGCCTGTATGTTCGGGTAAGTAAGCGCATTCCGCAGACTCATACCGAACGATTGCCAGCACTGCAAGAACAGCCACTCTTTGGCACTATTGTGGAACCAGTATTGGTCAATCCGGGGTGGACTGGCGTATTTCTTCCGTATGTATGTTGGGAAAATTTGCGTCAAGGATTGGGTTTGCGGGGACAATATACTCTCATTGCCCATGAGCAAGATAGTTGGAAACCAAAAGGGCAAATTCCGATTTCTGCCCAGAATATAGAATTTATTGATAAAAGAAGTTACTGGGCATCAGAATATGTCACCTTAACTGGATTTTATGATTTTGGAAAAATGAAACGAGAACGGTGCCATGAACCAATTATTCTTCTTTCATGGTATATTCCCGTGTCTTTATTGGTTGCAAAACAAGCAGTTCGTTCTTATAAGGTAAGTATCGGCGTTGAATACAGTTTTTAATGTAAAAGAGGTCCTATGAGTATTTTTACTAAATTTTTTCCCGCTAAACGTATTTTTAGTATTTTTTCTAATGATTTAGCCATTGATTTAGGTACCGCCAACACGGTGGTATATGTGCCGGGACGGGGCATTGTGCTCAATGAGCCTTCGGTGGTAGCAGTCAAAGCAGGAACCAACCAAGTATTGGCAGCAGGTAAAAAAGCAAAAGAAATGTTGGGCAAAACTCCTGAAAATATTATAGCCTCTCGTCCGATTCGTGATGGGGTGATTGCTAACTATGAACTGACCGAAAGCATGATTCGTTATTTTATTCGTGAAGTGCATAATGATCGCCGCACCTTAGTGCGTCCGCGTATGATTATCGGTGTTCCTTCTGGTATTACCCAAGTAGAAGAACGTGCGGTAAAAGATTCAGCAAAGCAAGCCGGTGCTCGCGGTGAAGTGTATACCATTATTGAGCCAATGGCTGCTGCTATTGGTGCAGGATTGCCAGTGCAAGAGCCCTGCGGAAGCATGATTGTTGATATTGGTGGTGGTACTACTGAAGTCGCCGTGATTTCATTAAAATCGGTAGTTTTCTGCCGATCAGTGCGCGTTGGCGGCGATGAAATGGATCGCGCTATTGTGCAGTATGTAAAGCGTAAATACAATTTATTAATCGGTGAACGTACTGCAGAACGAATTAAAATTGAAATTGGCGCAGCACTTTTAGATTCATTGGTAGAGCCGTGCAGTGTTGAAGTAAAAGGACGTGATTTAATCACTGGCGTACCAAAAACTATTTCCTTAACGAATCAAGAAGTAAATGAATCGTTATTAGAAACTATTGCAAGTATTGTGGATGTGGTGCGCGTGGCATTAGAACATACACCGCCTGAATTATCTTCAGATTTAGTTGATCGCGGTATTCGTCTTGCCGGTGGCGGATCATTACTGCGGGGCATTGACCGCTTATTATCAAAAGTAACGGGATTGCCAGTCCATGTGGCAGAAGATCCACTCTTTTGCGTTGTGCGTGGAGTAGGCAAAGTATTGGAAGAGTTGGACTTCTTCAAAGAGGCTTTAATGCACTCATGAGTCAAGCCCACGGTATTCGAATCAAAAAGAAATTTGGCCAGCATTTTCTCCGCGATGAGCGGGTGGTGCAACAGATGTGTGAGCGCGTTTCACTCGCGCCCCAATCCTCGGTTTTTGAAATCGGGTGTGGCGATGGGGTGTTGACGCGTGAAATTTTACGCCATCCTCTTGCTCGCCTTTGGGTCTTTGAGATCGATCCCGAATGGGCTTCTTTTGTTTCAAAACAAATATCTGATAAGCGCTTGAAGATGTTTCAAGAAAATATTCTTGATGTTGATTTTGAGCGCTTTAAAGAAAATGCACCCTGGATATTATTGGCCAATTTGCCCTATCAAATCACGTTTCCTTTATTGCATCGCTTTCAGCAGCATGCCCATTTGCTGCAAGAGGGCGTTATTATGGTGCAGGAAGAGGTAGCACAGAAAATTGTGCAAGAAGGAGGCCGGGGTTATGGCTATATCTCTCTTTTTTTTCAATATCATTTTGAGTGGGAATTACTCGCAAAGGTTCCGCCTACTGCATTTCAACCACCGCCGAAAATCTATTCGCGGCTTATGTACTTTAAGCCCAAGAAAAATTTAAAACCAATTCCGCATGAAGCAGAATTCTGGCGCTTTATTAAGGCCTGCTTTAGTCAACCACGTAGAACTCTGCGTAATAATTTACTGACGTATCATTATCCGCTCGATAAGATTCCTGAAAAAACATTACTGTTGCGTTCGCAACAAATGGATATGGAGCAGTTCTTATCGATATGGGAAATAGTGAGAAAATAATCCTATCCTATGAAGCCATAGGGATCGGACCAGCCTTCACTCTCTTGAAAAATGAGCTTATTGCCGTCTAGCGTTAAAAGATATTTTTCTGTCCACGTATGAACATCACCCGGGCAGTAACGATACGAATTATCGTCAAATCGAAAACGAGCATAAAATTCTAAGGTGGGCGTAGCATCCTTTTCTGAGGATTGATATTTTGCAAGTCTGGTAGGATAACCAGAAGCACTATAATGCCACATGCGGCTAAACTTAATTAAATTACTGCTTATTAATACTCCCGCTTTCTGTGTAAGGGTGAAAGAAGGGGGCTCATGAGGAGGGCGATTTAAAATGGTGATATTTTTACCAAAGTCAGGATTGAGAGCGCGCTCTTTGGTGAACTGGGCAATGATAGCGTAATGATAAAAAGAAACAGGAGTGCGTTCATATCCTCCTCGAACGTTTCCTAATACATAGGGTATATCGTCAATGGTAACAATCTCTTGTACAGTTACTTCCTGGCCTTTGGGAGATTCGAGGGCTTGAGATAATGCTGCTGCGCATAATTTTTTGTGATTAGTTTCAATTTCAGCTTCCATAGAATGGGCAAAATAGGCAGTAAAAACTAAGAGTCCCACGCCTACTAATAATTTTTTCACGAGAATCCTTTTATTACGGTTTACACGTTTTCTTTTTATCTTTTTGTTTTTGATCATGCCATAAATGGGCTTCATCAAAAGCTACTTGAATATGGTAATTATACATGCCACTGCTTAATTGTGGAGGAGCATATTCAAGAATATCAGATCGAATATCATTCCATACTTCTGGATCAAGAAACGGAATAGTTTTAAAATCTTTTTCATTTTTATTTTTAATAAATGCACGATGGTTTTCCGGATCCAAAGTCATCACAATAGGAATCACAGGATCAAGAGTGTTTTCAAAGGGTCGAATGCTATTCACAATGTAGGGTGAGAAAGCGACGATAGGCAGTGGATACAGAGGGAATGTTTTACGATAGTGCAATGGTGTCCATCCAAAAAACCATAATTCAGTATGTCCGGGCGAGACATCTCGAATGGAATATGATTTGTGAGGGCCAGCATAATAGGTTTCTCCATTATTGCAACGGGAACGAGAATTGCGTGCTTTACGAATTACGCGAATTTCGACTTGGATCAATTTTCGTTGGGCACCATCAATATGAGTACGCCTGAAAGTCTGGCGTGAAGCGAGCTCATCTTCAGTAAAAATATCAAGCGACTGAATGCGATCGCCCGGAGAATAGATATGATAAATTCTCGTAAAAAGAGGATCATTAATAAGAGAGGAAGTGGTTGCATGCACCGGCATACCAAAAAGAAGTGTTTCTTCGATTCGAAGAGATTTATCAACCTCTTCTTCTTGTCGTACTTTGCCCAAGAGTAAAGCAACTTGTCCTCCATGGCTATATGCTTCAATTCTGAAATGAGGCTCCATTCCTTGAGCGCGGAATTGATCACGCAATTCTATAAGATTGTTATAAAAATTGGTGGCTTCTTGATAACGGCTTTTATAACTCATAATGCCTGACCACCCAAACGTATAATAATAATTTTCTGTGGGCGACTCTCCTTGGCTTGCTTTCTCAACGGCATCATTGACATAGGCCATTACAGAAGCTCCTGCTCCTCGTTGTAAGGGAGCGCGAGTAATAGGAATGAGTCCTCGTTGTTGCATGGGCTGATTTTGAAAGAAGAAAGGATTATCTCGCATGAGCAATACCGTTCGTTCATAGGGGGTGCCTTCAATTTCATCATGCAAGAAACGAACCAGATTTCCGATAGTCAAATGAGGCTTAATGCTGATAATGCCATGCACAAAAATGGTGATCCATACTGGGCGTCGAACTTCAGGATCATTATATTCGGGATTGGTAGCAAGGGATGATTCATCGCCATTAACAGGCATGGTTGCCTGCACTGATCCCATTACGCTTATAAGCGCACTCAAAACTACCCCGAAGGCAATCATAAGGCGGTAATGGAAGCGATGCTGCTTCATACACACATTCCTAGCATTTTTTAGTATCGACCATCTATTCTATCAAAAAGTAGGAAGGGAGTAATAGCCGACGTCATTATCCCTACTTTTAGGGTAGCATATTGAGAGTGATAAATTCAAATAGAAACGCTATTTAAAGAGTTTTTTCGACATGATTATGTCATTATTTGGGATGTTTTTTATCGAGAATCGGCTTATTTCTTACTGCGGCGAGCGAAAGGGCTCGCTTCTAACATAATAAGATGATCTTTTTAAGGTTGAGGAGATAATACTTTTGAAAGGTATTCTAATTGGGCAGCAGCAATAGCCATTTGGGAAAAATTATATTGAAATCGTGATAAGAGGTCTGCCGATTCTCTGGATTTCTTTCTGTTTTCTTGATCATTTGTATCAGCTGATTGTCGTTTGATATCTGCTTTGACCTGGGCCTTTATGCGTATTTTCCAGTATTCTTTAGACGCCTCTACCTGAGCTTGTATATAACACCATGAGTGATTTATTATCTCACGGTGCAGGGCTTTTTTTTGATCTAAAAAACGAAATAAAACGATTATATCGGTTACATAAGTCCGTTGGCTGCGATCAGGAAAGAGCATTCTATTACTCACAGCAGCCATAGCTCGTTCCGTTGTTTTAGCAGGATCTTCTCCGGGTATAAATTCAAAAGATAATGGTAGTGGAGCAGGTGATTGTGTTAGCTGGGGCTGGCTTGCCTGGAGTGCAATGCAAGAACAGGTGATAAAAGAAGTTGCTATGATGCGTTTGAACATGATGATTTCCTTACGATGGCTTTTGAGAGATATTCTAATGATATTGCTGCAATAGTTCTTTTTCCAAAAATTCTAATCGTGCGGCTGCAGTATTAATTTTTAATAAGAGAGAATAGCAATCTGAGGTCTCCTTTGCCCAAAGATGCAATCGCCCTTCTGAGAAGAGAAAATCGGTACCTTTGTTGTGCATATATCTTTTCAATGCATATTTGTATGTGAACTCGCTATCTTTTCGAGCGGTGGCTATTTTACCTTTAATCTCTGCCAGCAACGCTCTCATTGTTAAGGGATTTAAAGGAACTTGAGATTGGATAGCGGTGAACAATGTGTAAAGTTGCATCGTTTGTTGGGGCTTATTGGGATCAGTATTGTTTAAAAGTTCTCTGGATAATATTTCCATAGCGCGTGTAGTTATGTTGGTAGGGTCCTCGTCAGTTTTAAATTTAAAATCAAATGGCAATGGTGCAGGTGATTGATAAGGAGTAATTAGTTGTAGGGGTGGCTGGCCTGCCTGGAGTGCAATAAAAGAACAGGCAATAAACGAGGTTGCCATGATGCGTTTGAACATGATGATTTTCCTTATGATGGTTCAGAAGTATAGGGTTTAAGTTTTTCTTCTAAATAAGCCAAACGATTGATTGTGCACATGGCAAATTCAAGATTTTCAACTATGAAGAGACTGCGGTTATAATATGTCTCTTCTCGCTGTTTTGCTGCTTCTGTGGTAGCCCGGATTTCTTCTTGATATAAGCTCGCAAGCCTTAATTCAAATGCTCTACGCTTTGTCTCGAGATGACTTTTGAGGGCGCATAATTCCCAGTGAAAAGTGGGGCGATCAAGCACGCAAGAGCAGTTTAAATGATCAAATAAAGTAATAATCGGAGTTTCTATTGAATCCTTACTCTGGAGCTTCTCTGCAAGAAGTTGTACTGCTGCTTTTGTGGTTGTTGCAGGATTTAAAAAATCGATTTTAAAATTAAAGGGGAGTGGAGCATTCTCTATGTTTCCAAAATGTGCAAGGAAGCCGCCAGAACGCGGTGGTTTGGGCACCGGTTCATGTGCCTGGAGTGCAATGAAAGAACAGGCGATAAAAGTGAGTGCGAGTATTTTTTTAACCATGATGATTTCCTTAGAGAACTTTTTCAAGATATTCTAATTGTGCTACTGCAGTTTCACGTACTCTCAGAGCCTCATAGTAACCGTATTCTAGTTGGAGTGCCGCCTTGGCTTTAGATGAATTGTTTTCTATTTCAGCCCTTACTTTTTCTTGTATTGTAGCTTTAAGTCCTATAAGAGCTGTTTGGCGTTTTGCTTCTACCAGACCTTTAATATGATGCCATTCTTCATTAAAAGTCTCGCGGTCAAACTTACCTGCGGAGTGAAGGTTGCGAAATAATGCTTTAAGTTGTGCTAAATCCCCTGCTTTTTGATGATAATTATCCAATACAACGACAACCATAGTGAGCGCTCTCGCTGTGGTACTCGATGCGGGTTCATCGGGATTAATTGTAAAGTTAAGGGGTAATGATTCTGTTGGTTTGGGCTCGCTTGCTTGAAGTGCAATAAAAGAACAGGAGATAAAAGTGAGTGCGAGTATTTTTTTAAGCATGACGATTTCCTTAGAGAACTTTTGCAAGATATTCTAATTGTTCTACTGCAATACAACTATTTTTGAATCGGACGAAACTAGCATCAGTGAGGGCACATGCTGCGTCTCTTTTCATTTCGCTTCCCTTTCCATTCGCTGATGCTTTAACAAATACTCTGGTTGCGGCTTTCAGACTCAACTCATAGCATCTTCGCTCAGCCGCTAGCATACCTTTCACTGTGCATAAACATTGATTAAAAGTAGCGCGATCATATTTTTCTCTCTTGTTCAAGATGCTGAATAATAGTTGTAATTGATTGAGATCACTATTAGTACATACTTTATTTCTTAATTCACAGCATAGGAGTTGCATAGCCCTTGCTGTTGCCTGCGGAGCAGTCTCGGTAGAACTAATTGCAAAATTAAAAGGCAAAGGATCTGCCGATTGAGTTGGTTGTGCGGGGGATTGTGTTGGCTTGAGCTCGCTTGCCTGGAGTGAAATAACTGAAATAGCGATAAGTGACGTAACAATTATTTTTTTAAGCATGATGATTCCTTGTGTAATGGAGGACAACAATGAGTGATGTATATCAGTAATTTTTGCAATGATCGATCATATGCATAGAGTGACGCTTTTATGGTACATGCTCGCTTGGGGACAATGAGAGGTGCTGAAGTATGAGCACTGATAGTGCCGATACTCAAAAATATCACCATAAGAACATAGGTTACCATGAAGGTTCCCATCCTGGGTGCGATGGATGGCGTAACATACAGGCGATTTCTGCAGGAATAAAAGTGTCACTCTGTGCCAATGAGTTAAGAACTTGCGCGCGAGAATCGACATCAGACCTTGATGCAGGAGCTGGTTGGGTAGCTGATGGAAGAGAGGGGAGTGTGCGCATGGAAGTGGAAAGAGTAGCAGCAGGGGGTGATACTGGTGCTTTCATGGCATGAGTGGCGGTAGCTATACTGATTAAAAGTGTGATTCGAAAAAGGCAAGAAGGGAGGGTCATGGTCTTCCTTTACGTATACAAAAAATGTTGAGCAGCTTTTAATGACATTATTATAAGTAGATTCATACAAAAATCTATATTATCCAACGCGAGGGAGGGCAAATGCTCGCTTAAGAAGAGATCGTTTTTGCCAGGCCCATTCAATGAGTTCTCCCAAATAATATCCTGCGAAGGCTAAGAGCAAAGAAGCAATTTCTTTTTGAAAGGGGGGCTCAATACAGCGAAACACTATAAACCCAGTTAATCCTGCAAGCATTGATCCAATCGCTGCTCCTTTATATACCTCTTGTTTAAAATAGGTCATCACCAAAGGAGCTACTAAACAGCAATCATAGAGCTCGAAGCTGCATCCTAATATTGCTACACTGGTCCATCGATTAAAATAGGCAGCTGCTAATATTCCGATTCCGACGCTATACGCAATAATTTTTTCTTGATTTTTTTTTCGTTCTGGCGCCATGTTCGGATGAGAAAGCCATTCTCCTAAACTCATGGTGACTGCCCAGAGTAAATAATCGGTGGTTGCAATGAGAGCTGCTACCAGTCCACAAATAGCGATCATGACAACACTGTGATTGGTTAATACATGAAGCACGGGAATTAAAGGATTTATGCCTTCTGGAATGGTGAGATTAAGTAATTTTGCTTTAATACCAAAATAAAGAGGGACGAGTGAAAAGACGAGCATAAAAAGACTTGCCCATAATGCAGAAATGAGCGCCATGCGTTTACTCCGAGCGGCAAAGAGTGGTTGAGCATAATCAAATTCAATAACGCAATAGAGGGCGGGCATGATTAGGGAAGTGAAAAAACTGGAAAAGGAAAGGGCATCGGAACTAAAAAGGTGTTGGTGTTCAATGAATGTTTTGAGCGCAAAGAAAGAGGGAGGCTCCTTAAAAAGGCAATAAAAGAAAATTCCGGTAAATGAGGTGAGAACATACCCAAGTTGAAAAGTATGGGTAAGTCCAGCTCCGGCGATGCCTCCGGTGATGGCATAGCAACAGGTTAAAAGCCAAAAACCCATGAGAATCAATTCATGACAAATACCCAAAGAACAGAGCAAGGTTTTACAAGCAATGATTTGAGCGAAAAGAAGTCCCAGTAAAGTAAGAATACAAAGAATAGAACCAATATTTTTTAAAAAAGGAGAATGATATTTGAGTGTGAAAATATCAATGCTACTAGAGACATTCATGGCCTTCAATTTTGCTGCAAAGCCCGAACCGAGTAACACAAATCCTAAGCTAATACCCAAGATGTATAAGATGCCATAGATGCCACAGGCATAGGCTTCATCAGAGGTTCCGAGTAATAATCCACCCCCAAATTCGGTGGCAATCAACATGAAGGTGATGGAAATTAAGAGTGATTTCATACCAATTTCCTTTCTATTGTTCTTATACTCGTATTCTTCAGTGATTGTATAGAATACTTAAAAAATGTTGAGAAGAAAGTGATAATTGATTAATTATCACTTCTGAGTAACCTTAATAGGGTTCCTTTAATGAGTTAAAATAGGTTCTGTATGCGTCCGTATAGTAAAATAATTTTGAATGCCATTTTTTTAAAAATAAGTTCGTTAATCAAAGCAACCATTATTCTTGGTACCCACAGTGCCTTTTTCTCAGTTTCATCGATGGTGCATCCCGTCTTGGGTGCTTTTAATACCTGGCCAACGTTACTTGGTATATACACGGCTCTTGCTCTGGTCAAATGGTGTTGGGCAGGGAGCTTCTCCTGGCATTATCTTGCCTATTTCCTTCCTGGCTTATGTGCGAGTTTAAGCTGGGCACATCCCCGCTGGCGTTTGTCAATTATTCTTCCTCTTCTTTCTTTTGTTGGTTTTGCTCTTCATCCGGTAGCAGGCCACGCCTGGTTTTATGGTCTCTATTGGTTTATCCCAGTCATTCTGAGTGTTGTATCTTTTCAAAATCCCTTTACCAAAGCGGTGACTGCTACTTTTGTAGCCCATGCAATCGGATCTTTGATTTGGGCATATACAGTTCCTATGGATGTTGCTCAGTGGATAACGCTTATTCCAGTGGTTGCGATTGAACGGTTTAGTTTTGCCTGTGGTGCGACCGCCTTATATTATGTGGGCATGG
>Ga0364859_10092_pt1 | contig 63328 bp, 54 predicted proteins | sample ExccelAu500001D3_FD_206911 | JGI IMG/M metagenome (GOLD analysis project Ga0364859, IMG submission 206911) | Enriched cells from Trout Bog Lake Hypolimnion, Wisconsin, USA - BchlTB.Aug20.5000.01 .D3 | ecosystem: Environmental > Aquatic > Freshwater > Lake > Hypolimnion/Profundal zone | place: USA... | reverse complement strand
GAGCGAATTTAAGGTGATGCAGAGGCTTGCTATGAAGCAAATTACCCAGCTGGAAGCTGGCAAGTTGCTGCATATAACAGATCAGCAAGTAAGGAGGCTCTTTAGAAGATGCCAAGATATTGGTGATAGATGAGTTATATAAAGAAAACTCAGCAAAACAAGCAATAGATGATTACTAAAAACAACTAAGGATGAAGCTCTTAGGTTGATAGCGAAAAGTTATTCGGATTTTGGACCTGCCTTAGCAAAGGAAAAACTTCAAAAGCTTCATAGTATTACCCTCGGAGTGGAAACAATCCGACAGCTGAGCACTGCTAATAGGCGGTAAAAAAAATTTGACTGATTTTGCGCCCGGTCAGGGCTCGAAATTAGTCCAAACTCCAGATAATAGTTACATAATATATACTAAAATAAAAAATATTATAATTAATTCATTTTTTAATGAAAAAGGAAGGTGATATCGCAGAAATTCTCTCTCTATACCCAAACAATCTCAAAATTTGGCATCCCCACTTACGGAACGCGCGGAAAGCGCGTTCCTTTAAAGTCGTTTGCATCGACCCTGTTTCCCACAGGGGGCTGCTTCAACGGCTTTAAAATTGGGGCGCCAAATTCAAAATCGAAAGAGAGGATTGAACTGGAACCAGTATAACTTATCTAGGTCCATTCAACTTTCATTCTGTCGGCTTTTCTTGCACCGATTCCATTTGACTCAGAAAAGGCCTTTGCTCGAATAGCTGCCTTTTTACAGAGTCAGCGACTTCTCTAGGCATTCTTTCGATCTCTGATAAGCGGTGGCTTACGTAACGTGTCAAAACAGGGTCCCCACGATATAGCGCACTTATGACATCTAAGGTATTTCGTAACACCATGTTGATCGTTTTTGCGACTATCTGCTTTTGAGTTTCTCCACGCATACACAGAGGTAAAAAAAGTGGATTTCTGGAATTCACAGCACGGATCATTTTTTCTTCTGGAGAAGCCAGCTTCCTGATTTGAAGGGTTCCATCGGTCAACGCAGAGATAATCCTCTTGCCATCAGGGCTGAGTGCCACAGATTGAAAAGAACATTGATTTTCTTCTACTAAAATCTGGGAGAAAGTGCCTGTTTTACTATCCCAAATTCCAATGATGCCAGTCCCAATTGCAAAAATAATGTTCTTCCCATCAGGGCTGAATGCCAGGAAAATCAGCAAACTCATATAGTTGAGTAGTGGATCGTTGCATAGCATATGGGTGCGTAGTGTCTGTAAGAGAGCACCCGTCTCACTATTCCAGATTTTAAGGGTTGTATCACCAGATCCACCGAGGGTTGTATCACCAGATCCAGAGACAATGCTCTTGCCATCAGGGCTGAATGCAACGCAGGTAATCGACCAGTTATGACCACTTAGTGTCTGTAAGAGATCACCTGTCTCACTATTCCAGATTTTAAGGGTTGTATCACCAGATCCAGAGACAATGCTCTTGCCATCAGGGCTGAATGCAACGCAGGTAATCGACCAGTTATGACCACTTAGTGTCTGTAAGAGAGCACCCGTCTCACTATTCCAGATTTTAAGGGTTGTATCACTAGATCCAGAGACAATGCTCTTGCCATCAGGGCTGAATGCCACGCAGGTAATTCCGTCGTTATGGCCATTTAGTGTCTGTAAGAGAGCTCCCGTCGCACTATTCCAGATTTTAAGAATTGCATCACAAGATCCAGAGACAATGCTCTTGCCATCAGGGCTGAATGCCACGGAAGCAATTCTATCCGTATGAGCATTAAAACAGTTATGATTGTTTAGTACACCTGTCGTACTATTCCGGATTTGAAGGATGCCATCATTAGTTCCAGAGAGAATGCTCTTGCCATCAGGACTGAATGCCACACATTGAACCCTACCCCCTTCCTCGCATTCAATCTCACACGCATGCCCGCGCTCGCATAGAACCCCCCTACTCGCATGCCCGTACTCGCGCAGAACACCGCGCTCGCTTAGAAACTGCCTATTCGCATGCCCGCGCTCGCATGGCACATACCCGCATAGTGTCGTCTGAGGGACTGTCCAAACAGGTGAGGTTCTGATTGAGATGCAGATCTCACCAACAGGACGTATAGCTGGATCATCACGCCTGATAGACTCACTAGAAAAAACTCGACCTGCAGCCCGGCGCCACAAATCAGAGACTCCTGAGGCCCTGTGATGATCCTTTGGCTCTAAAAATTCTTGTATTAGATAGAGCGTGTCAATATTGAATGCGCTGGACTTAGATGCAGATCCTTGAATAGTCATATTACTCCTTTTTTTTTGATTAACTATTTTTTTTAATTAACTATTAATAATATTATACATATTAAATTATTTTTATTGCAATAGATATTCACACATTTGTAGGCCCCAATTAGAAACTTCCGGTTTCTCCCAAATAGAAACTTCCGGTTTCTCCCAAATAGAAACTTCCGGTTTCTCCCAAATAGAAACTTCCGGTTTTATGAATTTGGGTATACCCCATTTTTATAAAGGAGGATTTTCATGAATGGAGTTATAACAATGAGAAGAGATGATTTAGAGCGACTTAAGGTTATAGAACGGCTTGCCAAGAAGGATCTGACCCAAATAGAAGCCGGCAAACTATTGGGCATTTCAGATAGACAGGTTAGAACCCTTCTTCAGAGATACCAAGAGTTTGGTGATGAAGGGGTTGCATCAAAAAAAAATAGGCAACAATAACAGTAAATTGCCCCAACATCTAAAAGATAAAGCACTTAAGTTAATAGCGGAAAAATACCCGGATTTTGGGCCTACTTTAGCTACTGAAAAGCTTCAAGAAATACATAGTATGCGCCTCTCCATAGAAACAGTCCGTCAATTAATGATTAGACACAAGCTGTGGATTCCTCATGCCCAACCACCCCTAGTATACCATCCTCTAAGACCTAGAAGATCGGGTTTTGGAGAGCTTGTTCTCATAGATGGATCCGTAGAGTTTTGGTTTGAGGATAGGGGCCCAAAATGCGTTTTACTTGTTTTTATTGATGACTCCACAAGCTCTATACTCAATCTCTTTTTTACTCCTACTGAGGACCTAATAGGATACTTCCGCGCCATGGATATGTATTTACATAAATACGGGCGTCCATTGACATTGTACTCTGACAGACATGCTGTTTTCAACCGCCAATGTTTTTGCGGAAGCATATCGCCTGGACCATAATAGGCGATATGAGGACACTTCTTCGCAACCAACAGATTTACACCGTTCTTTAGAAGGGTATGATCTTACAAGAATTCTGAGACCCAATCATCACAGAGTCATTCAGAAGGACCTCTCCTTTCAATATGAAAGTGAGATTTATCAAGTGCAATGGGACCCTAAATTACCTAAATTGCAAGAGAAGGTTGTTGTAGTCTGGCTCGATGAGCTTGGTTATGTGCATGCGCAATATGAAGGTAATGAGCTTCACATTGTCCTATTTAGACAGTTGCCTTACCAACCCATAATCACTCAAGAAACAGCAAAGAGATGGATCATGAAAAAACCGAGATACAAACCGAATAAATCGCATCCATATAAAACAAATTACAGAATTAAATGATATTATATGTGAAATAAATTGAACTAAAATTAAATAAATGTGATATTAAAGAAACCCCCCAAGAAAAAGAATTCAGGCCGGTTCATTGCGGTGACCGGCTTCGAATTAAAAATTCTCTTCAAAACCGGAAGTTTCGATTTAGCAGAACTACCGGAAGTTTTGTTTTAGCACCAACACCGATTAAATTCTTTAATGTATTGTATTAATCAAGAGCGTTTTGTCCCATCCTAGTAACTGCTGCTATCTAATTTAACTTTACCTCTAAACACGCGATAAATAAAGAACCCGTATCCTAATACCAGAGGGACCCCAATAACAACGATAATAGCCAAAGCCTTTAATGTCAGTAAAGAGGATGAAGAATTAAAAAAAGTTAAACTATGCAACGCGGGATCGATTGTCGATCTAACAAGATAAGGAAATGTCCCTATTGCGAACACACAAAATAATAAAAAAATACATAGACAGGAAGACAAAAAGGCTAGACCATCTTTGTTCCGTGTAAATAACCGAGGGATATTTAAAATAGAGAGCAGGGCGAGCAGCGGAACCACAAACAGCCAAGGATTTTCTTTAAAACGCAAGACCATATGAGGCGCTAAAACCCAAGTGCAGACTGTTGTAATAAGATAGAGCGCAATAAAAACAACCATTGAGCGTTTAGCCCATACACGCAACTTCTGATGAAGAGCTCCCTCTGTTTTCATCGCCAGAAAAATCGATCCATGCATCGTCATAAGACTGACAGTAAAAAGCCCAATCAGAATGGGGAAAGGTCTAAAGAATAGAGCAAAATTCCCCCTAAAATCGGTATTTGCATCTAAGGGAATCCCCATGAATAAATTACCAAAAGCTAATCCTACGCCAAAGCTGATCAGAAAACTGGCTATAGAAAAAACAGCATCCCATGTGCTTCTCCATCCCTTCGAGGCTCTTTTACTGCGAAATTCGATGGCAACTGCTCTGAAAATCAACCCTGCAAGTAAGATCATGCACAAGTCATAAAACCCTGAAAACAAGGTCGCATAGACATCAGGGAAGCCAGCAAACAAAGCGCCCCCTACAATAACAAGCCACACTTCATTACCATCCCAGATAGGGCCAATTGCATTCAAAAACAGACGTCGATCTTGATCTTTTTTTGTAAATGCATTCAAAATTCCGACGCCCAGATCAAATCCATCCAAGGCTACATAGGCAAATACGCTAACACCCACGATCACATACCAAAAAAACTGTAAGCTCAGTTCATTCATGATTTTTCTCCTTTAGAAGACGATCCCAACGTGCGATAGAGTGAATCCTCTACATCTTCTTCCTCAGGACCATGCTTAATTTTTCGATCAAGCAGAAAAAGAAAAAGCGCAAACAACAACACATAAATTATAATAAACATAATCAAAGACATCACGACCTGAGAGGTCACAATGTTGGTAGAGACTCCCTGACTTGTCCTCAGTAGTTTATAGACAATCCAAGGCTGCCGTCCAATTTCTGCTGTCATCCATCCTGTCTGATTGGCAATGTGAGGAAACAAGATAGAAAGGACAAAAGCCCAAAGGACCCATTTGCTTTTTTTAAGCCTGTTCTTTTTCCACAGATAAAATCCGATACAGGTCAAAAGAGCCATCAAGACCCACATCACAATCATTAAATGGTAGGTTTGAAAGACAATCCCAATAGGAGGGCGCTCATCTTGAGGAATCTGATCAAATCCCGTAATAGGAGTCTGAGCATCTCCATAAGTCATAAAACTCAAAAGACCTGGAATCTTAATCCCCTTCACCGTCTGATTCTCTTCATCCACCCAACCCATCACTGTCAGCGGCGTGTTAGCTTCTGTCTTAAAGACCCCTTCCATTGCAGCTAATTTTGAAGGTTGATTAAAAGCAACCCCTCTTGCTGTTGAATCAGCAGAAATGAGTTGCAGAACAAGAACAATGGCAGCCGCAATTAAGCCAATGCGCATGGTTTTATTCGCAAAATCTTCATACTGTTTCTTCAGAAAATAATAAGCACTTACACTTAAGACAAGGAAGATCCCCGTCAACCAACAGCCTAAAATCACATGAGTCAATCGATCCATTGCAGAAGGATTAAAGACCATCCCCCAAAAATCTGTGACTGTCGCTTTAGCAGCGCTGCCATCTCCTACAATTTTGTAAGCAGCGGGCGTTTGCATCCAAGAGTTGGCCACAACAATCCAAACCGCACTAAAATGGGCGCCAAGCGCCACACAGAGAGTCGACACATAATGCATCTTGGCACTGACCCGATTCCACCCAAATAACATCACCCCTAAAAATCCCGACTCTAGAAAGAAGGCAAAAATCCCCTCTGCTCCCAGAGCACTTCCAAATACATCTCCCACATAACGGGAATAACGAGCCCAATTTGTTCCAAACCCAAACACTTGAACAAGCCCTGTTGCAACTCCAAGAGCAAAGGTGAGAGCAAAGATCTTTGTCCAAAATTTTGTAATTTGTTTGTAGCGAGGATTTCTTGTCTTTAGGTAAATCCCCTCAAAGATACAAAGCATCAAGCCGATCCCAATGCTCATAGGGGGATAAATATAATGAAAACTACTGGTTAGAGCAAATTGGATGCGTGATAACATTTCGACGTTCATAAGGGCCGCCTGGTTCTTTTACTTTTCCCTAGGCTTATCACATCAAATAAAAAATGTACACCCTTATTTTCTCGATTTTGTACATTTTTAGATTTGTAATTCATTTTGGACCGTGATAGAATGAGATTCACCATTTTAGGTAAGAAATGAGTCCTTTGTTTCATGGGTTTACTCCTGTCATTGAGATTGTCATCATTGCGATGATTCTCAATTATCTCCTCTCGTTTTTCTGGAACACGCGATCGATGGATCTCATCCTGGGACTTTTTGCCTTTTTGTTGATCTTTTCCATCTCTTCCTGGTTTAACCTACCTATCTTGCATAAAATCATGTTCCTGATTGGAAATGTCGCTGTGATTGCCATTTTAATCATCTTCCAGCCTGAGCTGCGAATGGCTTTATCAAAACTTAGCGTAAAAGGGCGCAGATTTAAAGAGCTCTCCGAATTTGATAAGTTTTTAGACCAGCTCGCGGGCTCCACCTACCGCCTTGCTGAAAAAAGAATTGGAGCGCTCATCTTGCTTCAGAATGAAGACTCTCTAGATGACTTTGCCAAAAGAGGCATTATTCTGAATGCGAATTTTTCCTCCGAACTCCTTGAATCGATTTTTGCAACAACAACGCCTCTGCATGATGGAGCCGTGATTGTTCGCGATATGACATTGGTTGCAGCATCTGCGATTCTTCCTCTTGCAGAAGATAGCTCTCAACTGCCCAGATCAATGGGAACTCGCCACCGAGCAGGACTTGGAGCTAGCCAATTAACGGATGCCATCATCATCGTGATCTCTGAAGAGACGGGAAAAGTCTCTATTGCAAGAGAAGGGGTCATTACACCCGGTGTTAAAATCGATCGTTTTAAAGGGATCATACGCAGTATTTTTACGCCGACTCAAAAAACAGACTTTAAAAGCCAACTCAATCTTAAGAACTGGCTCAATCAATGAACATATTTTTCCACAATTTTTTTATCCGCCATTGGGCCCGTAAACTCATCTCGATTGTACTGGCTGTGATTATTTGGCTTCTTGTCAATCAATCCCTGACAAGCACGCGCAATATCAGCAATATCTCTGTCCGAATCATTCATCTTCCAAAAGGACAAACCATTGAGGGGATGCAGCCCAATGGCAAATTAGCCAAAAAACTCAATCTTACAGTTGTTGGGAACAAAACCGTCATCGATGAGTTGACCCCTTCTGATTTGGAAGTCGTCATCGATGCAGAAGGACGTCCAGACGAATGGATCGTCAATGTGAGCAAAAAAAATCTCGTCTCTTTCAATCCGGAAATCAATATCGAGACAGGCATTACAAGAGTCTACAACCCCAGTTTCTCCATTCGAATGACCAAATTGGTTACCGATCAAATCCCGATCGTCGTCACCCAACCGATTGGGGAGGCTCCAAGAGGTTATCAATTCTTGGCAATCTGGCCCTACCACCTCTCTCTGACCGTCAGTGGCCCCGAGGAGGTTATTAAAAGACTAAAAACCAAAGAACAAAGAATCACCTTTAATCTCAATGACATCTCTAAATCGCAGCTGGATGATCTGGCTTTAAAATCGATGGATGGCTCTAACATCGTCAGCTTCTTTGTTCCAGAAGAGTGGAAACAAATCCATATCCCCACCCTTTCCGATGCGCCAATCGAAATTAACGATCCCTTAGCTGAAGCGCTTAGAATCGATTTTATTCGTTGCAATCTGCTTCCTATTAACGCCTCAATCCCCCTCTCTATTTTCTTTCCCACCAACCACTTAAAAGAACTCAATCCAGACAACATTCACATCGCTCCCAACGAATTGATTTCCCTTGATAAGGGAATCCCTTTCATTTCACTTCCCCTTTACTCGAGCGGTGTTGACAACCTCTTTTTAGATCTAGTGCGCGATATGCTAGAGATCGTCATCGTCATGGCTCCTCCATCGGAGAGAAAACTCCTTGACTGGAGCGTCCAATTTATCAACCCCCGCTCCTTAGAAGATCAATATGTACAAACACTCATATCTGATGTCTCTGATCGAGATACCCGCTTGATGCAACCTACCATGCGTGAGGAGTACTTGAAAAATCGTTTCCGCAGTTACATGAACCGATTCCAACTCTTTTACTCTGACGATAGCAAACTCGACCTATCGATTGTACTGAATGGAAATCAAATCGAAATTAAAGAAGTGAAACAGTAGAGAGACTATGAAACAACCCATTACTCTCATTAAAAATGAACTGTTTAGGCAAGGGGGACTAGAAAAATACACCTGGCAAATCGCTCGCGATTTTTGCGCGCTAGACACTCCTGTAACAATCCTAACTAGCGGCAATCCCCAACCCCTATTTTCCCACCCTCTTCTACAGATCATCTCTCTGCCCATCAGACACCGCCTGAGTTATTTGAGTGTGCTGCATTTTGATAAAGCCTGCCATGATTACCTCTCTAAACACCCCACTTCGATTGTCTTTGGACTCGATCGAAACAGGGCTCAAAGCCATCTTCGAGCGGGGAATGGTGTTCATGCCGCTTATCTTAAACAACGCAGCCTCGAGGAAGGGATTGTAAAAAAATTCAGTTTTGCTATTAATCCTCTACATCAAACGATCCTTTCTCTTGAGAAAAAGGCCTTTGAAAACCCCGAGCTTAAAATTTTATTTACGAACTCGGAGATGGTCAAACAACAAGTGCTCTCCCACTATAGGACCCCTATCGATAAAATCCGCGTCGTCCATAATGGAGTAGAATGGGAGGGGATGGATAAACCGTTTCAATCTTGGCAAGAGAGCAGAGATCGACTCTTCAAACAATTTCACCTCGATAAACAAGCATTTCAATTTTTATTTATCGGCCACAACTTCCAGCGCAAAGGGCTACAAAAGCTTCTTCAAGCCCTCTCTTTTATGAAACAAGACTCCTTTCAGCTCAACATTGTTGGCAAAGACAAAAATCTCCCCTTCTTTACTACCTTGGCTCAGAAATTGGGATTGAGTCAAAAGGTCTTTTTCTGGGGTCAACAAGAACAGACTATCCCTTTTTATCAGATGGCCGACGCGCTTGTCATCCCCTCCCTTTACGATCCCTTTGCTAATGTCACCGTAGAAGCGCTCGCCATGGGGCTTTTTACCCTTTCTTCAAAACACAATGGAGGTCATGAGATTCTCACACAAGAGAAAGGGGCGATCATCCCCGACCTCAACGACCCCTCCGATTTTGCCAATGTGTTGAGAAGTGCGATGCAAAGACCAAAAACGCAACAGAGCGCCGAGGCGATTCGGCAATCGGTCAAACACCTTGATTTCTCCAACCAGCTCAGGCTCATCACACGAGCCACTCTTGAATAAACTTGCATAACCTCTCGACTTTGCACATTTTTGGCCTAACTGCCTAGTCTATTTGCTCTCGGCCGTTCGACCTATGGTCGAACTGGGAGATTATTTAAAATAGGAAGGGGTTAAAAACCCCTTCCTATTTTAAATAACTCCCCCGAGAACAAATATACGTCGGCATTCAGGCCAAAAATGTACAAAGTCGAGAACCTGCTTTTCCCTCACAAAATTTCTCTGTTGATTTTCAATTAAAAAATAAGCAAAGATGGCAAAAAGAACCCTCACTCACGTCCTACCTAAATAGGTTGTCCTATGAAAACCAACCCCCTCCCCTCTAGACATTCTTTATCCAAAAAGATTGCCCTCTCATTTGGAGGGGTTATCGTATTAGCTGGCCTTGGATTAGGAAGCCTTCCTTGGATTCTTTCCACAACTCCAGGCACTGCATGGCTCTGCAAGAAGGTGAACGAAAAAACAGGAGTTGAGTTGCAGGTGGGAACCCTTTCTCTGAGCTGGTTTGGATCGCAGCAATTATTAAATGTAACAGGAGAGCAAAAAGAACAGCAGCTGAGCTTCTCTTGTCCTCAAATCACAACAACCGCATCCCTGTGCTCTATTTTATTAAACCAAGAGATCGGCGATTTAATCCTGAAAAACCCTCATCTAACCTTATCTAAACCATTTAAACCCTCCGCTTCTCTAAAACGCTCTTCTCCTCAAGTGGCGGGAATGATTCCCGACATACAAATCGAGCTCTCTCAATTTCCTTGGAAAGGAGAGGTGTCAATTCAAGAGGGGTCAATGAAATTTGATGCCCCTGATTTAGATCTCTTGGAATTTGATAAAATCCAGTTGCAGTTACACGTCATGGAATCAAAAGGATTTCAAGGCATACTGCACTGCGTGACACTACAAAAAGGGGTGCAAGGAACCATTGAATTGACAGGATCACTTTCGAGTGCAAATCAATGTACTTTTAAAGCTGCTATTACACAGCTTCCCACGCGGGGGATCGACCAACTAGCAACCCTTCTCTTCCCTGACTATAGCGGTCTTTTGTATAATTTAATCGGTCCTACTCTGAATTTACAATGTTCTCTTAATTCTCAAGCAGACTCCGGCTCCATTCATATAGAAGCGCTCTCTTCTCTTGTCATGGTAGATCTCGCCGCGCAATCCTCAAATGGCGTGTTGTCATTGACTCAGCCAGCGACGTTAGAGTGTCAAATTACCCCCTCTCTTATAGAAAAGCTGGGAATCAAAGTCCCTTCTTTAAAAAATTTAAAGCTGACTAGCCCCACTACCTTGCAACTGAATATCGCACAATTGCAATCCCCTTTTCCCTTGAATAAAGCAAGTGTTGATGCCACGTCTTTTCAAGCTGAATTACGATTAACGCCTCAAACAAAAGGCACTTTGCAAACAGCTCCCTTTATGATTAATACTCTAACCTTAAGTGGAAGCTCTCCCTCTTTCAAGGAGAGCATTTCTTGGAAGGGTTTTTGCCAGATTTCTATGCAAGCCGATGTGGGGGAATTAACTTTAGAGGGAAATCTCACTCAACCTCTTTCAGATAACAAGGAAGGAAACATCTCTGTTGCAACCAAGCAATTTCCCCTGACCTTATTAAATGAGTGGGGAGGGGATCTAGGACCTCTTTTAGGGACTCATGTCGATATGACAACTTCTATTGATCTTAATGCACTAGACCCTCATCTTAACTTTTCCTGGCACTCATCTTCTCTGACCATCCCCTCTCTGAATGTCTCCTTAAAAGGACCTTGGAAACTCACCGCTCCTGCCCCCTTTTCCTACACCTTAAACCCCACTTTAATCCAAGGGGGAATTCTCTCTGAACTCACTGCGATTCAAGGTTCTATTCAACGCTTTGAGCTGGCTCCCCATAATTGGCAGGGGCTGCAATTTGAAGCTTCTCTCAACACAGAAAAAGTTGTGCTGCAAGATTCTATGAACCAAAGCATCTCTTCTATACAACTGATCTTATCTGCAAATACTTTGAATAAGATCGCAGCTCTCATCAAAAGCGACAAACTCAATGCTTCTCTTAGTGGATCTCTCAATACGGAAAAAAATACCTTTTCCTTAACACAGCCTCTGACAGCTCAATATGCACTACAGCTGCCACAATTGACTAAACCCACAAACCTGCAACTTGCCGTAGATCCTTTCACCTTCTCTCTTTCAGACCCCTTATCCAATGGTGTTAAAGGACAATTCTTCTGCGCAGAAGCACAATTCAATACGGCAGAGCCTTTCATTACTCTGCAAAATACGGTCATGCCCTTCCAATGGAATGAAAAAGAACAAAGGCTCACAACGCAAATTTCTTCTCAAACAAAAGGGGAAGAAAAAGAGAATGGTTCCATTCAAGGACAGTGCACGATCTCCCCTCAAAAAGGGAGCAAAAAACTAGAATTAGCAACGGCTTCCCTTGAGGGGAATCTGCATTTGAGCCACTTGTCTTCAGAATTGCTCGACATTGTCATGGAAAGACCCTATATGAGTCTTTTACTAGGAACATCCTTTAGCGCCGATTGCCATTTAAATAGTACTCTGATGGAACAGAACATCTCCCTCAAATGGACAAGTCCGGCACTGAAGTTTGACTCTTCTTTTACTCTCAATGAGACAGGAGTCAAACTCCAATCTCCCTGCCCTATTATCTGGAATCTCACTCCCGAGGCTTATCGCACTCTAGATCGACTCATTACAAAACAGAGACAAACCGCCTTCGGACTGAGCGCTCCGAGTCAATTTACCGCTTTACTCTCTAAATTTTTTCTGCCTGTAACAACAAAGGAAGAGATCCAACTCTTTAGCGACCGCTTTTTTCCCCTTGCATTTCAATCGGATCAGTTAGAGCTTGTGGGAACTGTGACCAATCCAGAACTGACCTTTATCGACAAATCTTCCAAAGAGACCCTCTCCTTATCCAACTTAAATAGTTCAATCCATAAAATCACAGGGCAAACACCGTTTACATCGACTCTAGATAGCGCTGTTTCTACGCAAAACGCTCAGAGCTCTAAATCAGGATCTGTAAGCTGTCTTGCAAAAGTCGATCTCCCTCAAGGACAAGACAAAACTTTTGATCTGTCAAAATGCAATGCAGCCATTCAACTTCAAGCCAAACAGATCCCCAGTCGCGTACTGGACCTCTTTGCTCGAGCCTCAGGACGTACAGATCAACCGTTTACCACGCTCTTTGGACCTACGATGCATCTTGTCATCAACACAGATCTTAAAGAGTTAAGTGGCCCTATTCAGTTTAACCTCAATACACCCACCACCCAAGCAGAGCTCAGTGGCCATCTTGTGAATGGCGCTCTGCTGCTTGATAAGCCTTTTTTCTCTCAACTGCTTGTCACCAAAGAATCCAGCCAGCTCCTACTTAAAGAGATCAACCCTCTTGATCTCTCTTATATTTACTCTCAATCCCCTGTCATGCTACAAATCCCTGAGAAAGGATTTTATCTCCCTATTTATCCTTGGGCTCCTGAAAAGATGAGCGTGCCTGACGCCTCAATTGAATTGGGGAAAGTCGTCTGTCGCAATGAAGGGAATGTCAACATTACCCTGGGGCTACTCAAATCAAAGCAATTTAACAAAAACCAAGATCTGACACTCTGGTTTGCTCCCATCGATCTTTCTATCAACACAGGGGTTGTGAATCTCGAAAGAACAGAGCTTCTGATTGCCGACACCTTTGATATCTGCACGTGGGGAAAAATTGATTTAGGGAAAGAATATGTCGATATGACTCTTGGACTCACCGCTCAAACCCTCTCTCAAGCCTTTGGAATCAAAAATTTACCTGAAAATTATGTGTTGACAATCCCCATGAAAGGAAAAATGGACAACGTGCAGATCAATACAGACAAAGCCACCGCTAAAGTCGCACTGCTTCTTGCCTGGCAGCACAAAGACATCGCGGCCGCATTTGGGGGAGGTCCCGCAGCGGCCATTGCCGGGGATCTTTTGGGCGCCATTGCCACACTGCCTGATGCTAAAGCCAATGTCCCTCCCCCTAAACACCCTTTCCCTTGGGAGATTGGACAAGAGAGAAAACAGCCCTCTCAGAAATCGAAAAAAAAGATGTTTAAAACCAGTGACAAACCCCTCAAGCAAATCATGAAGGTAATTCGGTAACAAATAGGAACTTGCTATGCAACACCCCTCCCCCCACTCGAAACGAGTGTTAACCGTTTTTGTTCTAGCAATGTTGAATGTGTCCATTATGGCAAGCCTTCGCAACTTACCCCTTGTTGCAGAATTTGGCCTCAGCGCCCTCTTCTTTTTCTTTCTTGTGGCTTTGTTTTTTTTAGTTCCCTGCGCACTGGTTTCCGCAGAACTAGCAACCAGCCTACCTAAGGCAGGAGGGATTTACGTCTGGGTCAGGGAAGCTCTAGGAGATCGGTGGGGTTTTATGGCAATTTGGATGCAGTGGGTGCACAACGTCGCTTGGTATCCTGTGATTATGTCCTTTATTGCAGTCACCTCTGCCTATCTTTTTTCCACTGAGCTGGCCTCAAATAAACTATTTGTCATCTCTGTCATTCTAATCGGTTTTTGGGGAATGACTTTACTCAACTACTTAGGAATTAAAATATCTTCTGGATTTAGTACAATTGGTGTGATTTTAGGCACGATTCTACCAGGTATTTTCATTATCTCTTTAGGCATCAGCTGGGTCACAGGAGAGCATCCGATCCAAACCCCACTTACCTGGGACGCTCTGATCCCTTCTTTTAAAGAAGTGGGCAACTTAGTTTTTCTAGCGGGTCTATTTCTTGCTTTCGCAGGACTTGAAGTGACAGCTTCCTATGCAAACAATGTCCAAAATCCAAAAAAAAACTACCCCAGAGCCATTCTCCTGGGAGCTATAATTACATTTACCTTATTTATGTTAGGCTCCCTCTCGATTGCTGTGGTTATCCCCAAAGAGGAAATCAACATCGTGAAGGGATTAATGGAGGCGTTTAAGATCTTCTTAAGCCACTATCAACTCTTGTGGATGCTCCCCATTATAGCTGTTTTAATGGTGCTGGGCGCGATTGCTGAAGTCAACTCCTGGATTATTGGACCTGTACGAGGCCTCTTTGCTACAGCCTCTCATGGGAATCTGCCTCCCTTTTTTCAAAAACGAAACAAAAAGGATGTCCCTACCCGCCTACTCTTTTTTCAAGCCACTCTCGTCTCCATCGCCTCGTTGGCTTTTTTGTATATGCCTAAAGTGAGTAGCGGATTTTGGATCTTAACAGCTCTGAGCGCCCAGAGCTATTTAGTGATGTACATCTTAATGTTTATTGCGGCCATTAGACTACGCTATACAAAGCCCCATCTCCCCAGACCTTACCACGTCCCCTTCAAAACTTTTGGTATCTGGACGATCGGGTGCATGGGGATGTGCTCCTCTGTGTTTGCAATTACACTCTGCTTTGTCCCCCCCACAACGCTTCAAGTAGGCAACCCCCTAACCTATGCTCTATTTCTAACCTGTGGCTTGCTTGTGATGTGTCTTATCCCTCTAGGGATCCATACTTTTCGAAAACCTCACTGGATTTTAAAATCATGACATTAGACGTTAATCTCACAGACTATGCTCTCCTCACCAATCCTTTACTGAACAAAGGAATGGCCTTTACAGATGAAGAGCGCACAGAACTCAATTTACATGGGCTCCTCCCCCCCCTTGTCGCCTCCATTGAAGATCAAGCATTCCGCTCTTATACCGCTTTTAAAAGTAAAACCACCGACTTGGAAAAATATATTTATCTGCGCGATTTACAAGATTCCAATGAAACCCTTTTCTATTATGTCGTAATTAAGCATCTCGAAGAGATCATTCCGATTATCTATACTCCTGTAGTCGGGGAAGGGTGTATCCGTTTTGGCAAAATCTACCGTCGACCTCGCGGCATTTTCATCTCTTATCCCAATCGAGAGAGGATCGATCAAATCCTCTCCAATCCCCGTTTTGACAAAACAGAGGTGATTGTGGTCTCGGATGGAGAGAGAATTTTGGGACTGGGAGATCAAGGCGCTGGAGGAATGGGGATCCCCATTGGAAAACTCGCTCTTTATTCTGCTTGCGCAGGAATCCATCCAGCCACCACACTACCGATTCTTTTAGACACAGGAACAGGTGACCCTGAACATATTAAAGACCCCTTCTACATCGGCTGGCGGCATGAGCGGATACGGGGAAAGGAATATGAGGCATTCATCGATCTCTTTGTAACAGCTGTAAAAAAACGGTTTCCCCGAGTGCTGCTTCAATGGGAAGATTTTGCCCAATGCAATGCCAGCCCTATTTTAGAACGATACAAAGATCAACTCTGTACATTTAATGACGATATTCAAGGCACGGCAACCGTTGCTGTGGGAACTCTTCTTGCAGCCGTTCATTCATGTGGAGCCTCTCTTCGAGATCAGCGCGTTGTCGTTGTGGGAGGTGGTTCTGCTGGATGTGGAATTAGCCGTATGATCGCACAAGCGATGATTGCAGAGGGTTTGAGCCCAGAAGAAGCTTTCCAACGCTTTTTTATTATTGATAGAGCAGGGTTACTTACACAAGATATGCAAAGCCTACTGCCCTTTCAAAAGCCCCTGGCCCAATCTAAGCAACTGGTTGAAAACTGGGAGTGTGAAAAAAAGGGGATCATCTCTTTTAAAGATGTCGTCAAAAATGTCCATCCCACCCTGCTCATTGGAGTCTCTGGACAACCCGGAATTTTCACAGAGGAAATCGTCAAAGAGATGGCAAAGCATGTTGAAAAACCCCTGATTTTTCCTCTGTCTAACCCCACATCCCGAGTCGAGGCCACACCCTCTGATCTAATGAAGTGGACCTGTGGAAAAGCGGTCATTGGAACAGGGAGCCCCTTCTCCGAAGTTCTGAAAGGAGGGAAACCCTTCCGCGTCGACCAAATTAACAACGCCTACATCTTTCCAGGGCTTGGATTAGGAGTCATTGCATCAGGAGCTACTCGCGTCACAGACAAGATGTTTATGGCAGCAGCAGAAGCTCTTAGCCGCTGTTCTCCGACAAAGAAAGACCCCCAAGCCAACCTTCTACCCCCTTTAGATACGATTCGAGAGATCTCTTTTCAAATTGCTAAGGCTGTGGCTAAAGAAGCTGTTGACTCTAAGCTGGCACCCTCTTGTTCACTTGAAGAGCTCGAAAAGAAAATCCGAGCTAAGATGTGGACACCTGCCTATCTACGTTATAGAAAAAGATTATAAAGCCAAAAAGAAGTGCTCTAAACTCGAGCGCAGGTGCACACTTCTGTGCAAGGCCAGGCGAGCTGTCGCCATCTGCTCTAACACAACTTCTAAGGGGGGAACCTTTTGAGAGAGCGCAAGCCTCAATGACTCGAGATGGTCAAGATGGTAAAGATACTCGGTTGCCACTCCCTCTCTTAATAGGTGCAGATCTCGATACCACATCACGATCTCCTCGAGGAGAAGGTCGATCTGGTTTAAAAAATTAGAAACCTCTGCTTCCTCTTCAGAATCAAACAGCCCTTCTAGTTCTCCCAAAATTTTTCCCATCTGGGGATAATCTCGAGGCAAATGGAGTGATAACAGGGTGATCAAAGGTTCCTTCCAGGCAATCTTAGGATGGTCTGAGAGCTGCTTGGCCTTGGCTAAAGAGCCGTGAGACAAAAAGGCAATCCGCCGGGCCTCTTGAGAACTCTTATTCCATCTCTCCTCAAGAAGTTTCTCAATCTCTGCTTGGGGAATCGGGAAAAAAGAGATTTTACGACACCGCGAGACAATCGTGGGTAAAATAGAGTCGAGAGAATCTGTCAATAACACAAAATAACTATGAGAAAAAGGTTCTTCTAAAATCTTAAGAAGCGCGTTACTGCTCGTGGGAAGCATTTGGTGGGCATTCTCAATAACAAAGACCTTCACAGGCGCTTCATAGGGAGGCAGAGCGGCTTCATCCAACAATTTACGGATGCTTTCTATCTTATGAGTCCCACTCTTTCCCTCCGGTGACAACATATGTAGGTCTGGATGGGATCTGGCTTTGAGTTTAAAACTACTTTTAGGACCCATTAACTGTTCAGCTAAGGCCAGAGCAAAGGCGCTCTTGCCTACACCGTCTGGTCCATAAAAAAGGAGGGTGCTGGGAACGGCGCTAGCTGCCACCATTTTTTCAATGGCTAGCTTAGCCTCTGGATTTCCAATCAGATTCGATAAGGGCATCAATTTTCTCTTTGGCAAGAAGGAAGACTTCTTGCGCGGGTTTAGAAGCATCTAAAACACAGAGGCGCTGGGGCTCTTCTTTTGCAATCTCTAGAAAAGCTTCTCTAATCTTTTGATGAAAGGCAATGTCTTCCGATTCAATGCGGTCTTTCTTTAATCCCGCCTTTTTAGCTCTCTGAAAGCCTACCACAGGATCAAGATCTAAATAAAAAGTTAGTTGGGGTTTGAGATCTTGGCAAGCAAAGGCGCACAGATGTTTGACAAGCTCAGAGGAAAAACCTCTGGCGCCTCCTTGATAGGCTACCGTTGAGTCATTAAAACGGTCGCACAACACAAGGGCTCCCTTTTCAAGTTCGGGCAAAATCACTCTTTCCACGTGCTGAGCTCGATCTGCCAAAAACAAGAGCAGCTCACACCGTTTATCCAAAGTCGATTTTTCTGTATGCAACACTAATTTGCGGATCTCTTGACCCACCTCTGTGCCACCAGGCGCTCTAGTTTTCAGAACGGGGATGTTTCTCTTTTCCAAATAAAGGTAGAGTTGATCGATGAGAGTGGTTTTACCCACCCCATCCCCTCCTTCAAATGTAATGAACACTCCCCCCCTCTTCATCTTTATTCTTCCTCTTCAGGAGGCAGATCTTCAGAGATCTCTTCCGGCTCGACAATCTCTTCTTCCACAGCCTCTTCAGCGGTAGGAAGAGCTGCTAACACTTCTGGATCTGAGGAGATTTCTTCTGAAGAAACCCCTTCCACATGCTCGATTTTCTGAATGCCTACAAGATAATCCCCAGAATGGAGCATCACCAGGCGCACTCCCTGAGTCGATCTGCCCATGATCCGCACATCTTTCATCGAGATACGCAGCGTCTGACCATTATTGGACATCATGACAACGCCATCTTTATCTGTCATGGCAAGGGCTCCAACGACCAGTCCATTACGATCGCTTGTAATAATAGAGCGCACTCCCACTCCGCCACGGTTAGTCTTGCGGAACTCTTCTACAGGGGAGCGTTTACCAAATCCCTTCTCACAGACAATCAGTAGTGCCTCTGTTCCATTCACCACTTCACAGGAGACAACCACATCTTTTTCACTACGCAGGCTAGCTCCTCTCACTCCTCTTGCCACTCTTCCAACAGAGCGGACCTGGGCCTGATCAAATCGAACAGCCATCCCGTTTCTTGTAAAAAGCATGATCTCTTGCCCCTCTTTTGTAAGACGAGCCGCAATCACTTCATCCCCTTCATCGATGTTAATCGCATAGACTCCCTTTTTACGAGGAGAACTAAAGGCTGCAAGTTCTGTTTTCTTCACAACACCTTGGCGCGTGGCTAGAAGAATATAGGAGCTTGTATCCTCAAAATTTTTCACACGTAAGACTGTGGCGATCTTCTCTCCAGGGCGGATATCCTCAAGGAGGTTAATCAACGCTTTCCCTTTAGAGCGACGTCCCGCTTCAGGAATCTCCCACGCCTTGAGCCAATAACAACGTCCCAGCGTTGTAAAGATCAAGAGATAGTCATGTGTCGAACAGACATAGATGTCTTTAAGAACATCGGTTTCCTTCTTCGTTTCAAGTCCAATCACGCCTTGTCCCCCTCTGCGTTGCTCGCGGAAGGTATCGATCGGCATCCGTTTAATGTAATCATCTTCTGAAATCGTAATCAACACAGGAAGATCGGGGATCAAATCTTCAATATTAAACTCCCCTTCTGCTGCGATCACCTTGGTTCTTCGATCGGAGGAGTGGTGTCTTTTAAGATCTTGGAGCTCATCTTTGATGATCCCTCGAACGAGTGACTCTGATGCTAAAATCGCACGATAGTGAGCAATCTTAGAGAGCAGCTCATTGTACTCATTCTCAATTTTCTCTTTCTCTAACCCTGTCAATTGGTAGAGGCGCAACTCTAAAACAGCACTTGCCTGTCTTTCTGACATCTCATAGGTCGCAATCAACTCCGTTTTTGCAATCTCTTTTGTAGCAGAAGCTCGAATCAATCGCACAACCGCATCGAGATGATCTAAAGCCTTGAGGTACCCCTCCAGAATGTGGGCTCTTGCTTCCGCCTTTGCCAGTTCAAACCGTGTTCTTCGACGAATCACCTCGATTCTATGCTCGATCCAAGCGGCAATCATCTGCTTGATGTTCATCGTGCGAGGCAGTCCCTTGTCAAGCGCTAGCATGTTACAGCCAAATGTCACTTGCAAGTCGGTGTATTTAAAGAGTTGATTGATCGTGACATCAGGAATCTCTCCCCGTTTGAGTTCAACGACAATTCTCATTCCATCTTTATCCGACTCATCTCTCATGTCAGATACGCCAGGGATCGTCTTCTCATTCACCAAATCGGCGATCTTCTTGACTAGCTCTCCCTTGCTCACGTTATAAGGAATCTCATCGATGACCAGGCGCTGACGCTCATTGCCCCCTTCCATCTCCTCAATCCGAATCACGCCACGCAACGTCACCTTACCGCGACCTGTATGATACGCTTCCTTAACACCTCTATACCCACAAATGACTCCCCCAGTAGGAAAGTCGGGAGCGGGCATCACCACCATGAGCTCATCAATGGTCGTTTGAGGATTGTCCACAAGCAACAGCGTTGCAGAGATTAACTCACCCAAATTATGGGGAGGGATATTCGTTGCCATCCCCACGGCAATTCCTGAAGAGCCGTTTGAGAGCAAATTCGGGAATTTAGCAGGAAAAACCGTCGGCTCTGTTTTCGTTTCGTCATAGTTGGGAATCAGATCGACTGTATCTTTTTCCAAATCTTCCATGAGAGCTGTCGATGCATGGGTGAGACGCGCTTCTGTATAACGCATCGCAGCTGGAGGGTCGCCATCCACAGACCCAAAGTTTCCCTGTCCATCCACCAGACGATAGCGCATCGCCCAAGGTTGTGCCATCCTAACCAACGTCGGATAAATCACCGTTTCTCCGTGAGGATGGTAATCTCCCGATGTATCCCCCGAAATTTTAGCGCACTTTCTATGTTTGCCCCCAGGACTTAAGTTCAACTGACGCATCGCATATAAAATACGGCGCTGAGACGGTTTTAACCCATCGCGCACATCCGGAAGGGCTCGCGCAATAATAACCGACATAGAATAGCGGAGGTAACTCTCTTTAACTTCTTCTTCCACATTGCGAGGAAGGATGATTTCACCATGCGTATAAGACATCTCCAGATCCTCTTAGATATCTAAATTTTTAACTGATAATGCATATTTCTCAATAAAGGCCTTTCGAGGAGGCACTTCTTCACCCATTAACATCGTAAACATATGATCCGCTGCAACCGCATCAGGCAATGTCACCTTGAGCAATGTGCGTTTTGTAGGATCCATTGTTGTTTCCCATAGTTGGTCGGCGTTCATCTCTCCAAGACCCTTGTAACGTTGAATCTCAATTCCCTTGCGACCATTGACCCTCAACAAATCAATCCCCTCTCTTAAGGTATAGACGGCCACTTCCCTCTCTTCCTCATCGACAATATCAAAGATTTTACCGTCTGCAATGACATACTGATCGATTGAAAAATTGTAGTTACCCAAACGATTTTTCAACGATTCCAAGATCTCCTTCTCGTAGAGTTCGACAAAGCTAAGTCCCTTAAGCTTAAAGACTTTCATCTCTTCTGTTTGCTCTTCTAAAGGAATTGAAGCTAAGGTGTCTAGATGTCTCTGATATTGAATCTCTTCATCCTGCTTTTTTAATTCCACAAACTCTTCCTCTGAGAAGATAAATCGCGTCTCATCCCCTATTTTTACCTGGAACCGAGGGAGAATTCCCTCTTCATTCTTGCCGCTTAAAAATTCGCGGAAGGGAACCCCTTTACGCTCAATAGACACAATTAAAATCTCGACATCGCGAATCGCTTTAAGCATCTCGGCCACTTCCGTCTTGCCCAAATAATCGGTATGTCCTGTCAGTCTAATCTGAATGTCGCTCAAGCCCAAATCTAAGAGGTATTCATCCATCTCTTTTTCACTATGAATATAGCGACTAATCTTCTTACGAGTCACCCGATATAAAGGGGGTCTTGCAATATAGATGAAATTATTCTCGATCAAAGCCGGCATATGGCGATAGAAGAAGGTCAGAAGCAGAGTCCGAATATGAGATCCATCCACGTCCGCATCCGTCATAATAATGATTTTATGATACCGGAGTTTTTCTAAGTTGAAATTGTCTATACCAATTCCGCAACCAAAGGCGGCAATCATCGAGCCTACCTCTGTATTTTGCAAAATCTTCTCAAGACGCGCTTTTTCCACGTTTAAGATTTTACCGCGAATCGGCAAGATCGCTTGAAATCTTCGATCTCTTCCTGTTTTAGCAGAACCTCCCGCAGAATCTCCCTCAACGATGTAGATCTCACAAAGGGCAGGATCTTTCTCCTGACAGTCGGTCAATTTTCCAGGAAGCCGAGCACTATCTAAAGCTGTCTTACGCAGCGTCAGATCTCTTGCTCGTTTAGCAGCTTCCCTAGCTTGCGCTGCCAAAATCGATTTTTCGATAATCATACGCGCAATCGTAGGATTCTCTTCGAGATACGTCGTTAACTCTTCCCCTACAATCTGCTGAACAATAGAAGTGACCTCACTATTGCCAAGGCGCTGTTTGGTTTGTCCTTCAAACTGAGGATTGGGAACCTTTGCCGAGACAACAGCTGTAAGCCCCTCTCGCATATCATCTCCTCCGACGGAGATCTTATCATTTTTTAAAATGTGATGACTTTTAATGTATTGATTGAGAACGCGAGTGAGTGCTGTACTAAATCCCGTGACGTGGGTACCCCCTTGACGGGTCGTAATATTGTTTACGAAAGAGTGGACATTTTCTATATAGGTATCGTTCCACTGCATCGCCACTTCAAATTCAAGCATCCCATCGGAAATCTCTTTAGAGCCGAAAATGTAAATGGGCTTAGGGAAAAGGGGAATTTTATTCTCATTGAGATACTCCACAAAAGAGCGAACGCCCCCTTCGTAACAGAAAACGACCTCTGTTGCACACACTTCCCGCTCATCGCGGAATGTAATCTTGAGATTCTTATTCAAAAAGGCCAATTCCCGGAATCTCTTCAGCAAGATATCATACTCATAAGTCGTAACCGTGAAGATCGAATCGTCAGCTAAGAACGTGACTTTTGTTCCATGTTTCTTTGTCTCTCCGATCATTTTCAAAGGGTGAGTCGGCTTGCCCTTGGAAAATTCCATCTCATAGCTCTTGCCGCCAGTACAAACCTGGACATGAAGTCGTTTAGAGAGAGCATTGACACAAGAAACCCCTACACCATGAAGACCACCCGATACTTTATACGTATTTTTATCGAATTTACCCCCTGCGTGCAGAATCGTCATCACAACCTCAAGAGCAGAGACATCTCTCCCCTGTTTTTGCGATTCCTTATCATGCCGCCCAACGGGAATTCCCCGTCCATCATCCTCTACAGAAACAGAATGGTCTGCATGAAGGGTAATTGTCACCTCTTTGCAATGTCCGGCAAGTGCTTCATCTACGCTATTATCAACAACCTCATAAACCAGCTGATGGAGGCCATTGGTCTGCGTGTCCCCTATATACATTGACGGGCGTTCTCGAACCGCTTGCAATCCCTCTAGAACTGTAATCGAGCTCGCGTCATATTCCTTTTCTTTGGTCATTGTTGTCATACCTTACATCTCTAATTCTATCGATTTATCCCATTCGGAAGTGGATATTCTTAATCTCTACCGAAGGAAATCTCTGTCTCAAACTTTTCAAAAGTCGTCCCCTTTCATTTTGTGAGAGGATGCTATACAGGGTTGAGTTACTGACCCTGACAAACAAGATCCCCTTTTCAAAACCCGTCGCTTGTGTCATCGCAGCCAATTTCTCCCCAATTAGATGAGGCCATGAAGCGATAATTAAATCGGGACGATCCCTATGCAGAGATCCAATTCCCCCTAGCAACTTAGGAAGCAACTCCTTTAAGTGTTTATTCGTTAGCCTTGAACCTGGAAGCTCTGCCATATACACTCTTTGTTTGGTTATATATAAATGACAGACCCAATTTTTACACTAAAAAAGCAGGGAACTCAGTCCGATTGCGATCAAAAAATAGATCGACATCGATAAGAAGTCATTAAACGCTGTGACAATAGGCCCTGATGCCACCGCGGGATCCACTCCCATACGCATAAAAAACAGAGGAGAGAGAACACCCAAAAGCGTTCCAGCAAGACAAGCTCCTGTGAGTCCCACACCTACAATCAATCCCACAACAGAAGCGCTGACCTCTAAAGGAGAAACCCCTACACAATCCAATCCCCACACAAGAAAACCCGTCACGACCCCAAAGATTGTTCCCGTTACAAGCCCCAGAGCCAACTCCTTACACACCGTATCTGTCCGATTTCCCTTTGATACAAGCCCCAGCGCCATACTGCGAACAAGAATTGTACTACACTGGATCCCAATATTACCCGACATCCCTGTAATTAGAGGAACAAAAAACATCACAAAGAGCAACACTCCCCCTGCATAACTCTGAAAAGAGGCCATCACGCCTACATTGACAAGTCCCGCTAGCAGGGTGACCCCTAACCAAGGAGCTCTTGAAAAAAAACGTTTAATCAATGACTCATGCTCGCTGACTTTTTCTGTCGTACCCGCCATGTTGGCAATGGTCTCATCATTGATATCTTCCAAAGCATCCAATACATCTTCGTAAGTAATAACGCCGAGCAACTCCTGCTGGGCATTCACAACTGCTAAGACATCCAACTTGTAACGATCTGCAATTTCCACAACTTCCTCACGAGAAGTTTCTGGAAGAACATAATGAGGGGAGGACTTCATCACCTGTTTTAAAAGAAAAGGGGAAGGGTTGATAATCAGATTGCGAGCAGGAACATACCCTTGCAACACCCCCTCTTTGTTCACCACAAAAACTTGGCTTGTCAAATCAATTCCAGGATGGTTGCGAATAAATAAAGAAGCCTCTCCAATGGTCACGTCCATGCCAAAAGAAAAGAATTCGTTGGTCATCAAACGCCCAGCAGTATTGCGTCCATGTTTTTTGATCTCTTTAATTCTTGTTGCCTTATTCACATCGAGCATCTCTACCACTCTGCGAAAACGGCGCTCAGCTAAGTCTTCCAATACCTCAACCGCATCATCAGGAGGCATATGCTCTAGAAATGTCTTCATATCCTCATCACTGATCTGCCGGAAAATAGCCACTCTAGTGCGACTGTCGGTATTGATCATAAAATCGATCTTCGACTCAACCCCGCTCAAATTTTCATAAATCATCAGTCTTGCATGGGAAGGGAGGCGGTAGGCAGCGTAGGCTAAATCGACAGGAGAGTGTTCCGATGCAATTTTAACAAGATCATGTAAAATAATTGTTGAAGTGTCATTATGAAACGCCTGCTCTAACTTTTCTTGCAAGATATCATGTAAGTGGAGGATCTCTGAATCAAATGCATGCAAAGGCGCTACAAGCTCTCCTGTAACATCTCTATTTTCTTCACTATCACTGATTTGCATGTAACTCCCCCCTCTACACCCCAACCAAAAACTTACCAACAGAATACCTTTCTCTTAGTTATTTTTCAAGAAAAACTCAGACTAGTATTTTAATAGGCAATTCGAGTACACTGCACTAAGTTAAATTAAAATTTCGGAAGAAAAAACATGACAGAGTTCAAGCCAGAAAAAAAAGTCTTTACACCAGAAAAAATCCGTAATATCGCCATTATTGCCCACATTGACCATGGCAAAACAACCATGCTTGATAGCCTCCTCAAACAATCTAATATCTTCCGAGATAATGAAAAAGTGCCAGAACGGGTCATGGATAGCTATGACCAAGAAAAAGAGCGCGGCATCACGATCTATGCTAAACATACTAGCATTTTCTTTGAAGATTATAAAATTAATATCATTGACACCCCAGGACACGCTGACTTTTCTGGAGAAGTGGAACGCGTCCTTGGACTTGTCAATTGCGTTCTACTTCTGGTCGATGCACAAGAGGGCCCAATGCCTCAGACCCGCTTTGTCCTCTCTCAAGCCTTAAAGATGGGCCTATGTCCTATTGTTGTGCTTAACAAAATCGATAGACCTCATGCAGATCCCGATAGAGCGCTTAACCTCACGTTTGATCTGTTCGTCGAATTAGGGGCTAATGATGACCAGCTCAACTTTCCTATTTGCTATGCCTCAGGACTCGGTGGATTTGCAGCCATGGACCTCAAAGATCCGCGCGTAGACATGCAACCTCTTTTTGAGCTCATCATCAAAGCAGTACCCCATCCTCCTGGCAATCTCGATCTCCCTTTCCTCATGCAAGCTGCCACACTTTCCTACGATGACTTCGTAGGAAGACAAGCCTGTGGTCGCATCTTAGAGGGGAAAATCAAAAAAGGGGACCAGATCACACGAGTCGATAAAGACGGTCATCCGACCCAACACAAAGTCCAGAGAATCGAAGGCTACTTAGGCTTGAAAAAAATAGAAGTTGAAGAAGCGGGAGTGGGTGATATCGTCAGTATTTCAGGAATCCCCGATATTGTCATTGGAGACACCCTTTGCGACCCCACCCATATCGTTCACCTCCCCCCCATCCACCTCGCAGAGCCTACCCTATCGATTGAAATGATGGTTAACAACGGGCCTTTTGTCGGTAAAGATGGAAAACATGTCACGATGAATAAGATCCGCGATCGCCTCATTCAAGAGAGAAAGGCTAACATCTCTTTAAAAGTTGAAGAGACCTATCGCGATGATGCTGCCAGAGTCTGTGGACGAGGAGAGCTCCACTTAGCCGTTCTCATTGAAGCGATGCGACGAGAGAATTACGAGTTCACTATTTCCAAACCACAGGTCATCATCAAAGAAGAGGGCGGAGTTAAACAAGAGCCCTACGAAGTGGTGCACATCGAAGTGCCTCAAGCCTATTCAGGAACAGTCATCGAAGAACTCTCACGCCGTAAAGGAGAGATGAGAGCCTTAGCGACAAATGAGCATGACATCACCACCATTGAATTCTTCATCCCGACACGCGGTTTGATGGGTTATCGAAATAACTTCCTCACAGCCACAAGAGGTCTGGGGATTTTAACCTCGATTTTCGACAGTTACGGCCCTCATAAAGGAGAGATTCCTGGAAGACCTAACGGCGTCATGATTTCCAATAGCCTCGGCAAAGCCACAGGTTACTCCTGTTTCAGCGTGCAAGAGCGAGGTAGTTTGTTTGTTGGCCCTGGCGATGAAGTCTATGAAGGGATGATCGTCGGAGAAAACTCCCGAGATAATGACCTGATTGTCAACGTCATTAAAGGAAAGCCCCTCACTAACGTGCGTGCATCAGGAAGCGATGAGAACATCATTCTAACCCCGCCACGCAACTTCACTCTAGAGCAAGCGATCGACTTTATCCAAGATGATGAGCTAGTCGAGGTCACACCTCACTTCATCCGTCTTAGAAAGCGCGCTCTGTCTGAAGCGGACCGCAAACGCAAAGGGTAGAGTTGTAGAGTTTTCGTCATAAAGCAGAGGGATCGGGTACGATCCCTTTGTTTCTTTGAGGGAATTGCAAAATTCTCATTTGTTACAAACAGCCAAAAATCCTTCCACATCCCGAGCCAAAGCATCGATGTGCTCCGAGCTCAGAGGTTCATCATGCCAACGAGGGATCCCCACCACTTTTCTTGCGGCCTCTAATTTGCCTCCATCAAGTAATGCCTTGGCTAATGTCGCATCCACATCTTCGATCACTCCATCTGGAATCAATTTTGAGCTATCTATAAGAGGCTCATAGTTGTCCACTCGAGCTGTTTGAAGAATCAGAGCCGGAGCTTGAATTTTTGCCAAAGCCTCCACATTATTCATATCCCATCCAAAGAATCTCACCGCAGATCCAAATAGAGAGGAAACAGAAGAAATGGCTGCCTGTATCGTGGAACAAGCTCCATTTAGGAGCAAAACGTAACGAATAGAAGGTTTTAAGACATGATTTTGCAACGTCTCCAAAGTAATTGCGCTACCAAATACAGAAGGTCCACAACAGATGATCTCACTGGCTCCAAACCCTTTAGGATCCTCCAAAAATTGCAACATGGCCGCATATGTTTTGAGAGCAGACTCCTTGGTCAGCTTGCCGGTTGAGCCCAGCCCTGGATGATTCCATACAACCAGATCGGAGTGGGTCTTTTCTGCAAGGGAGAGCAAATTCTCATCACACCACATCCACTCAGAGAGCTCTTCTTGGCTACAGCAATAAAAAAGCACTCGACCTTTACGCACCTCTTCAACCCGACTTGCTACCCTCTCCACCTGCTGAGGCATTCCCGTCTGAGCCCAAATCTTTTCCCCTAGCCTCTCTTCCACTTTTTTAACAACGTCATCCATCTTCGTCTCCGTCCAAAAATGTCCGACAATCTTTGAGAAAATCCACCGCTCAAATCTAACTACCCTTGAAAGGGGTTCCTCTTTCTGAACAAAAAGGGGTTCCTCTTTCTGAACAACAGGGGCTTCCACTAAAGCCCGTTCCTCAACGGCTTTTCTTCCCACAAAAATGGCGTCTATTTTCTCCCCATTTGCTGCCACTGTAAATCGTTGAGGCCGCCATTTTTTTTCAACAACCCCGTCCCTTTTCCCCACCTGTTGCAAGGCTGAATCTAAAACAGCTCCTGCTAGACCTGCAGCGACAGGCGGACGCGTCAAAGAGAGGATAGGAAGTACTCCCAATGAAAAACAACAACTCCTCATGATAAATGTATTGATGTTCCAACTCTCAATGAGCCGCAGGACCTGATTGCGATTTTTTAAATAAGCAGGAAAAAGAGCTCTGCCCATCAGAGCATGACCTACCTGATAATAATGGCTGTAAATTTGACGGCATTTTCGAGAGAGATAAATAGGAAAACAGATCACACTGAAGAGTTGTTTGACAATGCGTACAATCCTTTGAATGACTCCCTCTTTGATGAGCGATTCCCTTTCTTGTTCAGGGCACGTGTAAATAGGAGGCAAAGGCTCTTTGTAAAATAGTTCCACTCTAGCCGTATGCTCATTCCAATCAGTTCGCTGTAACCAATCATAACAATTAGATAACATCATTCCTCTTCTACACTACTTAAATCGAGCATATAGTTGGGCAAACACAGGGGCAGCAACTTCTCGAGGCATTGTTCTAATCTCCGATAAGCGATTTTTCCAATATCTTCTCAAATGCTCGACACCCAACGCCTCTAAAACACTGATGATTGTTAGGGTGTTTCTAAACACGGTGCTGATCGTTGCTGCGACTATTTTTTCTCGAGTTTTTTGACACATAAATGAAGGTAAAAAAGCAGGTGGATTGTCAGGATATGAAAACAGAGGATTCAAAGCTTGGATCATCCTAGCTTCTGGAGAAGCTCGTTTCCAGATTCTAAGAGCATTATCATTAGACACAGAGACAATACTCCTCCCATCAGGACTGAATGCCGCAGAGTAAAACCACCCCTGATAACCGCTTATCGTCTGACGTAAGACACCTTTCACACTATCCCAGATTTTAAGAGTTTTATCCCAAGATGCAGAGACAATATTCTCCCCATCAGGATTAAATACAACGGAGACCACCACGCCATTATGGCCGACTAACGTATGAAGCAGGGCTCCCTCCTGAATATCCCAGATTTTAAGCGTTCTATCATGAGATGCAGAGGCAATCCTCTTGCCATCAGGGCTGAATGCTACAAAGGCAACCACGCCCTTATGGTCACTGAGTGTCTGACATAAGGCGCCGCTTATACTATCCCAGATTTTAATGGTTTTATCGTAAGAGGCAGAGACAATACGCTCCCCATTAGGGCTGAATGCCACGGAAGAAACCCAACTCGTATGGTCACTTAATGTCTGACAATCAGAGCCACTATTACCACTCCAGACTTTAACAGTATTATCATGAGATGCAGAGGCAATCCTCGTTCCATCAGGACTGAATACCGCAGAGGCAACCAAATTCCTATGACCACTTAGCGTCTGACAGCAGTCCCCACTCAAATAATTCCAAACTTTAACAGTGTTATCAAAAGATGCAGAGAGAATGCTCGTGCCATTAGGACTGAATACTGCAGAAGTAAACGCTCTCATATTACCGTTTAATGTCCGACAGCAAACACCACTCGAACTATCCCAAATTTTACAGGTGTTATCGCTTGCTGTAGAGACAATGTGCTTACCATCAGGACTAAATGCCACGGAGGTAAATCCTCTCCTATCGCCTTGTATTGTCCGATGATATATCCAAACAGGTGAGATACCTATCTCTCCAACAGGGCGTATATCTAGATCATTACGTGCTATAGACCCGATAGCAACAACTTGCCCTGCAACATGACGCCACAAACCAGAAACTTGTGAAGCGCAACGCAGCTCATCTGGCTTTAAATATTGTTGGATTTTCAGAAGAATATCTGAATTGCATGCTAATTGAGAAACAGTCATGTCATTATCTCTTTTTTTGCATGAGTTGTACTCGATGTTCCACCTTTTTTGCAATTGCCAAGTCGCCTGCGTTTATACCCAAACAACCTCAAAATTTGGCCAAGGGACGGGATTGAAAGCTGCCAAAAATCGACGGCTGCAGGCTTCGTAAGTGGCTCTGTATTAAATACAGGGCGACCTTGCGATCGTCGATTTTAGGCGCTTTGAACCCGTCCCTTGGCCAAATTTTGAGGTTGTTTGGGTATGAAATTGCAGCCATTGCACATTTACAGCTCTGTTGGTATAGTCCCATTTCTTAACGATGCCCAAGGGAATAGACCATGCAAAAGAAAATAGTGCCTCCCTCCCGCGAAGGGGTCTGGAATATGTTTAATACCATCAGCTCTACTTACGATTGTGTTAACAAGGTTCTCACGTTTGGATTGGATCAAATCTGGCGTAGAAAGATGACAACTTTTCTACCTTTAGGACATGCGCTATCCATTTTAGACTGCGCAACAGGAACAGGAGACCAGATCATCGCATTAATGGAATCTGCTTCCTCGATTCAATCGATCATCGGAATCGATCTTGCAGAAGAGATGGTGACAATAGGAGAAAAAAAATTGGCTAAAAAACCGTATGCCAATCAAGTCTCCTTTCAACTAGCCAACGCCCTTGAGTTGCCTTTTCCTGATAACCACTTCGATTGCGTCACGATCTCATTTGGCATTCGAAATGTGACCGATATCATGGCAGCATTCCAAGAGTTTCGGCGTGTACTAAAACCAGGAGGAAGAGTGCTCATTCTCGAAGGAACTATCCCCAGAGCAAAATGGTTACGCTCGATGCACATTTTCTATCTTCGCTACTGTCTCCCCTATATTGGAGGGTTGATTTCAAAGAACATCAAAGCTTATCGCTACCTCAATACAACCATTGAGACCTTTCCTCAAGGAGAGAAATTCAATGGTAAATTAAGAGCCGCCGGTTTTGTCAATGTCCAAGACAACCCCCTTCTGGGAGGAATCACAACGATTTATCAAGGCGACAAAGATGTTCTCTTACACTGCTGAGAAGAAACAGATCTCAAAAAAAGAAGGGATCGACCCACTTGATTGGTTGCACTCACAGCCTCTGTATCCAAAAGTCTTCTGGAAAGAAAAACACGATGATACAATCAGAGTCGCTGTGGGAGCCACACGGTTCTTTTCAAAAGTCCCTACCCTTCCTAAATCCATCGATCCCGACGTCCGATTCTATGGAGGAATGTGTTTTTCCTCAGAAAAGAAACATCCTTCCGTTTGGCAGGGATTCCCTAAAGTTTGTTTTTGGCTGCCCCAAATTGAGATGAGCTACAGCGGAGAGAAGATTCTCATCCAATCTTACGATTCAAATGCTGAAATCTTCCCAAAAGCGCCTCCTCTTCTAAAAAGCAAACCCTCCTGCGGTGCCAGAGTGGATTATCCCCTCTTTTCAGATTGGGAAAAGCTAGTAAACACCACCCTAAGAGCGATTCATCTCAAGCAACTGCATAAACTGGTTCTGGCCAGACAAACAACTGTGCCGCTATCCCATTCTTTATCCCCCTGGAGCCTTCTTTCTGACCTCATACAAGCTAAAGGGCAATCGACTCTTTTTGCTTTTCAGATGAGTCCTTCCGTCTGTTTTTTAGGAGCCACCCCTGAGCTACTTTTTAAAAGAGAAGGGCTCTTTGTTACAACGGAATCGATTGCTGGAACAAGAAAGAAAGGATCCACTCCTGAAGAGGAAAAACAGCTCGAAGAGCAGCTGCTCTGCAGTGAAAAAGATCTCAGAGAATTTGGATTTGTAAAACAAGCACTTGAAACACTTCTCTTACCTCTAGCCAAAAAAGGGGGATGGGAAGGCGTCGATCGAGTGATTAAAACTGCACATTTGCAACATCTCTACAATAAGCTATGCATCGAATTAAACAACCCCCTTTCAGATGGAGAGTTGATCACGCTATTACACCCCACTCCCGCCCTAGGCGGACACCCACGAAAAGCAGCACTAGAATTTCTGAAAGAGCTCGAGCCATTTGATCGAGGGTGGTATGGAGCTCCCATTGGGGTCATCTCCTCTGAGACCAGCGCCTTTTATGTCGCAATTAGATCCGCTCTTCTCAAAGAAAAGGAGATCCATTTATTTGCAGGATTAGGAGTTGTAGAGGGGAGTTGCCCTAAAGCAGAGTGGGAAGAGCTCAATGCCAAGATCTCTTGGTTTCACATGCTGCTCGGCGCAGAAAGCGCTCGCTTAGAGGCATTAAAAATCGCCAAATAAACCTCTTGAATAAGAGGAGAATCGATCTTGGACAAGATCTCTTGCTCTCTTTTAGGATCGGTTAATGTAGGCTTGATAGGTCTCAAACCTTCTACTAGTTTTAAGCGCAACTCTAAAAGCGAAATAATTTGATTATCAATCGCATCGATTTGATGGCGAATTGCGATCAGTTCTTGAGAGCTCATGAAGAGAGCACCTCCAATTTCGCAGATCGTGTTTCTAGGAGATACAGTTTGTCATTTTTACGCACTTTACCCGGCACGGGTATAGCCACAAGCATCCCCTTTTCTGCAATCTCAACAACTCCTTGAGCATGGATTGATTCAACACAGTGCTCCACAACACCTGTCAGCGGCCCTGTAATTAAAATCTTGTCCCCCCTTTTTAGACTGCCACTTTCAATCAGAAGTTCTGCTACTTGGATCTTGGAAAAATAATTTGTAATCTTTCCCACATGTGTTTTAGTTTGAGTTGCTTGAGAACCTGGAGCGCCACTCCACTCCCCCTGCTTTTTTCCTAAATAATAACCCCCTTCCCAAAATCCTCTGTTGTACACGGTAGACAACTTCTCTTTCCAAGCGACAACTTTTTCTTGTGTAAACGTGCCTTGAGCAATGGCTTGGCAAGCTTCTTTGTACACTCCCACAACTGTATGGACATATTCTGGAGCCCTGCCTCGTCCCTCGATTTTTAATACACTCACCCCGGCTTCAATCAGTTGATTGAGAAAACTCACCGTACACAGATCCTTAGGAGACATTACGTATTGATTATCCAAGATTAATTCTGAGTCAGTCTGCTCGTCGATCACACGAAATTTTCGTCTGCACACCTGTGTGCATTTACCCCGATTAGCAGATTGATTCTGCTCCATGAGGCTCATATGGCATTTGCCTGAAACGGCTATGCACATCGCTCCATGCACAAAGAGCTCAATTTGAATTAACTTCCCCTTAGGGCCTCGAATTTGCCCTTCGAGAATAGCTTGATGGATCTTCTGAATTTGTTCCACCGTCAACTCCCTTGCTAAAACAACCACATCGGCAAATTGAGAAAAAAACCGAACAGCTTCTATGTTACTGACATTGAGTTGCGTAGAAATATGCACATTCAGATTAATGGATTTTGCATAAACAAGAACGGAGATATCGCTTGCAATGATCGCATCCGCTCCACTGGCTTTGATAGCCTGGCACAACTGTTTCATCAGAGGCAAGTCTTCATCATAAATGAGACTATTAAGAGTCACATACGATTTAACGGCATGATCCTTACAAATCTGCACGACCTGGGGAAGTTCTTGTAGAGTGAAATTATGGGCAGCATGAGAGCGCATATTGAGAAACTCCATCCCAAAATAGATCGAGTTAGCACCCGCGTTAATAGCGGCATGCAACGATTCCCAAGACCCCACAGGAGCCATAATTTCCACTTGATTGCACTGTCCCATAAAATTTTATTTACCCATCAGATTTATAGAGAAGATATCTTACAAGAAAAGAGAGAATTTTTCGAGGGAATTGCAAGAGAATGACAAGAGATTAAAAATGCCTAACTATAAGACGCATAAATCAATGACCTGACTACAAGTGCCAATATTCCAAGTCCCCATGGCCTCAGCTCGACTTTGTACATTTTTGGCCTGAATGCCGACTAGGCAGTTAGGCCAAAAATGTGCAAAGTCGAGCTCAGAACTTCCAGCAGCCCGCAGCGCCAACGCCACCGAAGACGCCGCCGTAGAAGTCGGAGACGCGCAGGCCGCCGTAGAAGTTGGAGACGGGCTGGCTGCCCACAGCGACGCCCCAAACAAGCAAGAAATGTCGTCTTGTTTGCCCAAAAGTACACATCGGAGAATCGGGAAAAAGACACTCTAAAACAAGTCCAGTCATTCCAGAGGGCACTGGCCGCTGAGAGGAATTAATGTAGGTAATTCCTGCGAGCATGAAATACTCCGTTACTTTAGGCAGTCGACATCCCTGTCTTTCGGCCAGTTCTTTTTGTCGGTAATAGCTTAAGTTTCGACTACCGCTTAAAAAAGAATTTGTAATCGCTACCATATAGGTCTTTTCTGTGGTGTCAGATCTTAGATCGGCTGCAATTTTAGGCCAAACATCCGCAAAAGGTACCGCTTGCCCATTTATAGGGTTTTGCAACTTTGTCATCAGAGCGGGATAGGAAAGCCCTTTGGGAACAGTTAGCAGAGTGATGTCTTTATCACTCCCTTCCACTGTTACCTTTTCGAACATCTGCGTAAGACCCAGAATCAGCTCTTTCCGCTGAGCGCTTTTTTCCTCCTTACATTCCTCTAGTAACGACTCTAATCGCACCTTCTTTTCTTGTGTGAAGGAGGGGTCCTTAAGACTATTCTCTAAGAGCCCGATCTTTACATCTAAACTATCTTCGAAGCTTAAACCGCTTGTATCTATACACCTTTTCCACATCGCCTCATCTATGATCGAAAGACGGGGAAATAACTGCTTCAAATCATATTTTTCCCACTGAGGATTAAAACTCTCTGGTCCCAATCCTTCAGCGGCTTGCACTAACTCTGTTACAGGCAAAAAACTACCAATAATAGTAGCAAGATCTTGGCACATCAAATCTGTCTTTAAAGATTCCTGAGACGCTAGAGGTTTTTTTTCCTCTGGTCTCGTTTCAAAATACCCCTCCGTCTGGATCTCTTGCACAAATTCGAAAGCATCCGTCTGGATCTCTTGCGCAAACCTGAACGCATTTGATATGTTATTCGATATACTTGAAAGTAAATTCATGTAATTCCTTTTTAATTATTAATATAACTCTAATTATGCATCAAATTAAACATTTAAATCAATATTAAATTTAACATATTAAATTTAACATTTTATCTTAAATTTATTTAAAAATTAGCATCAGAAATTAATACAACAACTTTACAATAAATAACTTACAACAAATAAGCACTTCACTCTCTTTGTACAAAATCGGCTAGAGCAGATTACACTACTGAGCAACTAGACTACTGGACTTGCCGCTTTCATAAGACGGTTCATCAAAGCCTCATCCGCTTGCATCTGTTGGTCGCATAGCACAAAAAGGACTTGCACTCCTTCAGCATCGGAGCGTCTTAAAAGAGAGTAGAGAGTCTTTGCTGAAAGCAGATGAAACTGGATTCCAGGAGACTTTAAGTTCAATGCAGAGTGGGACAAAACCATGCAACTTCCCCTCTTCCCCTTCTGAGGCTGAGCGCGTAATTGCTCCAATAACTGCGCCATTGTATCCACAAGAACGATCGGACACTTAGGCGCATAATGGCGGTACTTCATGCCAGGTGAGACGACTGCCCCGGTTGTCACAGCGTGCTCTACTTCAAGGGAATAACCCAATATTTTTTCAAGACACGCTTGGGTAATCGATCCAGGACGCAGGATCACTGGCTTACCCCCCAACAGACTGATGACAGTCGATTCGATTCCAAACTCTGACTCTCCTCCATCCACTACAGCCGCAATCTGACCTTTAAAATCCTCCAAAACATGCTCCACACTCGTAGGACTGGGCTTTCCCGATAAATTAGCAGAAGGGCCCACAAGCGGCACTTGAGCCCTTAAAATAAGCTCTAAAGCGGTCTTATGGGAAGGCATGCGGACAGCAACAGAATCTAGCCCTGCTGAAACAAGAGAGGGCACAGAAGAGTTGCGCTTTAAAATACAAGTGAGGGGCCCTGGCCAAAATGCCTCTGCTAATTGATAAAAAAGAGGGGGGATCTCACGGGCTACCTCTTTAACTTGCTCTAGAGAATGCACGTGGACGATTAAAGGATTATCAGAGGGGCGCCCTTTGACTCGAAAGATCGACTCAATAGCCTCTTCATGAAAGACACTAGCACCAAGACCATAGACGGTCTCTGTGGGAAAGGCGACAAGCTGACCTGCCAAGATGAGCTCTGCTGCCGTCTCAAGCTCTGAACGATCTAACACCCTTGTTTGCATATTAATTACCTAGAATCCAAAAGAAGGCGAAAGTCAAGGCAGTCTTTGCTCCAAAGGCAAATAACAAATGGCCAAAATACCGCTCGATAAACCCGCGGATTCGAGAGCCCCAATGTTGCATCAGCTCAGCGATAATAAAAAAACGCAAAGCTCTAGATAATAAGATCGCAATCACATAACCCGTCAAAGGGATTTGACAAAAGCCGGCTGAAATCGTAATCGCTTTAAACGGAATGGGGAGAAACCCTCCCAAAAAAACCGCCAAATACTCATATTCACTATAATGGGCCACAAGTCGATCAAAAAAAGCAGGAGAGATCAAATATTGGGTAACGAAGCTCCCGACACTGTCCCATAATAAAAACCCAATTCCGTAGCCAATTAATCCGATGAGAACAGAAGAAAGGGTCGAAACAAGAGCATAGGTATAACGGCGCTGAGGATTATGCATACAAAACAAAATCAATAGAGCATCCATCGGCAGAAACAGAAACATCTCCAGTATAAAGATAAAAGCCAGCCATAGAGGAGCCCACCGAGAAAGAGCCTTTCGACCTGCCCATTCATAAATTTTTTTAACTGCCTGCATCTGCCTAGAACCCCTCTTCTTAAAAGATGACCCCATTGTAAGGGTTTATTCTTCATAAGTCAAAAGGAAAAGAGCTGTCACAATCGTATAATTCATTTAGAATCAACAAGGTAGATTATATATTGAATAGAATACAGAATATCGCGTTATACTGAGACTTAAACTCGACTTTGCACATTTTTGGCCTAACTGCCTAGTCTATTTGCTCTCGGCCGTTCGACCTATGGTCGAACTGGGAGATTATTTAAAATAGGAAGGGGTTAAAAACCCCTTCCTATTTTAAATAATCTCCCCCGAGAACAAATATACGTCGGCATTCAGGCCAAAAATGTACAAAGTCGAGTTAAAATTTGAGGACAATCCCATGAAAACAAATACAATCATTCTTTTAATTTACTCTGTACTCATCACCATGGGTGGCGCAATGGGATACTTAAAGGGAGGCTCTCTTATTTCTTTAATCACAGGGGGTAGCTGCGGCCTTATCCTTTTTATATTAACTTACCTCTCATTCAAGCAGCGGAAAAGAGCAGAATATATGGCTATTATATTCATATTTTTACTTGACGCTTTTTTCACCTATCGATTTGCAAAGACCCTCCACTTCTTTCCATCTGGGATTCTCAGTTTAATTAGCCTTTTAATTATTGTCGCACTATCAATAAACTTAAATAGTGCTAAATTAGAGAAATTGAAGAAATAATTTAGTATTTACAAAACAACTAAATAAACGTATAATTAAGGAGTTAACACCAATTTAATATAGTAAAATTATGAGCCCAGCTGCTTTTATAACATCAGCACCCGTCATTAAAGAGGGAGTGTCATCCGCTTATTCTTTAGCAACGGGCGCAACTGGAACCTTTCATGCAATCAGGACCCATGACAAAGAAACAATCATTGAGAATGCGTTACATGCAACGCGGATAGCAGCTACCCTCCTAGAAACCAGAGCACCCATCATCACCACAATCTCAGCTCTCTTTTCTAAGCTACTTAGCTTTGAATTCAAAGCACCGCCAACCCCCTTAAGTCCTTTTGCAGCTACCGTCACAGGTCTTATTGGCTGTTCCTTAGATGCGATTATTGAAATAAGAGGGATCATCCGTTGCCACCGGTTTGTAAACCGCCATTTTTCTAGCAAAGAGCTCGAGCAATTGACACTAAAGACGCTTTCCTACACAAATGCAATGCAAGACCCTGTTCAAAAAAAAGAACGTCGAATAGAGATTATTCGCACGATAATCCCTCAGCTCATTCCAACCCCCCTAACTGAAAAGATTAGCTCAGTTTTTGAAGAAGTGGTAAGAAATACCCCCCTCATTCAAGGTCCTGCCCAACGATCCTCTCCCAATCAGATTCAAAGAAAAATGACCTACCCTGAACTGGTAAAGAAGATTAGACTAGCGACATGGTTTACTAAACTAAAAAAGACACAAATGACCCTTATTGGAATAGAACCCGAAAAAGAAGAGCAGATTAAGCAAGAGGCCCTAAAAAGACACCCTTATAACCCCAGAAAAAGAAAGGCTCTTCTAGTTAAACTACTCACCCATGAAGAAGAAAAAAAGAGTTTAGCCTTAAACCGCATCACAGGAGCGTCCTTTGCAAAAAAATTAAAAGAATCAATTGAGCCTCTTTTAAAAAACCTTCTCTCTGAGAATGAAGCTATTGCAGACAGAGCCCTGTTAGACACAAAAAAACTCCTACAAAACACCTGGCTCCAAGCTGAAAAATCCATTTTTATCCATACAGTAGGAGCTGTTGCAGCCGTCATTTCCTGCGTGGCTTTTATAATTACTCTGAGTGTTGCATGCCCGGTTTTCATCCCTCTCATGCTAGGAATCGTAGGAACCATCTTTTACACCGCTCGTTTTGTGATCTGTGATGAACTCCTTGAAACTGAAGGAGTGCAATTCTCCTTGAAAAGCGCCCTCTACAGAGCCTTTGTAGAACCGATCAAAAAACACACGATAGACCGCATCAAAGGTCCTGTCTCAAAAAGCCAGGATCTATTTGCCAAGAAATTATCCTAAAAACGGCAGTTGGAGACGGCAAAGTGATGCAATCTCCAACTGCCGTTTTAGGATTATATACAATTAGCGTATAATGGGTATCTACAAATCCCTTTTAAAGAGTCGATGAGTTGCAACAAGCTGGAAAATTTCTGCTGACTCAAAGAGAGATCATCATTATAAATCTGCCAGGAACCATCCACATGAACAAGGGTATAATCACTACATTTACGATCTTGCTGTAAAACAGTGAGGGTCCAGAGCGAAATTTTTTTAGATAACTGTGCAGATAATTGCTCTTCTAAAAGAGAAGCAAAGAGATCTTTGCGACAAAGATAAGTTCCAATTGGCTGCTGAAGTAACACCTCCTCAGCCTGAAACCGATCTCCTGGATGCCAAATCTTGCCTATCAGCATCTGATCGGAGAGTTTAACCACATAAGAGGAGGAATCCTCTAATTGTTTCAGCGCATTGAGACTCTCTTGAAAAACACGTAAAGCCACTGGACCTAAGTCTAATGCTGAAGGTTCTTGTTCCTCAAGCCGAATTTGATCTGATTTTGCATCGTAACAACAGGTGACATCGAGTCTCTTCCATTGCTTGGATTTAAGATTCGGCGGTGTTTTTCCCTCTTCAGCAAAGCAGAGCTGCCCGGTCTTACAATCAACCCAAGTTCGAAACCGGATAGTCGATCGATTAGATTGAGTTCTCGCGCGCTGAAAAAGAGCTAAAAACGCATCGACATTTTGACGTACAAATGGCTCAACACTCATGTTTTGTCTCCTTTACTGGACTTTAACTCGACTTTGTACATTTTTGGCCTAACTGCCTAGTCTATTTGCTCTCGGCCGTTCGACTTATGGTCGAACTGGGAGATTATTTAAAATAGGAAGGGGTTAAAAACCCCTTCCTATTTTAAATAACTCCCCCGAGAACAAATATACGTCGGCATTCAGGCCAAAAATGTACAAAGTCGAGTTTAAGTTCCCATACTGGTTGTTATATTTAATGCCTTTTCATAGCAAGCATTTAATGTAGACAAAATCCCAGATCTCACTCCACTCTCTTCCATCACCTTTAATCCCGCTATCGTCGTCCCCCCAGGAGAGGAAATTTGCAACTTTAATTCCGCGGGATGCTTCCCTGACTGCTCCATAAGGGCCACCGCTCCTTTGAGCGTTTCTAACACAATTTCACGAGACTGCTTCGCGTTAAACCCCAAAAAAACACCCCCGTCGATCATCGATTCAATCATCACAAGAACAAATCCAATCCCCGAGCCACTTAAAGCAATGAGTGCATCGATCTTATTCTCAGGCATCCATAAGTTAAGTCCCATTCCTTGCATCAAGGAATCGATACTCTTTTTTGTCACTTCCAGCAGATCTGGGTCTTCGACAATACCTGTGACGCCCCTTTGATAAGCCACTCCAAGATTGGGCATAATCCGAACAACCTGAGCCTCAGGAAAATAACTCTTTAGTAACTGGACACTTGCCCCTGTCATAACACTGAGAATGATTTTTCCTTTTAAAGGGATTCCCTTCATTTCGCTTACTAAAGACTTTAAGTCTTTTGGCTTCACTGAAAGCAGAATCAAATCCCCTTGAGAGAAAGCCTCTTTCATCTGGGAGGCAGCCACCCCTCCGACTTCTGCAGCAAAAGCCTCCCTTTTTTCTGGATGACGGTCATACAAGATCAGGCTATGATCCTTGGCAAAATGCCTTGCAAATGCAGAGCCCATGACCCCGCAACCAATCACTGAAATTTTCATATCCCCTCTACTATTAACCATGTAATGAACTTATACCAGACTTTGGCATAAACTTGAAATTCATGCCCTTATCTTTTTGGCAGAATAGATTTAAATCACTTACAATAAATCACTTAAATCATTTTTTCATGCGGGCAAAAAAAAATCGAGCAAGCCCTAACCTGCTCGATAATGATTCAGTGATCTAAAGCGCCACTAACGTCGCAGCCTTAAGTTCACACATCATCAAAAAATACAACTACTTACTACTTACGGGCTGTAGTTTTTTTAGATCTGCGGGCTTTACCAGCAGTTTTTTTAGAAGCTTTCGCTCTTTTTGGAGCTTTAGCTTTAACTTTTCTAACTACTTTACGTACTGTTTTACGAGCTTTTTTTGCTTTTGCTTTCTTAGCCATATATTCTCCTTAGTTTGAATTCATAGGATTTTTTTTAAGATCATCTGTTCTGTAACAGAATCACCCTGATTGTATTTTTCATCCTATAATTACAATATAAGTTAAACTTAATTTATTTTAAAACAAAAAAAATGGAATATTAAAATTTATAATAAAATGAAAAAAAAGAAACAAGGCTCAGAATATATTGTGAGCTTATTTTTAGGAGGAAAAAATAAATGACAAAAAAATAAATAAAATAAAAAAAACATGCTTGTGTTTAGTATCAACAAGCATGTTTTTTCTTAAAAAATTGATTACTACATCGAATTCAATAGAAAAAAAGTAAGAACTAAAAAAAATACTACTTAATAACTATATCAATAGATTTAATTACGTCCCCTTGTTCAACTTTTTTTACCACATCCATTCCACTAATCGTTTGACCAAACACTGTATATTCCCCATCTAAATAAGGGATCTTTTCCAAAGCGATATAAAACTGAGAACCACTAGAGCGTTTTTGAGGATTCATATTATCTGAAAGACGAGCCCACGCCAAAGCACCCTGTTGATGAGTTAATTTTATCTCAGCTGGGACTGTGTAGCCAGGGCCCCCTCTTCCGGTTCCTTCTGGATCGCCGCCTTGAACAACAAAGTTGGGAACAACACGGTGAAATGTCAACCCGTTGTAGAAGCCTCCTTGCGCCAATTGAATAAAGTTAGTCACCGACAAGGGAGCTTGTTTATAATTTAGCTCGCAGCTCACATCCCCTTTCGACGTGTGAATCACAGCAACGTATGTTTTTTCTTGTTCAAATTCCATAGCTTTTGTCGGTTCATTAAATTTCATAGAAGATTCTCCTGCTCCTAAATAAGAATGAATGGATAAAATTGAGAAACACATCAGACCAACGATTACCTTTTTAGCTGCTTTTATGCGCATAGAAAAGACCTCCAACGGTTAACTCGACTTTGCACATTTTTGACCTGAATGCCCCAAAGAACGAATAGACCTCAGCATTCAGGCCAAAAATGGACAAAGTCGAGGTTAAGATTTCATACCTCAAACCTGGGTCATTCTGTCATGTTTGTTAAATTTTTTCCAGCAAGAAGAAAAGGAAGTCTAATAAAAAAAAAGATAAGGATAGCCCCCCTTTAACAGAGGCTATCCAGAGTGAATTTCCCTGAAAAGCTTTTCACCTTAGAAACTAGCAGCCGCATCCACCATGAGGTTTTTTACCTGGAGTCTGTAAAGGACGGTTAGGTTGTGTAGGTTGGCTTGGGTTATACTGCTCTTTAGATTTTTCTTGCCAGTTTGGTTTTTTTTCTTCTTTTTTATAGCTTTCTTTCATACATTTTCTCCAGGTTAAGATTATGATCTCAGGGACTAGTAGGCCAAACGCCTCATCATCTCCTATTCCTAATCTTACAAATTTATTAATTAATAATTAACTATATTTAATAATAAACAAACAAACATTTTAAACAAAAGTAACTTACAAATTAAAAATGAATAGACCATTAGCAGAAAGATTACGTCCTTCCTCTTTACAAGAGGTTGTCGGACAAAATCACCTCGTCGGAGAAGAAGGGATCCTCTCTAGCCTCGTAACAAGAGGAAAACCCCTTTCTATCTTATTGTGGGGACCCCCTGGCTCTGGCAAAACGACTCTGGCAAGACTCTATGCCAAAGCATTTAACATGCGCACTTTATCCTTAAGTGCTACCTCTGGGGGATCTGCTGAACTGAAAAAAATCATTCAAACAATTGAAGAGCAACCGCTTTTAGTCCCTCAAATGCTTGTTTTTGTCGATGAAATCCATAGATTTAATAAGGCCCAGCAAGATCTCTTTCTTCCCTATCTGGAAAGAGGGTCATTGATCCTCATCGGTGCCACCACTGAAAACCCCTCTTTTGCTCTAAATGATGCTCTCCTCTCCCGCCTGCGTGTATTAACTGTAAAAGCACTTGAAAACGAAGATTTGAGGAAAATTCTGGAGCGTTTTGAATCGACAGGTGCCACTCTGAATTTGACCCCCCAAGCCAGAGAATTGTTGATCCACTTTGCTCAAGGCGATGGCAGATACCTACTGAATATGGTGGAAAACATCTTACAAAGCGCATCCATAGAGCCAATCGATGAAGAAAAGCTCCCTCTGCTGATCCAGAGAAGAGGCGCTCTTTATGACAAACACGCAGAGGGGCATTTTAACTTGATCTCCGCTCTGCACAAAGCGGTGAGAGGATCTGATCCCAATGCCGCTCTCTATTATCTAGCTAGAATGTTGGAAGGGGGGGAAGATCCCCAATTTTTAGCAAGACGGTTGATTCGTATGGCCACAGAAGATATCGGTCTTGCAGATCCCCAAGCCCTTACCTTGGCATTAAATGCGTGGCAAGCTTTCAACCAATTAGGCTCTCCTGAAGGGGAGTTGAGCCTGGCAGAGGTGGTTGTCTATCTTGCATTAAGTCCTAAGAGCAATGCGATCTATACCGCCTATACAAAAGCGCGGGAGGCCGCTAAAAACACTTCTCACCTTCCCCCTCCTCCCACAATCCTCAATGCTCCCACGCAACTGATGAAAGAAATGGGCTGGGGGAAAAACTACCAATATGATCATGACAGACCTTTTGCTTTCTCAGGACAAGACTATTTTCCAGAAGGCTGCCCCAAAGAAGAGTTTTATCATCCTAAGGAATATGGCTTTGAAAAGCAACTGAGCGCTCGAATCGAGTACTTTAAGAATCTGAAGAGAGAGATCAATGAAAAAAAACACCCTCCCCCTTTTGAATCATGATCTTGCCTGCGCAAAACACATGAAGGGGAGGGTTAAAAAGAGTTGTTTTCCTAAGCTAAATTGATGGCAGACTGTCCATGAAACTTATAATCTGCAATCTCCAAATCTCTTTAAGAGATGATGGTCTCTTAGGAATCCTTAATTAGAGAAAGTATCAAATCCAATTTCAAGCTTATCATAAGCTAAAATCTGTGACCTTACCTCTAACAAGGCAACCCCTCTTAAACTAAGACTATCACAATAATAAATTACTGTTATTAAAAATAAAAATAACATACCCATCTCAATAAGGATGAAGTAATTATTTTTTTTGTATATACAAATGAATACAAAAAGGAGCCTATTCCATGACCCCCCCTATTCCTGAAACTACAAATCATGAAGTTGTCTACAAAGGTTACTTCGATGTGAACGTGGATCTGCTCCAATCCCATAAGGGAGAGCTCATGTCCTATACGAGCATCAATCTCAAGGTGCACGCAGCAGCTGTGCTGGCTAGAACCAAGGAGGGAAAACTGGTCATTAACAAAGAGTACCGCCATCCCACAGGGAAGTGGCTTCTTAGCTGCCCTGGAGGAAGAATCGACGAAGGAGAATCTCCCTTAGAAGCGGCAGAGAGAGAATTGCGAGAGGAAACCGGGTACATTGGAGGAAAAGCCGCTCTAATAGGAAATGTTTTTCCTCTACCGGCTGTCACCGATCAAATCATCCATTATGTCTTCATAGATCAAGTTGAGCCTAATCACAAATCTGCTCGAGAGCCTTTTGAGCTAATTCAGACAGAATTAATAAACCAAGAGGAACTCTTTAAAGAGATTGCACAAGGAGCCTCTGTCGATGGGGTACTTTGCACCGCTCTTCTCTTGTCAAAAATTTCTGGAATGATTTAACCTAAAAACGGCAGTTGGAGATGGCAAAGTGATGCAAGGTATCGCATGGAAAAACAAATGACGGCTACGGCCTATATCTTGGATAAAGATAAGGTTCTTTTACTCTTACATCCTAAGTTACAAAAATGGCTGCCGCCTGGTGGGCACCTTGAACTTAATGAACTTCCCACTCAGGCAGCTATTCGAGAAGTCTTTGAAGAGACTGGGCTTGAAGTGGCCATTATAAAAGAAGAGCATCTTTGGGTTGAAAGGTGGAATGCCAAAAGCTTTGAGCGGCCCTTTCTCTGTCTGCTGGAAAATATCCCCGAGCACAAAGATAAACCAGCGCACCAACATATCGATTTTATCTACCTGGCAACAGTAACAGGGGGATCTATTACAGATGCTCACCTGGCGTTGCAACCGATCCGTTGGTTTTCCCTTGAAGAGATCCTCTCTCTAGAACCCGATCTGACGATTTTTTCAGAAACCCAAATGACAATCCAAAAGATCTTTGCATTTCAAGAAAAGCGCATCAGGACTCAAATCTCGGATGCAAGCGCCTGTGGGACAAGTGCGTAAAACAGGGCACCTAGAAACAAAGCTCCTTCCGTAAGGACAGGGGCCCTGGATATGTTGATGGGTCTCTCCTAGTGGCTTATAAACAGAGGCATTAGAGGGACCAAAAACACTAAATGAGGGTGTTTTTGTTGTGGCACAAAGATGCAGCGCTGCAGAATCCACCGCAATACAAAGGTCCATTTCTTCCATTAAGACTTGCCATAGAGGCAGACTCATTCCCCCCAGTGGCAAACTACGAGAGGGAAATAGACTAGAGAGCCTCCTGGCTTCTTCTTCTTCCTCTTTGTTTCCGAAAACAAAAACGTAGGAAGGGTCGTAATCCAGAACGATTTTTTCTAAGAGGGTCACAAGGGTCAACTCTTTGAGTTGTTTGTTCTTCCACCTCGAGCCAAAACAAACCATGATACGAGGTCTTTTACTGAAAATGGGGTTCTGCAAAATAAATTCTTTGCGCTCTTGCTCTGAAGGGGTCAATTTTAAAATAACCCCAGAAGAAATAAAACCCTCTTGCACTCCCAAATACCTTTGAACAAGTTGTAAGTACCGCTCTCGAATATTGAGCCCTTCTGGCACCGCAATCTGATGGTTTGTGGCAAGCAGATTTCCTTTCTCCCTAACCCCCTGCCGATCAAAACCAACCTTCACTTCCCCTCTTGCAAGAAGGGTCACAACTGCCGATTTCCAGTTGCCTTGTAGATCAAAGATCAGATCGTAGTGCGTGGAGCGCAGCGCCTTAATCGAGGAGAAAATCGAGGGGGAAGAAAAAGGATTGCGCTTCCAACTCTTCGTATCTATTGTGAGCACATGATTCAAATCAGGATGCGCCTCTAACAAAGATTGACTCCCCTTTTCCACCACCCAATCGATTCTTGCACTGGGATATTTTTGACGCAAATACTCTAAGACGGGGAATGTCTGGATCACATCTCCAATCGCCGAGGTTTTTACAAGTAAAATGGTCTTCATACAGCTTTTTTTAAAGGAAGTTTAAGCGCCTCAAGAGCTTCTTTAAAATCTAGAGGGATAGGAGCCACAATTTTTAATAACTTGCCTGTGCGGGGATGTTTAAAGGTGAGGCGGTAAGCGTGCAGTAGATTGCGAGAGGAATGAAAGGAAGATTTAAATTTCTTCCCATACTGAGAATCCCCCAAAATGGGATGCCCCATTTCACTCAAATGCACACGCAGTTGATGCGTCCGACCGGTATGGGGCTCGCAACAGAGAAGTGAGGCGCTCTTAGCCTTTGCCAGACACTTCCAATGCGTCACCGCTTTAACTCCTTTAGAAGGAGGAACGGCTCCATAAATCGTCTGCCCCTCATAACCACTTTTTTTGCCTAAGTAATTCTCAATGGTCCCCTCTTCTTTTTCAACAACTCCATCCACAATGGCTAGATACAGCTTCTGAATCGCTCTTTCTTTAAAAAGAGCGAGCATCTGCTCTTTGGCTTTTTCTGTCTTGGCTAAGAGAAGAACTCCAGAGGTTTCTTTGTCCAGCCGGTGGATAAGATGCAAGCCACTCTGGTGCAAATCTTTGATATCTGACAGAAGTCCTGAGGGTTTATAAATGAGACGCAGATCGGCATCTTCATATAAGACGACCACGTGAAGAAGCTCTTTTTCTTCAAACGCACAAGGCGCTAAAGCCACAACGTCTTTTTCTTGCACTTGATAAGAGGAAAAGGTTTGGATAGAGCCATTGACGGTGCAGAATTTGTGATCGATCGCACGTTTGATTGCTTTAACAGAGGGAGCTTCTTTACAATGCCTTTTCAGAAATTGTAACAGACTCTCCCCTGAATTTTCTTTAGGAACACGCCATTTCATGTCAGATGCTCAAGAAAATCGATGAACAACCTCACTCCCACGCCCGTTGCCGCTGTCGGATGACAGGCTTTAAGCTCAGAGAGGTAAGCTGTCCCGGCGATATCTAGATGCGCCCAAGAGCTCGATTTCACAAACGCGTGAATAAAGGTTGCCCCTGATGAGCAACTGGCTTTACGCGGGCCTGAATTTTTAATATCGGCAATCGGCGACTTCAAATACTCTTTGTATTCAGGATAAAGAGGCAATCTCCATACCCGTTCATGGGTGCGCTCCCCCGCTTTTTCTAAAGCATGAGCAAGCTTATCATCATTAGAACATAAGCCTGAGGCCTCCTCTCCAAGAGCCACGATCACTCCCCCTGTCAATGTGGCAAAATCGATCAGTCGTGTCGGCTGATAATGATCTTCCACATAAGAGATGGTGTCTGCTAAAACTAAACGTCCTTCTGCATCTGTATTCGTAATCTCTACCGTCTTACCTGTTCGACTACGGAACACATCCCCTGGCTTGTAACTATTAGCCCCAATCGCATTCTCTGCAATGGCAAGAGCACCAACGAGATTCACCTTCAATTTAAGTTTGGCAGCAGCGCGCATAATGCCCATTACAGCGGCAGCCCCGGCCATGTCACATTTCATTGTTTCCATGCCCACGCCGACTTTGATATTCAATCCGCCTGTGTCATAGGTGATCCCTTTTCCGACAATTGCCGTTTTTTCCTTTGATTTGGGGTCTCCCTTATACTCCAAAATGATGACAGAGGGGGGAAGTGTGGAGGCTTTTCCGACTGCCAAAATCAACCCCATCTTCTCTTTTTCCAGCGCTTTCTTATCCAAAATGGTGACTTTGATAGAAGAGATCTCTTTCTCAAAATCGCGAGCTAACTGTTTAAAGGCATCGACATTCACATCATCTGCATTTCCATTTACAAGATCACGCACTAAACTCACCGATTCGATAATGATTTCAATTCGTTGCAATAAAGAGGCCTTGACATTCCCACAAAAACAAATCTTTGCAAGGGAAGAGACTTCCGGCTTTTCCTTAAATTGAGTAAATGAATAACCCGCCATGAGGATCCCCTCAATGACTGCTGTATAAAGAGCCTCAGAATCGAGGTGCCCCACCTCAGGAAAGAGCACATTCATACTCTTGAGCGATTTTGAGGAAAGGAGCTTCATTGAAGAAGCATACGCCGAGCGGAGTATCTCTGGTGTGCAGCTCTCCTCCTCTCCTATTCCTAAAAGAAGAACCCGAGGCTCTTTCCCGTTTTGCCTGTATAAAAGCTGCATCTCCTTCTCTTTGCCAGAGAAATCTTTCTGTTCAAAAACAAATTTAACTAAAGGCTCAAACTCCTTCTCTGAAGTAGCAAGAAGGGCCCCTTTTTTATCCATCCAAACAGGAAGGATGACAAGATCAGCGCTTTGACGCTCTTTACTGCTGGAGACACAATTTTTAACCATCATAACAACCTTTAAAAGGGGATTTCATCATCAGAAAACGGCATTTCCGCTTTGCCTTGACCATAAGAAGAGGCTCCCGCCATCGATTGGAACACATCTGCTGTAGAACTAGGAGAAGCTTGTGATGGAGAACTAGGAGCAACGCCTTCTGCATGAGCACTTTGTCCCTCAGGACGGCCAAACGGACTAAAGGTGATATGCTGCGCTGTGATATTCATAGAGACTTGAGGACGCCCTTCTCGATCGGTAAAGATCTCTGGCTTATCCAATTCTCCCATGACAACAATAGGAGATCCTTTTTTGAAATAGGGAATAATTTTATCGAATTGCTCTCCCCAAATCGTCACCTTCCACCAAATCGTCTCCTCTTTGCCGCTGCGACGAGCTCTTGCTGCCACACGAAGAGTGGTTACTTTTTTTCCTGATGAGGTAAAACGCACCTCTGGATCGGCTCCCAAATGTCCTGCTATCGTAATCTGATTCATTGTCCACCTTGTAAGGTTAAAGTCGCGATTTCAGGGAATTGCAAAACTCTTCTTTGCAACTCCCCCCTGTCCAGTCATTATTCGGTTCCTTCATAAAATTCTCAAGAACTTCTTTTCAAAGAGCGCCACAACAACACAAATCCAAGAGCTAAAAAGGGGAAACTCAACCACTGTCCCATCGTCAGGCAAGAACTGCTGTGAAGATAAATACTTTGCTCCACCTTAAGAAATTCGATAAAAAATCGAGATCCAAATATAAAAATTAAAAAAAGACCTGCATTCCTACCTGTCTTCTCAAAAGGGGGACGCCTGTGCCAATCCCAAAGGAGAACAAGGAAGATCAGTAAGTATAAACACGCCTCATAGAGTTGTGCCGGATGACGAGGGACGAGGGCTCCCCCATCAGCTGGATGTAAAAACAAAACCCCCCAAGGAAGCGTTGTGGGAGTACCCAAGATCTCTTGATTAAAAAAATTGCCAATTCGAATAAAAACAGCCGCTAGAGCTGTCGGAATTACAACAAAATCTAACGCTTTCAAGAATGACAAAGAATACCGCTTAGAGAAGAAGAAAAGGGCAATGAGAATACCCACAGCGCCTCCATGAGAGGCAAGCCCCCCTTCCCAGACAGCAATCAGAGAAAGAGGATGGCGTATGACCTGATGCCAATCTTGATAAAATAACAAATCCCCTAATCTAGCTCCCACAATCGCCCCAATCATCACATAAAAGCTCAATTTCTCAGAAAATAGCGTTGCCTCAGATCGGCACAGTTGCACAGAGGAGGGAGATTGAGGTATGATACTGGAAGAACTTAAAAAATAACGACGCATTAAATAAAGAAGAACACCATAGGCCGCAAAAAAACCCGCGGCAAACAAACAACCGTACCACAAGAGAGGTCTTCCTAACAGGGGAAGGTTAAAATGAAAGATCTCAGGGCGTGGATCCCAAACAAGGTGAGCTAAAAGAGTCATATGTATAAAATTAAAATTTACTCCGTTGGAAAAACAAAAGAATCCTGGCTCCAAGAAGTGCTAATCGAATATGAAACACGCCTTAAAAACACCCTATCTATCGAGTGGATTTTATATAAAAGCACAGAGCTACTCGAGAGCGCCTTGGAAAAACAGGAGCATTTCCTCTGTTTAGACCCAGAAGGAAAACAATACACCAGCCCTGAATTTTCCTCCTCTTTTATCCACTGGCTGACACAATTTCACTCGCGCCTCTGTTTTGTCATTGGGGGAGCTGAGGGAATTCCGCCTCAAATCAAAAAAAGAGCTTCCTCCCTCATCTCCCTATCCAAAATGACCCTTACCCACCAGATGACTCGCCTTATTCTCATAGAGCAAATCTATAGAGCCTTAGAAATTGAAAAAGGCTCTGCCTATCATAAGTGACTACTAATAATTGAGATGAATTTTTCCAAACTCTCACTAGCCGAAAGTCTGTGCTCAGGTCTAGGGTGGAGCATCTTTTTAATCAAGTCTGCTACAGGATCTCCCCTATAGAGCTTATCCATGCCAGGAATACAGGAGCTATCGTACCACTGATTCCCTGCTTGACAGAAGTCTGTATCCGTATTACACCACCCCTTCTCTTTCTCGAACAGACGCCAAATGGCTGGCTTTAACAAAGCAGCACAAATCATTCCAGCACCCCATACATCGAGTTTTGAAGTGGTCCACTTCATTATTTTTTCCTTTTTTTGTTCCAAATCACGCACTTCTGCTACTAGATGGGAGTATTCGGGAGCCAACCAAAAACCACAACCAGCAACTAGGGGAACAGAAGAATCTTCAGAAGAATACATCAATCCCAAATCACAAAGCGCCATATTAATAACACCTCCCTCCCCCCGATCAATTAAGATATTATCCCCTTTTATATCACGACACACCCTCCCTTTTTTTTCAAGAGCGGCTACAGTTTCAAGCAATTGACGACAAACCTGCATTTTCTCACAAGAAGAGAGGCCGTGTTGGACATCTATTAAATCTCCTTGATACCAAGGTAAAACCATCCGAACTTTCTGATTTTCCCCTTTAGAATATTCTAATACATTTTTTAGTTGAACAACTCCTTGAACATCCTTACAATCATGCAATAAATTAGCCTCTTTTTTAAACTCATTAACGATTTCTTCTTCTCTTGTTTTAGGTTTGACTAGAGCCACAAGAGAAAAACTCATCTCCTCTTGATCTCCCATCCCTTTAAGGGCAATTTCTAAACCCTGTGTAACAGTCTTAAAGTTTCCAGATATTTTTTTTCTATGCCCTATACACCCCTCTACTTTAGACGAAAGATAGATCACAGCGCCCTCACTTGTTCTCGCACAAAGACCTTTTACCTCACCCAAGTCAAGCATTGTTGGATAAGCGAACAAACTAGATGATGTCGGATTTTCTGAGGAATATTGATACAGACTTTTAAATATTTCTGAAGCAATCCACTGTGTTTTTTCTTCACTAAGATGATTTGTGCGCGGCCAATTTTCCAATAATCTTTGAATAACTTCCAGCTGGGGAGAATGAGTAAAAGCAACGGGTTGCATAAATGTATTTTCACCTCAAAGTATGTGTAATTAGATTAACCTAAAAACGGCAGTTGGAAACGGCAAATTGACGCAATCTTTTGATCCTGAATCGTTTCCGACAGAGGGACCCTTCACCACTTGGGGAATGTGCCCCTCTGCCGGAATCAATTCAGAATCAAAATCTTGCATCACTTTGCCATCTCCAACTGCCGTTTTTGGGATTAACGGTTGAAAAGAGAGCCTAAATAGGCCGCAACTTCTAGATCAGTTGCGAACTCTACCTGAGTTTGAGCCTGCATATCTTTCACAACAAAAGCACCCTCATCCATGACAAGAGTTGTGTGTGGCACTCCAAGGGTATTTGCATGAGCTAAAATCTGTTTCACCTTAGGAATTCCCGAGTAGATATCAACATTAAATCCTCTGCGACGCAGCTCAGAACCTAGAGCATAAGCCCTTGAGGCTAGCTCCTCTGTACGAGCGCCCACTAGAACTTGAGCCACAGTAGTCCGTTTAGGTAAAACAAGATCGGTTTTGCACAAAATATCAAATAAGCGCGTCAGTCCAATGGACAAGCCTACTCCCTCAATGTCTTGTAAGTTATCAGCAAACGAGCCAACAAGATGACTATACCGCCCTCCACTGGCAACTGAGCCATACTGCTCTTTCCCCACTAAAAATGTCTCCACCACAACGCCCGTATAATAAGAAAGCCCTCGGACCATTCCTGGACAAAAAGTGAATAGACCCATGTCCATCCCTACCTCTTTTAAGAGCGCAAACACTTCACGCAGCTCAGAGAGAGCTGTCGCTGCACCCTTCCCATACGCTCTGTCTAAAGCAGGGTCAAAAAGAGAGGTCTGTGCTGTAAAACAGGCAAGAAGAGATTCGATTGCAGAGACGCTCAAAGCAAGACCTTCAATCCGACCCATTTCAGAAGCCACTTCCTGAGTGGAGAGTTTATCTAATTTATCAACGGCCCTCAGAACAGCTGCCTGGTGAACCTCAGGAATGTTCCGCTCATTGAGGATACTTTTGACAATTCCAATATGATTTAATTTAACTAAAAAGGGCCCAATAGAAAGAGAAGAAAGAGCCTCTGTAATTGCAGCAATGCACTCGACATCGGCCGACAAGTTGATTTTTTTACCGATAATATCGATATCCGCTTGCACAAAGGCGCGAAAACGCCCCATCTTCGGTCTCTCTCCCCGATAAGAAAGACCTAAATCATACCGTTTATAAGGAAAAGAGAGATGATGAAAGTGACCTGCCATCTCGGCCACCCAAAGTGCAAGAGGCACCGTGTGGTCAAAGGGAAGTCCTAATTTAGTTGTTTGTCCAGTATCTGCTCGAAAGAGCTCAAAAATCTGTTTCTGCGTATCCCCTTCCCCTTGGAGAGCACCCAGACGCTCAAAGGGCCTGAGGTGCAGAGGCGTAAAGCCAAACCGCTCATAGATGGCAGCCGTCTTTTTCAGCCAAACATTAAAAAGATATTGTTGTTGAGGGTCATAATCTACAAACCCCGTAATAGGTGCTGACAAGCGCGCATTGCCAGTATCTTCCGAACTCTGAGTAGACATGGTCGAATTTCCTCTAAGAATTTGTATACCCAAACAATCTCAAAATTTGGCTAAGGAACGGGATTGAAAGCTGCCTAAAATCGACGACCGCAGGCTTCGTAAGGGCTCTGTATTAATAATACAGAGCCACTTACGATCGTCGATTTTAGGCGCTTTGAACCCGTCCCTTAGCCAAATTTTGAGGTTGTTTGGGTATACATAGACTATCACAGTATGGGTTCAATATTCAAGAAACACTTGGCTCCAAAGCCACAAAAATGACACAATTACTCGTCTAATAGACTTTGTCTAGCTAAACCGCCCATAAAATATTGCCTATTAAAATCAACGTTGTTAACATCCCCTTTCCTCCTCTTTGCCCTCCAAACCCTGGAAATTTAGGTTGACATGCAGAAATGGCTTCTAGCTCCTCTCCTCCTCTTACAACTCTTGGCAGGATGCGGTAAACCCTCCTCAAGTTACCTTCCCAAAAAACAAGAGCTGCGCTTAAATCTAAAATCAGAACCTCCCACGCTTGATCCTCGCAAGGCCACTGATACCACCTCTGTATCTGTGCTCAATTTATGCTTTGAAGGACTCACGCGCATGAATCCTGAAAACGAACCCACGCTTGCTGCGGCTCAAAGTTTTACTCTCTCAGAAGATCAGGCGTGCTATACCTTTACTCTAAGAGATAGCCTATGGTCCGATGGGCATCCAGTGACAGCTTACGACTTTGAAAAGACATTAAAGACGATGCTCAACCCCCTATTTCCTTGTGAATTTGCAGCAGACCTCTACATCATTAAACATGCCAAGCCTGCAAAATTGGGCAAGTGTGGATTAGATCAGGTGGGAGTCATTGCCCTTGATGAAAAAACCCTCCAAATTCAGCTAGAGCACCCTGTCCCCTATTTCCTCTCCTGCTTGGCAAGCCACGCATTCTTTCCCACCCCGTCTCATGTCGTTGAGAAAAACCCGCAATGGCTCGATCAAGAATATGTGAGCAATGGCCCTTTCTATCTGAAAGAGCGTCAGTACCACCTTTCAATGCTACTTAAAAAAAATCCTTACTATTGGGACAAAGAGCAGGTGCGTCTTGAGACGGTTCACTTAGCGCTGATCCAAGATGAATTGACTGAGCTGTCTATGTTCGAAAACGCCGAGCTCGATTGGGCGGGGTACCCTCTTTCTAACTTACCTACAGAAGCTCTCCCCTCTCTATTACAAGAGGGAATCCTGAATCAATACGAGATCGCAGGAACCTATTCCTACGTCTTTAACACGACGCAGTTCCCCTTTAACAATGCGCAGATCAGACGCGCTCTCTCCCTTGCCATCAACCGAGAAGAGATTGTCAACAACATCACCATGATGAACCAAAAACCGGCAATGAACCTAGTTCCCCCTATGTTGTGGGCACAGACTCCGGCTTGTTTTAAAGATCACGATCTGATGGAGGCTAAACGCTGCTTTGCTAAAGGCCTTGAAGAATTGGGGATTAAACAAGAAGAATTTCCTGCTGTTACACTCAGTTACAATACATTAGTGGGTCACCACAAAATTGCGCAGGCAATCCAACAACAGTGGAACTTGGCATTGGGCATTCAGGTAAAACTGGTCAATAAAGAATGGAAGGTCTTTCTAGATGAGCTACAACATGGACAATTCCAGGTGGCTAGATTAGGGGGGATTGCGTCCATTGAGGATCCGACAACATTTTTAGATGAATACCGCTATTTGTCCAATGGCAAAAATTGCTCCAAATGGAGCCATCCTAGATTTACAGCTCTCTTAGAGGAATCCGATCTAACAGCAGATGCGACAAAGCGGCTTGCTCTTCTGAGAGAAGCGGAGTCAATTTTAATTCAAGAGATGCCGGTTGCTCCTATTTATTTTTATACAGGCGTCTACATCAAACAGCCTTATGTCAAAGGGGTACATATCTCTAAACTCAATCAAATGGACCTCAAGTGGGCTTACGTGGAGACCGATGAGTAACTACCTGGTTAAAAAAGGGCTGATCCTGCTCAGCTCCTTGTTTCTTGTCACCGTGTTAACCTTTTTCCTGATGCATGCCATTCCCGGGGATCCATTCATTCAAGACAAAGCCATTCCTGAAGAGATCTTACAAGCGCTGCACAAACACTATGGGCTGGATCAACCTCTTTATGTCCAGTTTTTTAAATATTTAGATGGAGTGCTCCATTTTGAACTGGGACCCTCATTTAAATATGAAGGGCGCACCGTCAATGAGATCATTTCAACAGGATTTCCCGTCTCTTTTTATCTAGGGATGGAAGCGCTTGTCATTGCGGTCTTTGGAGGGATTTGCTTAGGGTCGATTGCCGCCATGAACCACAGGCGTCTTCCCGACTACATCATGATGGTGATTGCCGTCTTAGGGATCTCCGTACCCAGTTTTATTCTGGCCACTTTTCTCCAATACCTTCTTGCAATGAAACTCTCTCTCCTTCCTGTTGCTCGGTGGGGCTCTTTCTCCCAAACGATCATGCCAGCTCTCTCTCTTGCGGCCTTGCCCTTGGCGTTTATAGCTAGATTGACAAGGTCGAACATGATCGAAGTGCTTCAACAAGATTATATCCAAACAGCCAAATCAAAGGGATTAAATGGGATCAAGGTGCTCCTGCGTCATGTGCTGCGCAATGCCCTTCTACCCGTTGTGACTTACCTAGGACCTCTAACAGCTGCCGTCATGACAGGCAGCTTCGCGATTGAAAAAATTTTTGGAATCCCAGGTCTTGGGCAATGGTTTGTGATGAGTATCACCAATAGAGATTATACCGTCATCATGGGCGTGACAATTTTTTACAGTGCTCTTTTACTGCTCTGCGTCTTTATTGTAGATCTTTTATACTGTTTTATCGATCCTAGAATCAAACAGGACTATGACAAAAAATAATTTTTTATTCGAACCTATAGAAAAAGAACAAGCTCAAAACCAAGAAGAGACCTCCTATTCTTCTGTGACTTATTGGCAAGATGTCTGGCATAAACTCAAACAGAATAAGCTCGCGCTCATCTGCTTGATTATCTTGTCTATTTTATTTGCGATGGCCATTATTGGCCCTTTTATCTCAGGTTATACCTATTATCAAACCCAGCTCTCTTTAAAAAACACCCCTCCCAACGCAACCTTTTGGTTTGGGACCGATGAGCTTGGACGGGATCTCTTCACAAGGTGTTGGTGGGGCGCTCGTATCTCTTTTTTTGTAGGGATCGCCGCTTCTACAATCGATCTGATCATTGGAGTGCTCTTTGGTGCTATTGCAGCCCTTGCCGGAGGGAAAACTGAGGAGTGGATGATGCGCTTTGCAGATATCCTCTATGCAATCCCCTACTTACTTGTTGTGATTTTGCTGATGGTCGTTATTGGATCGGGCATCTTTACAATTATATTGGCTCTTACAATCACGGGATGGATCAACATGGCTCGGATTGTCAGATCCCAGGTGCTTCAAATCAAACAGCAAGATTTCATTACAGCTGCCACAGCTCTTGGAGCCTCAAAAAAAAGGATCCTCCTGCAACACTTAATTCCCAATGCGATGGGAGCGATTCTTGTAACTCTCACTTTGACAATCCCCTCAGCCATTTTTGCGGAGGCGTTTTTAAGCTTCTTAGGGCTAGGAGTCCAAGCTCCTATTGCAAGCCTTGGCACAATGGCCAATGATGGTCTTGCCGCCTTGAGATACTATCCCTGGAGACTCTTTTTTCCAGCTGTATTAATTAGTCTGACAATGTTGAGTTTTAATGCATTAGGAGATGGGCTGAGAGATGTGCTCGATCCAAGGCTAAAGACATGAAAAAAAAACTACTCGATGTCAAAGATCTCCATGTCCGCTTCTCTACCTCTAGAGGGCAGCTACATGCCGTGCGAGGCATCCACTTCTCTATCTATGAAGGGGAAACAGTGGGAATCGTCGGAGAATCGGGATGTGGCAAGAGCGCTGCCGTAAAAGCTCTCACAAGGCTCAATCCCCGTTACACAACCCACCTGGAGGGGGAAGTTTTATATGAGGGGAACAATTTACTAAACTACTCAGAAGCGCAAATGCGCGGAGTGAGAGGGAAAGAGATCAGTATGATTTTCCAAGACCCGATGACCTCTTTGAACCCCACTATGACCATTGGAAACCAGATCCTGGAGGGGTACGCGCAACATTTCCCATCTACTCCTAAAGCCAAAGCGCGCCTGACCGTTCTGGAGATGCTGCGCAAAGTGGGAATCCCCTTTCCAGAAGAGCGGTTTAATGCCTATCCACACACTTTAAGCGGAGGGATGAGGCAAAGGGTCATGATTGCACTAGCTCTTGCCTGCGAGCCTAAAATTCTTCTGGCCGATGAGCCAACAACTGCTCTAGATGTCACGATTCAAGCCCAAATTTTAGACCTGCTCAAATTCATCCAAAAAGAAACAGGCACAAGTATTCTACTAATCACTCATGATATGAGCGTCATTGCCAATGTCTGTGATCGCGTGTTAGTGATGTATGCAGGCAAAATCATCGAATCGGCATCCGTTGAAACGCTGTTTTCCCATCCCCAGCACCCCTATACGCAGCGTCTACTGGCTGCAATCCCCAGGTTAGATCAACCCAAAGACCAGCCTCTTCTCTCCATTGAAGGCGCTCCTCCTAATCTCATCCACTCTTTAAAAGGGTGCAGCTTCTGTCCGCGCTGCAGAGAGGCGATGACCATCTGCAAGCAAGAAGATCCCCCCACTTTTGAAGTGAAGGAAAATCACTTAAGTGCTTGTCTTAAACACGATGCAAGGTGTATTCGATGACCTCTCCCTTCATTGCGATAAAAAACTTAACAAAGACCTACACTGTAGGAAAAAAGGTGATTACTGCAATCGATGACCTCTCTCTAACCATCGATAAAGCGCAAACGCTAGGTCTTGTTGGAGAATCGGGTTGCGGAAAAACCACAACAGGACGATGCCTACTGCGCTTAGAAAAAGCGACATCGGGAGAGATCTACTACGAAAAAAAGCCACTGTTTCAATTCAATCCCCAAGAATTGTTCTCCTTTAGAAGAGAAGCGCAGATCATCTTCCAAGATCCCTATTCTTCCCTAAATCCTCGAATGACAGCAGGCGATATCATTGCAGAACCGTTGAGGATCCATAAAATTTTAGAAGAAAAACAGATCTCTTCCTACATTGCACAGCTCGTTACAAAAGTAGGATTAAGTCCCTCTGCGCTGAAACGATTTCCTCATGAATTTTCAGGAGGACAAAGACAGCGGATCGGCATAGCAAGAGCGCTTGCCTTAAAACCACAGTTCATCGTCTGTGACGAACCGATCTCTGCCTTAGATGTGCCCATCCAAGCCCAAATCATTAACCTACTCAAAGATCTGCAAAAAGAGTTAGGGCTCACCTACCTATTCATCACGCACAATCTCGCAATGGTGAGATACATCTCCGATCGGATTGCGGTCATGTATTTAGGTCATCTTGTAGAACTGTGCAATGCAGAAGAGCTCTACCTCAATCCTGTGCACCCCTATACTCAAGCACTTCTTTCCGCAATCCCACAGATCATGCCTATAAAAAAATCTTCACAGGCAGCTCCTCTCGTCCATAAAGAGCCTCTGGCAACAGAGCAAATCGTAACAGGGTGTCCCTTTGCAAATAGATGCCCTCATGCTATGGCGCGCTGTCATACAGAGCGCCCTAAACTAAAGGTAATTTCAGAAGGACATCAAGTCGCTTGCCATCTAGAGGGAGACAAAACGCTCTTTCAGAGCGCTTTGTCGCAAAAATTTTAGTGTTTTTTCACGTATATTTTCTCTCTTAAGAACAAATAAATACGCGGCAAGGAGCCTTGCGCAAGACCGTCTCAACAAGAGAGCCCACCTTGTGGTTTGCAGCATCTTGGAAAGAGGCTGCAGAGCCTAAAACGATGAGATCGTACCCCCCCTTCTTAGCCACATCTAAAATTGTATCTGTGATCGATCTTGAGCGGATTACCTCTAGATCGATATTGACTCCAATTTCATTGGCAATTGCCTCGGCTCGTTTTAAAAGCGCTTGCGCCATCTCCATCCGACGATCTAGCTTTGCATCTAGAGGCAAAGAGGGGGAAATTTCAACCACTCGCAGCGCCATAATCTGCGCTTTATGGAGTTTAGCTAATTCACAAGCCATTTGCACAGTATGCGTTTCTTTGAGACCACTTGTTGCAACCAAAATCTTAGTCACTTCAATCGGTTTAAAATCAGGAACGGAGATTTTTTCAATTTCAATCGAGCCTACCGATTTTAAACGGCGTGTTTTTCGGTAGTATAAATACATACAAACCCCCAGCAACATCCAGGAGATCCCCAAATAACGACCATAAGGTTTTGTAATGACCACCAAACACCACACGCTAAATGTAGCAAGAGCCCCGATCACAGCAGTTATTGGGATTGAGTACTGACCCCAAGAGATATTCAGAGGGGCTCTAAAGGGACGCTCTAAATGGGGTTTTTTGAATCTAAGCACAATCAAAGATAAGTGAGCTGAGAGGAACGCCAACATCGCTCCAAAATTATAAAGATCTGCCATAAAATCCAAATGACCTCCACTGGCAATCACAATCACAGAGGAGAGCACGGCAAAAATAGCAAGAGCTACAACAGGCGTGCGATAACGAGCATGGATAAAATGAAAAACTCGAGGAAGTTGATAATTTTCCCCCAAGTTAAATGTCAGCCGAGAAGCCCCCAAAAGCCCTGCATTCGCAGCAACTGTCAACACAACGGCAGCTATAATTGCAATCAGAGGAGACAAAATCTCTTTCCCAAAAGGGAGGGCAGCTACGATGGCGGCCACAGGATCGAGCAAAAATTTTGTACCCAAATCATGAGCAGATACTGCAGAGAGGGCCACGACAGAGATCCCTAAATAGACAAGCAAGAGAACAACCATAGTTAAGGAAATCGCTCGTGGAACTGTTTTAATCGGCTTCTTAGATTCTGCCGCAAGCTGAGCAATCGATTCAATGCCCGTATAGGCAACCATTGCCATTGCAATCCCTTTAATGAACTGCGGCCACGTCGGAGACCAATCGACATTAGGAACACCAATTCTGATATGTTCTTCGATAAAGTGTAAATCTAGAAGAGTACTCACACCGATTCCAATGATCACAGCTTGAATCAGAAGAGTAAAAATTGTTAAAACCAAGCTAATGCGAGTAGAGTGTCTCACTCCAAACACATTCATTACAAACAAGGTCAAGATCAATACAACAGTAAAGATAATCAAGACAGGCGTTTGTTTTAAATCGGAGAAAAAATAAGCCAGATAAGGGCCTACCGAAAAAGCAGAAATCGCAATGGTGACGATGTAGTCAAGTAAGAGACCCCAACCGGCAATAAAAGAGATCAGATCATTAAAGGCATGTCTTGCAAAGCTAGCTGACCCTCCCGATTCATGACAAATCGAGGTCATCTCCGCATAACTCAAGGCGGTGCAGACAAAGACAAGGCCCGCTAAAGCCAAAGCCACAGGAGTGGCGCCCAGTGCAAAAAGAGCGGTAACCCCCAACGCATAATAAATCGAAGAGCCTAAATCTCCATAGCCAATTGCAAATAGATCAAAGACACCAAGCACACGCTTGAGAGTGCCTTTTTTCATTTGAACTACTGATATCCCTGCCTTACTTCTCATACAACCTCACTTTCTAATTATTTATATAAATAATTATATAAAACTTAAGCAAGAGATATACCCAAATAACCTCAAAATTTGGCCGGCGTTATTGCATTAATCGGTAGTTGAACCACCGAGACACCGAGAGACACTAAGAAAAAATTTAAACGATGATGCGACGCATTCCTTCCTTCAAGAATCTGACATTAAAGTTAATCAATAGACCTATACCCAACCAAGTGATCAAGAACTAAGTTCCTTAACTTCCGCAGGAAGCACCACAGCAACCCCGGCGAAGTCGTATTTAAAGTCGCGGAAGTGGCAGACGAACAGGCCGGAGGGACCGCCGGCCCCACAACCCGAAGGCCAATCATTTCCGTCTAAATCCCGCGTAAGTGTTAACGTGCGCGCAAAGGTCCATGGATCTTGTCCATCTGGATAAACACCTGCTCTTTGAGAGCGAACGTGCTGCGTAAAATTAAAAAGAATTCTGGGAAGCAGTTCAGAGAGTACAACTCCTCTTGAAGTGACAAGCGTTTGTTGATCGGGAAAGGAAAGATTTTTACCAATCACATCCTTTCTCATGCAAATCCATCCTTCTGGCAGCCTTTCGTTGCCATGCTGCTTAACAACGTCACCCGACAATCTGTCTCGGTAGGTTGATGGATTCCCTGTTTTTGGATGTTTGAATAATTCTACAATATTATTAATGGTCACAGGCACTTTTAGAGTTATTTTTTCAGCTGTTACTTCAAGATCCTCTTCTCTTCGGATGAGTGTTGTTGATTCAAGAGCGTCTTCATTTCGGATGAGTTTAGGCGCTTGGACGGTATTTGGATCATCTATCCCGTCTAAGGAATAATCTTGCCCATCGATTTCGATATGGGAAGGGCGATCCATCAAAAACCCATCGATTTCGATATAGGAAGGGCAATCCATCAAAACATATGCTTCTCCTATCGTTTTAGTTGGATCACAAGGATCTGGCTCATTCCATCTCTTAAAGAAGTCTTTGGGAGGGGGTGATACTGGCCCGATTTTTCCTATGTAATGTTCATAGACTCTTTTATCAAGAAGACTAGGAAATACTAACAGAACAGCTTGTTTATAAGAGAGTCCTTCTGGCAAATAGTCCTTCGAAGCGATTCCTGGGGGCAGCCCTAAGCGAATTTGGAATTGTATTTTCCACTGATCTGCCAAAATGAACCGATTCCAAGCTCTGCTCACTCTTTCTGAGCGGGCTAAGTCTTCTGGTTCCAAAAAACTTAAAACATGACCAAACTCCTCAGGACGCAACCGTGCAATAGGGGCTGGTAACCGCGGCTCAATCGAACCCAAGTTCCCTGTCTCAGATAAACCTGATCCCAAAAAATTACCCATACACCCAAGAATGTGACTCATAATTAACCTAATTTTTATTTGTATTAGACGTAGTTGTAAACAAAAATACTGTTTTACATCAATATATTTTTATTACGAGGATTTCCCGCTGTAGGGGAATTTCGGAAGATTTTAAATAAAAGCCTATGTAGCTTTCCCATAGACATGTCGGGTTCCAGAAAACTGACACGCTCATCTATTTTGCAAGAACCGGCACTCATTCAGATTTGTTCTAATCAATATTCGGCAGATACTCAAAAGCCCTCTCTTACAGTATTGTAATCCCATTAGACCTCTGTAACTTGCCAAGAAACAAAAAAACAAGTGCCTGATACAAGTACCAAGTGATCAAGAATCAAGTGCCCAAACTTCCGCAGGAAGCGCCACAGCCACCCCGATGTTGTCGTGCTCGAATATGCTGACGTTGACGAACAGGCCTAAGGGAGCACCAAGCCCACAACCCGAAGGCAAATAAGTTCCTTCTGAATCCAACGTAATTCCTTCTGAATCTTGCGTAAGTGTTAACGTGCGCGCAAAGCATAAACCTTGTCCATCTGAATAAACACCTGCCCTTTCAGAGCGAACGTGCTGCGTAAAATTAAAGAGAATTCTGGGAAGCAGTTCGGAGAGTACAACTCCACTTGAAATCGCAAGCGCTTGTTGATCGGCAAAGGAAAGATTTCTACCAATCACATCCTTTCTCATGCAAATCCATCCTTCTGGCAGCCTTTTGTTGCCATGCTGCGCAACAATGTCATCGCATATAAAGCGGTAGGTTGATGGATTCCCTGCTTTTGGGTGTTCGAATAATTCTATAATATTATTAATGGTCACCGGCACTTTTAGCGTTGTGTTTTTAGCTGTTGCTTCAAG